>VAOZ01223940.1_pt1 | contig 17113 bp, 11 predicted proteins | sample 3394041 | NCBI WGS metagenome assembly VAOZ01 (sample SAMN08290431, study PRJNA428436) | hydrothermal vent metagenome | isolation source: Deep-sea hydrothermal vent chimney | place: Indian Ocean: Southwest Indian Ridge
AAAATGCAGGCATAGCAAAGCTACGGCGAGGCTTTTTAACGAAGTTAGCGGGCAAAAGAATGAGTATAAACGGAGTAGTTATTTCTTAACAAGCCCTAAGTCCCGATAATAAGATACAATTTCTCTCCGCATGTTTCTCAATCATGCCCGAGGAGTGGTAAATATATTAATCAGCAATTTGAATAATGTAATGAGCCAGACGGGACTAAAACATGGAAGTCCCATCGGGACGACTCAACTTAAAGCTATGGATTTTAATCCGTAGCACCGGCGATTTCATTTCGTCATCCTCCAATGTGCGGATAATGCTGAAGGAATGCCTACAGCGCATATCCGAATAAGCCTTGATAAGTTGTTCTTTTATCAAAAAATTACTTAGCCTGAACCCGGGTTATCTCTTTCCCATAAAACCGAAATATTCTTTCAGGATCTGTGCATTTTCCACCTGTGTAGTAAAAATTTCCAGCAGAGCCGGACGATTCTTCTCACGGTAGAATTCAGGCAGCTGACTTATTAGTTCGGTTTCATTTTTTGCTTTGAAATAGCGAAGATTGAAAGCTTTGGCCAGCATTTCGGCTTTCCAGTGATGGGCAGTGGCAAAAAAGGGCTCTCTCCGGGCGGAGGTATCGGGACCGGGAATAAAACGGAAAATGTCGCCACCACCGTTGTTTATGACAATAATTTTCAGGTTAGCCGTCAGGTTAAGGTTCATCAGGGCGTTGGAGTCGTAAAAAAAGCCTATATCACCGGTGATGATAGTATTGATTTTCGCTTTCGTGGCAAAGGCTGCGCCGGCTGCCGTGGAAACCTGCCCGTCGATGCCGCTCACCCCGCGGTTGGAGAAATAATGAAATTCCGGGATACTCCCGAAAAGCTGGGCATAACGCACAGGTGTGCTGTTTCCCAAATGCAAAAGAGTGTTTCCGGGTATTCCGCGAAACAATAGTTCATACACCTTCAGATCGCACCAGCCTGTTTTTACCAGAAAAGCCATTCTTTTTTGTAAAACCTGATTTTTGTGTCTTTGCCAGAAATTCCTGTATTCACCCGGATTTTCGGTAAGATTTTCCTTTTCCTGTATGAGAAAATCAGCTGCATCTGTCCGGATAACACCAGTCAGGCAAAAGTAGGTATCTCTTTTTTCTCCGGAAGGGGAAATGTGCCAGTGGTGTTTTGCAGGATGCTCCCGCAACAGCTTTTTGATTTTTTTCGACACAATGGAAGTTCCGAAAGTAATCAGTAACTCAGGTTGAAAATCAGCTGTTTCTTCCTCCGGAATCTCCGAGATGAGGTTATCGATCTCGTCCATGAATGCCGGGGAATGAAGGTTAGAGGTGGTTTCTGTCATAACAGCAACCTGCTGGAAACCGGACAAATATAGCAAAATATTGTTCAGTTTTTCCGAAAGCATTCCCTGGCCGGCAAGAATCAGGGTTTTACGGCTTTGCTGCCAATGTTGCAGAAATTCTTTCCGCGAATTATCGTCCACAGGAGGTTGCTTCTCAAAAGTATTCAGGACTTTTCCTGTCTCACGTATTTGGGTGAGACCGTAAAGGGGTTCATCAAACGGAAGGTTAATATGTACCGGTCCGGGTTCCGGAAATTGTGTTTGGTCAATGGCTTCGTTTATAAGAAGGATGGCTTTCTCCTTTTCTTTTTCCGTACTTATCTCCAGCGGGAGCGAATAGGATTTTTTGATGTAGTTGGCAAACACATTTTCTTGCCGGATAGCTTGCCCGTCACCCACATCGATGAGATTAGGCGGACGGTCTGCAGTGAGTATAAGTAGTGGTATCTTCTGATAATAAGCCTCGGCAATGGCGGATGCATAATTGAGTACTGCGCTTCCTGATGTACAGGCTATGGCCACAGCACGTTGCTTTTGCTGTGCCATACCGAGGGCAAAAAAGGCGGCACTATGTTCATCAACCACGCTTACAGCCTCAATATCCGTATGTAACGTAAAGGAAATAATAATAGGAGCATTGCGTGAACCCGGCGAAAGTACAATTTCCCGTAGTCCTTTTTTTACAAAAATATCTGCCAGCAGGCTGACGGTTTTTTTATTGGAAGTCATGGGGCAAAGTTGCAAATTTTTTCTAAAACCTTCAAGATAGTGGTCGCTTTGTCTTCCGTTTCCTGCCATTCTTTTTCCGGGTTGGAAGCAGCGGTAAGTCCGCCACCGACATAAAGTTCATATTTATCTTTAGTAAAACGGGCACAACGCAGGTTGACAAAAAGATGTGCCGTTTTCTCCAACTGCCAGGGTCCGAGAAAACCGGAATAAAAATGTCGCCTGTGATTTTCCGTTTCGCTGATAAGCTGCCATGCTTTTTCTTTGGGCAGGCCGCATACGGCGGGTGTGGGATGCAGCAGGCTTACAAACCGGCCGGTGTTTCCCTGCAAATCTCCCACAGGAAATCGAAAGCGTGTACAGATGTGTGCCAGACTACCGGCAAAAACGGTCTCTGCCTGACTTCTTTCATAGTTTTTAATAGCCAAGCTCTTAATTTGTTCCTCCACAAAACCCGTAACATACGCCTGCTCCTCTTTTTCCTTTTCATCCCAGCGGATTGGCATTCCATCCAACAGTCGTTTTTGTGTTCCGGCCAACGCCATGGTTTCATAGAAACTGCCGTTGCGGTTGAGCAGCGTTTCAGGAGTAGCACCTGTCCAAATCCCTTCACCGGGAAGCTGAAAAAGGTAAACAAATGTATTGGGATAACTTTGTTGAAAGGTATAATAAAACAGGTCGAAATCGAAATTCCAAGGCAATAATTTCTCTATTACCCGTGAGAGAACTACCTTCCGGACTTCACCGTTTTTGATTCTTGAAATTAGAGTCTTCACCTGTTGCAAATAATCCTTTTTGGAAATAATCAGGTTGTTCGCCTTCGGCAACAACACTTCTCTGTCAGGTAAAGAAGCCAGAGAAGCCAATAACTTTTTTCTTTCTTCCTCATGCCGGGCTACAACATCTGGCTTTATAATAAAAGCTTTTTTGCTTTTGTAGGAATCGAAAGGGGCTATTACAAATCCTTTTTGCTGTTCCATGTCTATCAATGGAGACTGCTGTACATCACATGATTTCTGCACCAGAAAAACCGGCTCATTTTCGCCAGGAAGGCGATATACGACGAAAGGCAGTCCCTTGGTAAGTAGTTGATTGATAAGCATTAGATGACTATCATTAAATCAGACGTAATCCGTTTTATTTATTGTCAGGCACTTTTTTCTTTATCACAAAAACAGACACACGGCAGGTGGAGATCAGGCGATTCTGTTCATCTTTTACATCCACATTCCAGATGTGGGAACTGCGTCCGCGGTGCATAATCACCGCCTCGCCAATAACCATGCCGCTGCGAGCGCTACGCACATGGTCAGCAGTAACATGCTGTCCTATTACGTCAAATTTTTCGCGGTCAACCATTAGCGCAGAGCCAATGCTTGCCAGCGTTTCAGCCAGCGCCATAGTCGCGCCGCCATGCAAAATACGCATGGGCTGAAATGTCCGTTCATCCACCGGCATACGCGCTTTCAGGTATCCCGTTCGTGCTTCGAGATACTCTATCCCGAGTCGTTCTATGAGCGTTCCTTTGTTAATTTTGGAAAGCTCTTTTATGCTAAAAGTCTCCTGATCCATGGGCTTCAATTTAAAAGCAAAGATACGATTTTCAAGATTCCCTGCTTCGGACGTCAGCGCTTGAAGATATTTTCTCCCGTTTCGGACGTCCACGCCCGAAGATCACAACGAATTCCTACCCCAGCTTTAGCCTGATCAGGTTAAGTGTCCTCGCTTAAAGTTTTCCAATCCGCCCCACCCTTCTTTCAATTTTTTTCTTGTTATTGCATCAGCTGTTTGGTGTCAACCTGTATGGGTCTGTTTTTCTGAAAGTCGTACAACGTCAGCTTCCTTAATTGATAATAGTTTATCCAGTAATCGCGCAATGTTTTGAAGTAATTCAACCGGGCATTGTCGTTATCGATCTGAGCATTGTTCAGCTCCAGCACATCGTTGACCTTGCCAATAAGGTACCGTTCGTGGGTTACCACATACCGTTTTTGTGCCACAGTATCTGATTTTGCAGCTATGAACAATTGCTTCTTTTGCATGGCAAACTCCATGACGCTCAGGTAAATGTTTTGTTCAAAATCAATCCTGTCCTGTTGAACAGCTGTTTTCACCAGTTCCTGATTCGACTCGGCTATTTTGATTCCTCCTCTGGCTCTCCCCCAGTCGAGTAATGGCAAGGTGATGCCCAGGCTCACCCGTTCCTGGTTCAAAGGGTTTCTATAAGCTTCCCGGAGCGTATGCGATGTCTGTGAAAGTCCGAAACTGGCATATAGGTTCATGTCGAAACGACCGTTCATCCTGGCCATATTCAGCTGGCTGGCCGCTTCCAGCAAACGCTGGGTAAATGCCAGCGATGTGGAGGTATTGAGTTTGGCCTCTTCAACAGCTTTACTCACGGAAATATTAAAAAAAGAAGTCAGCAGTGGTGGGATAAGCGCAATCCGGTCACTACCTGTCAGACGCAAGTAGGATTTAAACCGGAAAAGTTTGTCATTATAGTCCAGCTGTGCCTGCTCCACCGAAGCATCGGCTTTTAGGAAATTCAATTGCAGTTGTAGCAAATCGTTTTCGGCAATTTTCCCCAAGTTATAACGTCCTTTGGCAATTCTGTAAAGCGTGTCATAGTTGTGGTAATTCTTTTTAGTGATTTCCCATTCAATTTGAGCCGTGAGGAGAGAAAAGAAATAGTTGGTCGCTTTTATGGCAATATCTTCTTCCGATTCCATATAAACCCGTTTGGCTTCTTTGTATTTTAATGGCTCTATTTTTTTTTCCCATTTGTACGGGTTGTAAGCAAAAACAGGCTGCTTTATACCAATATTTATCGTGTTACCAAGGTATTGCCGGGTGGTCGTGTCGGTGAAAAAATTATCCATACGCTGCAGGCCTGTATTCACAAAAATCTCCCCGCCGGTAAGGCCTATCTTTTGATTTAGCGAAAGTCCCAGTGAATAATTTGTGACACTTTGTGACGCGTATGAAATGGTTCCATCAGGAGCGGAAATGGCATTGATGCTCCGGTTGATATCGGGCAGGGTGGCCGCAAGGTTCAGGTTGGGAAGATACGTCGCTTTAAAAGTACGGTACTGCCAATAGCTTTTCCTGAAACGGTGTTTTGCCATTAATGCGTCGGGAGATTGCTTTTGGGCAAGGTGAATGACCTGTGTCAGTGTGTAGCGTTTGACGGACTGGGCTGGCAAGATGCCAGTAGTTAAAATGATGATTATCAGAATTATATAACGTTTCATGTTGATAAATTGTGGGGCTATGGCAGTTTTGAGCCGCCAATGCACAAATGTAAGACTAATATTTTATTTGCGCATGCATGTTGATCAACAATCCGGTTCAAGCGTCCGCTTGGACTATTATTTTAATCGTCGGATGACTTTCTATGAGACTTTTTGTAAACCAGTCTCATAATAATTAAGATGATGGTCACCCCAATAAATATCCAGACAGCAATAACAAAGAATTGCCGGGCCGATGGAGGAGACTGAATTTCTGCACGGTTAACATCGTTTAGATATAGAACATAGGCTTCAATACTTGCTATTTCCGGTTGTGTTAAAGCATAGGAATCTCCAAAGTTCAACATTTTTAAGGCCGGATGGGGACCTTCGGGAATTGCTCCATGTTGGATAAACCGATCAATATTATCAGCAAATTTCTGAGGATTATTGCTAAACAATACTTTACTGACAGGGTTTAACCGTGGAACCTGATTTAACAAAGACCCGGGATTGTTGATGCCTCCTCTTCCTTCTACTCCGTGGCAGGCTTCACAATAGTTTCTAAATAGTTTACTTCCAAGTGCAACATTTCCTATAATTGTAGCTGCCTGTCCGGGATGTCCCAGTTTTTTTAATATTTTTGTTGTACTGGCTTCCCATGAGTATTCATCCACACTTTGGGATTGCATTTTTGCCGGTACAATTTTTTTCTTCAAAAGATACGGTGGAAGAGAATCGATTTTATTAGAAGGAAGGGGAAGCAATTTTGGATGAGGACTTAATAGATAAGCTGTCAATTCTTTTAACTGAGTTTTCGTAAATTTGGTATAATCGGGCATCATTGAAGTACTGTAATGCTTTTTTGAGTTTGTAATTTGTGTAATTAGCCACTTCTCCGAACGATTCCTTTTATGCTCGTTGGTTAAATCCGGGCCTATTTTTCCACCAACGCCACTAATAGTATGGCAGGCGGTACAACTACTGGTTTGAAATATCTTTTCTCCATTGATAGCCAAAGCAGACAATTCGATGACTTTGTACACCTTTTTTGTGGCAACCGAAGCCGGTTTGGTGGTGCTTGTACTTTTAGTTCCAGGCGGTTTACTGAAGTATCCTAATAAGGTAAAAGTGAAAATAAAAACGACCATGATAAAACCACCGATCATCATTCCCAATCGTTTGGCCGGATTAAATGATTTTTTCCGGTCAATAAAAGGAACCAAAATAAACAATATCAGGATAAGAGAGGGAATACCGACTGTACCTATTAATTCTACCGACCCGACAAAGCTTTTTAATAGTTGGTATAAAAACAAAAAGTTCCATTCCGGTTTTGGCAGAAATGCTGCATCGCTCGGATCAGCGGGACCAGTAAAAGGAGCGGGAACATAAGCCGAAAGGCCTATTAATAATAAAAGTATTAATCCACTTACCATCAGGTCTTTGGCAACCTGTCCGGGCCAGAAATTTTCTATTTTTGTTCGCTTTGATTTTTTCCATGGGCCAACACTGCCAAACTTCCTGAAAGCCATAAGATGGAATGCGACAAGTAAAAATGTAATTCCGGGAAGAATGGCAACATGGAATGCGAAAAATCTGGAAAGGGTTAACTGACTCATCGTTATCCCACCTCTTAAAAAACCTATTATAAAGTTACCAATAAAAGGAAACGTGCCTGCTATACCGGTTCCCACTTCAGCCGCCCAATATCCTCTCTCATCCCATGGTAATGCTGCACCGGTAAAAATTAAGCCGACCGTTAATAAGAGTAACACAATCCCAATAAGCCAGGTAAGCTCACGGGGTTTTTTGTAAGCTCCCCAAATAAAAACACGAATAATATGTAAGGCAATCAACACTGCCATAAGGTTGGCACCCCAATAATGGATGCCTTGTATCAACCAGCCATAAGGGACAAATATGCGGAGATAACTTAAGCTATCATAAGCATGATCTACGGTGGGCACATAATAAAATAGTTGCCATACCCCCGTAATTACCTGTAATGCGAATACAAATAACGTAGCGCTTCCCAATGTGAAAAAAAAGCTGGAACCTCCGGGAATTTTTTCGTCAAAAGCAGAATTCATCATGCTGTCAAGAGAAAGCCTGTCGTTTATCCAATTATAAAATTTAGATTTCATTTCGTCAATTTCAAAGATTTATTTAATAGCCAATTAATATCTTTTGAGGTACTCCCAGCTCAAACCGTTCGTAAAGTACATATAACATATCATCACTTTTTATTTCGGTGGGTAAGGTATCCAACCCTCTTGGTGCCGGGCCTGATACAACCTTTCCTTCAATAGTATAAACACTGTTATGACAGGGGCAAATGAACAATTCCTCATCCTGATTCCAGTCATAACGACAGCCGAGGTGAGGACAGATAGGGGAAAAAGTGGTTAACTTGTCGTCCGGCTTTTTCACAACCCATACCGCTTCCTGTTTTTCAATTTTGATATATGCTTCCCGATCTGTTTTTGTAAAATTAAATTTAGACGGTTTTTTAACCGGAAAAAATGAATTTGGAATATCTTTTGCCGACCCTAACATTGAATACGCCTTATTAACAAATATTTTTCCTTTACTTACAACTGAATCAATTAACGGGTATCCTAACAAAAAGGCAATGGCGGCTCCGATACCTACAGTAGCTGCCTTAAAAAAACTACGTCTCGAAAGATCTCTATCATTATTATCGTTGTTTTCCATGATAAAATTATTTATATATTGAAATTATGCGTCTTATTCTTTTTTACAATTTCATCCATGATGAGTAATGCTATTTATGCTCATCAAAATTTGCTATTTTATTTCGGGCAAAATTAGTCAGGATTTTAGCCGAATCTAAATTATATCTATAAAATTCGTTAAATTAGCTATTGTCAGAGCGGATGCTTGGACAATCCAATCAATCGTGCCGCAGAGCCTCCACAGGATCCTGCCCGGCAGCTTTTTTCGCCGGCAGGTAACCGAAGACAATGCCCACAGCAACAGCTACCCCAAACGACAGCAAAATAGACCAAAAAGAGACAATGGTCAGGATACCTGTGGTCAGTGTAATGACTTTGGCCATGATTACCCCAAGCAGAACCCCGAGGATACCACCACTGATACTGATAAACGTGGACTCGGCAAGAAACTGAAAGACAATATCTTTTTGGGTAGCTCCCGTGGTGCGGCGCACACCGATTTCACGAATACGTTCCATTACCGAAGCCAGCATAATATTCATGATGCCAATACCTCCCACCAGCAACGAAATACCGGCAATAGCCCCCAGGACAATATTGAAAATATCCTTGGTCTTTTGTTCCTGTTTCAGCAACAGCTCCGGGATTTTTATCACAAAATTCTGCTTGTTTTGATGCCGGCGCTGTAATATTTTTTTGATGACTTGTGCCGTCGAAATTAGCTGACTGCTCTCTTTTACCTGTACCACAATTTTATCGAGCTGGTTGTTGCTTTGCCCTGACGAACTTTGGTTATCATTGCTAAAGACAGTCATAGAGCCTCCCATAATAATCACCTGTTCTCCGCCGCCCATGAGCGCAGCCTGGTTGACAAGTGATCGGTCTTTGTAACGGAGGAGGATAGTTTTCAGGGGAGTAAAGATACTCCGGTTATAATCGGAAATACCGAGGTCTTCTGCTTTTTTGTTTACTTGCAGTCCCTGAATAATACCGATAATCTGTAGCCAGATGCTACCCGCCTTGAGTTGTTTGCCCAAAGGATTTTCATCGGGGAAAAGCCGGGCAGCCACTTCCGGACCGATAATACAAACCGGCTCCCCTTTGACAGCCTGCTGTTTGGTAAAGAAAATACCTTTTTTAACAGATAGATTAAAAATCCGAAAAAACGCGGTGCTAACACCACTGAGGTCCGCCGGCATTCTTTTTCCTTTTCGCGATGCCTGAACATGATAATCAATCTCCGGACTTACCCGTTCCACAGTCGGGAGGATTTTTTGAATGTTTTCCGCATCTTTCAACGTAAGCCCCGGTACAAATTTCTTTTGTTCCGATTTCCCCTCTTCCTTGTCGGTGTTGTTGTTACCGCTTTTGTTTCCTACATTATTTTCCGGTAAAATCACAATGTTGTTCACCCCCACCATTTTGATTTGTTCCAGAATTTCCTGCCGCGCACCATTTCCTATGGCCATCATGGCAATGACGGCAGCCACACCAAAGATAATACCCAGCGCCGTAAGAATAGAACGCGACTTGTTCAGGAAAACCGCTTCGAGCGAAACGGATAAGATTTGCAGATAACGTTCCAACCAAATAAATTTAATGCTTTAAAACGAAAAGGCTAAAGTATAAAGTTTCTGTGGAAAACTGCCTACAGAAAATTTATTTTCAAACCGCCTTTTTGGAAAACCAATCCCGTCAGCATTTATTAATTCTCCATGCAGACATATTTATTAATAAGAGACGTGATGTCCATACTTTTTATGGGTTTACTCAGGTAGTCATCGCAACCGGCATCGAGTGCGTGTTCCTTCTCTTCCGGTGTGGCATAGGCAGTGGTAGCAATAACCGGAAGGGAGGGATATTGCTTTTTAATTTTCAGCGTTGCTTCGGTACCTGTCATAACCGGCATTTTCAAGTCCATTAAAACGAGGTCGTATGATTTCTTACGCACCATATCGACCGCTTCCTGTCCATTGAGAGCACGGTCAACCCGGTTTACCTTTTCTCTCAGCAGAACCTCAAGGTAGAGAAAATTGGTTTCATCATCTTCAGCGATGAGGATGTTCAGCTCCTTCCATTTTTTGGGTTTCAGTTGGCGGGCAGGAGCCTTTGCCAAAGTTGACTTCGGTATTTTGTATGGAAGGCTAAAATAAAATTGCGAACCTTTTCCAGGCTGCGAAGAGACGCCAATGGTACCACCCATCAGGCCCACCAGCTCTTTGGCAATATTAAGTCCGAGGCCCGTACCGCGAATAGCGGAACTCACCGCCTTGCTCCCGCGGAAAAAAGCCTCAAAAATACGCTGTTGTTCAATTTTGGGAATCCCCATGCCGGAATCTTTCTCAAAGAAAAGAATGTGGCTGCTGTGCACTTCAAAGCCTAATTTCACATAACCTTTTTCTGTATATTTAATGGCATTGGAAATGAAACTGGTTAACACCTGCCTGATTTTATCGGCATCAGCTTCCATGGCAATACTCCCGGCATTTTCCGGAAATTGGGTTTGAAATTCCAGATCTTTTTTCATTTCCGGAAGGTCGAACATGAAGAGAATATCGTTTATCAGGTTGGCTGGAGAAAAGATAACTTTCCTGACCGGAAGTTTCTCACTCTGCAGGCGTGAAAGAAAAATAACATCATCGATAAGGTGTAGCAGTTGACCGGCACTGTTGTTTACAATTTTTGCATAATTTACTTTTTCTTCCGGTGTAGCTTCCAGCATAAGGTCGGAAAAGCCCATTATGGCATTCATGGGCGTCCGGATCTCATGGTTCATGTTGGCCAGGAAAGCCGATTTCAGCCGGCTGCTCTCCTCAGCAGTTTCTTTGGCTGCAAGGAGTTCCCGTTCAGCCGTTTTACGCGCACTAATATCGTTCATGATGCCGATCAGATGTTCCACTTTCCCGTTTTTGTCGATTACCGGAGTGATAACCTCTTCCACTTCATACAGGGAGCCATTTTTTCGTCTGTCGTTGAACTCACCAGCCCATACCTGACCCGACTTCAATATATTGTGTACATTTTCATAGAAGGATTTGTCTTGTTTTCCCGTACCTACAAGGTCTATTGTGAATTTTCCCAAAACTTCTTTTTCCGAGTAGCCGGATAGTTTGGTGAAAGCCTCGTTTACCCATTCTATTTCCCCATCGGCATTGGTAATAATAATGGCATTGGCCGCTGCGTTAAGTGCCTTGTCGCGAAGCAAAAGTGCTTTATCTGCTTCTTTTTCTTTGGTAATGTCCCGGCCGTGACCCACAATTCCGATAATTTGGTTGTTTTCATCGAAAATGGGAGCTTTATACACATCAAGATACAGAAATTTGCCTTGCACATAACCAAACTCGTTTGTCCTGACTGGCCTTTTGGTTTTTAAAACAAGAGCATCAGATTGAGCATATAACTTATCAAAAGTGTACCAGTTCTTCCTTCCTGGATGAAGATTTCGCTGTCTTTCAGCAAAATAGGGATCACGTTTCCCAACCGGCTCCGCTGTATCTCTGGCGATGAGTAATTTCCTGCAAATAGCCTTATTTGCAAAGGTAAAACGCCCTTCCATATCTTTGGACCACACCAAGTCGGGAATATTGTCGGACATAAGCCGGAACAAATACGATTGTTCTTTGTATTTCTTTTCACTTTCGCGCAGGGCTTTTTCGGCTTCTTTACGCACTGTTATATCCCGGACAATGGTTAGACTTCCTGTGATTTCTCCCACCGTGTTATAGGTGGAAGTGGGGTTTAGCTCTATGGGAACTTTTCTGCCACTTTTGTGGGTAAGCTCTAATTCGAAAATCGGAATGGTGTCAAGCTGCTTCCCTTTTTGAAAACTGGAAAGGGCTAAGTCAACATATTCGGGAGAGATGAAGTTTATGAAATCCTTACCAATAACTTCTTCCTGAGTGTAGCCGGAAATTTTTTCTACCACGGGATTCACATAGGTTATCTTTCCCTGCAAATCGTAGGTGAGAATCATATCGATGGAAATTTCAGCCAACGACCGGTATTTGTTTTCACTTTCTTTTAACCATTGTTCAGCTTGGTATTGTTTGGTGATATCGCGGAGAATGACATAGATTTTCTGTATGTCGCCTTTGTCGTCTTTCAGGGGGACAAAGATACTTTCGGCAACAAACGACTTTTCCCATTTGGAGGTATAATCCGTTGTAAACCGTATGGTTTGTCCTGTGGTGATGCATTCCTTGAAATGCTGAACATACCCTGCCTTTACGAGCGGTGGGAAATGTAGGACATTAATTTTTTTTGTTGCTTCCCGAGAGGGGGAGCCAACTATTTTTAAAAGCATCGGGTTGGCGTCAAGGATAGTACCGTTGGGCTGAGCGGTAAAGATGGCAAACGGCGCTTTTTCATAAAGCAACCGGTAGTTTTCTTCACTTTCACGAAGGAGTTTTTCCGTTTTCTTTGCCTCGGTGATATCATGAATGATAGAATAGAGCAATGGTTTCCCTTTGTGATTTACTTTCCCGCTGTAAACTTCCACGGTTTTTACGCTTCCATCGGCAAGGCGATGTTCAAAAACAAAATAATTCTTTTTGTTACTACCGGCATTTGCCAGTGCCTGAATCAGCTGTTCCTCTTTCAGCAGATTGATTTGCTGAACTTTCATACTTATCATTTTACGGTATGAGTATCCATAAAACTTGCAGGCAGCCCGGTTAGCATCTTCAATTTTACCGGTTTCCGGGTCAACCAGCCACATGATGGAATGACTCTCCGTAAACAAAGCTTTAAATTCATTTTCTTCCCCAGTGAAAATATTTATCTCTTTTTCACGTAACTGCATATATGTTGCCAGCCGCTTTTCCCATAATATTTGTGAAAATGGCATGAAAATAACATCATCAATACAGGCAGGCAGACCTATTTTAATGTTCGTTTTTTCAGAAGCAAGAAGTAAAACAGGTAAAAAGGCATGACTCATCTTCTTAATTTCCGATAAAGCAACATCCTGCATACTGACAGTTATTTCATCTACAAAAATAATATCTGCCAATAGAGCTTTTGCCGGGGAAAAAGAGGAGGCCACTCCGGTTTGAATATCTAATCCCAAATTTTTTATAAAATTTAGAAATGCCCGATGCTCAGCGTTCTTCGAAATGGAAAAATAAGCTTTGTAAGTCTTCATTTTTTTCTTCAAACTTAATACTTAGTATAGCAGCCGGTCTTTAAAAAATCGGCGTGATAAATATAACTGGAAAAATACGAAAAAAAATTGGTGGTAATTAGATAATTTCCGGTTTTCTTAAAAAAACAGGGATTCCGGCAACGATCAAGGTGGTCAGGCGGTCCGGGGTTCAGGATAAACTTTAGCGGAAATGCTCCCTTTTATAATGCGTAAACCATTCATGGCAAGGGCTTTCATTTCATCTTCGCCGGGATATACGTGGACTGGTGCCAGCCTGTGGACATAGGAAATAACCTGGTTGACAAAATATTTGTCGTACGCAATACCGCCGGTAATCAGGATACCATCTATTTTGTATTTCAAAACAGCGCCCATAGCTCCCACCTCTTTGGCCACCTGGTAAGCCATGGCGTCGTAAATCAGCCTGGCTTTTTTGTCTCCGGCAGCAGCTCGTTGCTCTATGTCATAAGCACTATTGGTGCCGAGATAAGCTACCAACCCCCCTTCACCCTTAATCATTTTTTCAACCTGCTGAAGAGTATATTTCCCACTATAACAGAGTCTTGCCAGGTCACCTGCCGGCAGGGTACCGGTACGCTCCGGCGAAAACGGACCATCACCATCAAGTCCCTGGTTTACATCCACCACACGACCTTTATTGTGCGCCCCAACGGTAATACCTCCACCGAGATGTACCACAATCAGGTTTAACTCTTCGTATTTGCGAAGAATGGATTTGGCATGTTGACGGGCAACGGCTTTTTGATTCAGGGCATGAAAAATGGAACGTCTCGGTAAAAGCGGATGACCCGAAATACGCGCCAGCGGATCCAACTCGTCCACCACAACAGGATTGGTAATATAAGCTTTGGCATTGGGAAGCGAGCGGGCAATATCGTGGGCAATCAATCCGCCGAGGTTGCTGGCATGCTCGCCATATTTGCAGGTACGCAGATCCTCCAGCATTTTCCGGTTCACCTCGAAAACGCCTGACTCCACCGGTTGGAGAAGGCCACCGCGCCCCATCACTACACGAATTAAATCAAGCCGAATCTCGGCCGATTCCAGCTCTTTGTAAATGAGCTGCTTACGAAACTCAAACTGTTCGGTAATAATTTTGAAAGGGGCCAGCTCTTCAGCCGAATGGCGAATGGTCTGAATAAAAACAGGATTAGTTCCGATATACACAGCAATTTTTGTAGAAGTAGAGCCGGGATTGATGGCTAATATCCTGATTTCTTCGTTCATAATCTTAAGCGGTTTAACCCTGCTGTTTTTCGGGCGGCAAAAGTACAATTATTTGGCCGAAATGGCGGCGAGGGCAATGGAATAAAGTTTTGTCTTTATGCTGTCACCCCGAGACGAAAGTACGGCCGGCACTTTGGCCCCCACTACGATGGCTCCCTGTTCGCCTTTGGCCAGTTTGGTGTTGGCTTTGTAAAACACATTGCCCGATTCGATATTAGGGAAAACCAGGCAGTCTGCATCGCCGGCTACCGGACCGTTTATCTTTTTAATTTCTGCACTCTCTTTGTCGATGGCCACATCCAGCGCCAGCGGCCCTTCCACCAGTGCCCCGTTTATCTGTCCGCGGTCGGCCATTTTCGAAATAAGGGCAGCATCCACGCAGGCAGGCATTTTGGGCATCACCTGCTCGGTTGCTGCCAGGACAGCTACTTTGGGCAATTTATTTCCAAGGGAATGTGCCACACTGATAAGATAGTTCGTGATAGCAATTTTCTCCTTCAGCTCAGGCAATGGGATAATGGCTACATCACCAATAATCAACAATTTATGGTAATTCGGATTTTCCATTACCGTTACATGACTGAGAATAGCACCGGGGGTCATCAGTCCGTTTTCCTTGTTCAGAATAGCGCGCATATATTTGTCGGTACTCACAAGACCTTTCATGAGCAGGTCGCCGCGACCTTCGTTAATGAGTGCTACAGCCCGGCGGGCAGCCTGCATCTCATCCGGCTCGTGAATAATCTCAAATTTGTTAATGTCAATATTTTCCTGCGCACAAACGCTGACGATAATCTCTTTATCGCCCACCAGTGTTGCTTCAATGATATCGAGGTCAACGGCCTGGCTAACAGCTCCAATGGTGTGGGCATCGTTAGCATAAGCCGCTACGAGGCGTTTGCTTTTTTGCGCTATTAGCACAGTGAAAAGTTCATCTAATTTCTTTATCATTTTTGGCTCTGTTTGTTCATGTGAAAACTTTCACAAAAATAGGATAAAATCCGGTTGGACAGGTTAGTTATTCGGAGGAAACGTCATATTATTGTTTCGCCCTGATTATCCAAACAGTTCCCGTAGCAAATCTTCGGTTTTACCCAGCCCTGCCACTTCAATTTTATAGCGGCTGGTGTTGAGGCCTCGGAGGTTAAATTTGGATATAATGATTTTTTCAAAGCCCAGCTTGTCAGCTTCGAGAATACGGTTTTCCACATGGGTGACCGCCCTGATTTCTCCCGAAAGCCCCACTTCAGCAGCAAAACATATATTGTTTTCAATGGCAATGTCCTCGGAAGAAGAGAGAATAGCCGCCACAACAGCGAGGTCGATGGCCGGATCGTCCACACGGATGCCGCCGGCAATATTCAGGAAGACATCTTTGGCTCCCAGCTTAAAGCCGCTGCGTTTTTCCAGCACAGCCAACAGCATATTCATGCGGCGCAAATCAAAACCGTTGGAAGAGCGTTGTGGCGTTCCGTAAGCCGCGTTGGTGACAAGGGCCTGCGTTTCGACCAGCATGGGGCGTTGCCCTTCAATCATGGCAGCAATGGCTACACCGCTGGTGGCTTCATCGCGTTGGGAAAGCAGCACTTCGCTGGGATTACTCACCTCACGCAGACCGCCGGTGTGCATCTCAAAAATGCCCAGCTCGGAAGTAGAGCCGAAACGGTTTTTCATGGAACGTAAAATCCGGAAGCCGTAATGGCGGTCGCCTTCAAATTGCAAAACAGTATCCACCATGTGTTCCAACACTTTTGGACCGGCAAGGTTTCCCTCTTTGGTGATGTGGCCAATGAGTAGCACGGGTACATTTGTGGTCTTGGCAAAACGCATCATCTCGCCGGCAGTTTCACGAATTTGCGAAATACTCCCCGGAGACGATTCCAACGTGTCGGTATAAAGCGTTTGGATAGAATCGATGATTAGGATATCAGGCTCTATAGCTTCGATTTGTTTGAAGATGTCAGTGGTAAAAGTCTCGTTGAGAATAAAGCAGGAGTCGTTTGCGATCCCAATACGGTCTGCACGCATTTTTATCTGCTGCTGACTCTCTTCACCAGAGACGTATAATATCCGCGAGCCACTCATATTCAGTGCGATTTGTAACAAAAGTGTAGATTTTCCAATACCGGGTTCCCCACCGATGAGTACCACTGAGCCGCTGACCAGCCCACCACCAAGTACGCGGTTCAACTCCCCGTTGCGGGTGTCGATGCGTTCTTCTTTTCCGGAAGTAATTTGTCCGATGGGAACCGGTTTTGATTTCTTATCTCCTTTTTTAATGCCGCGTTTTTTATCGTCTGCCTTGCTGACGACCTCCTCCACAAACGTATTCCATTCGCCGCAGGTCGGGCATTTCCCTAACCATTTGGAAACCTGGTATCCACAGTTCTGACAGAAGTAGGTTGTTTTTGTTTTTGCCATGTTACAAAGTTAGAAAAAATGGCCAGACCACAAGGAGACAGTGGTCAATCAATTGGCTAAATATTATTTATCCTCCCCAAATCCTCAAATCCTCACATATCACATCTCAAATCCAACATCCCTGTATCCCATCCGCTTAAAGCGTCCACGCTTTAAGTATTATTTTTCCCCACGCCTAATGCTATTCTGTTATTATCTTCATATCCAATGATTCAGCAGATTCTCACGCCATGCTTCCACTCCGGCTCACACTGAGATGGCTCAGAATTAAACGCAAAGAGGAATTCACATCCCAACA
>VAOZ01041798.1_pt1 | contig 17053 bp, 19 predicted proteins | sample 3394041 | NCBI WGS metagenome assembly VAOZ01 (sample SAMN08290431, study PRJNA428436) | hydrothermal vent metagenome | isolation source: Deep-sea hydrothermal vent chimney | place: Indian Ocean: Southwest Indian Ridge
CCGAGGGCCGGATTACCGCTGCCAATGCAGGGGCTTGCTATAGCAAATTGGCACAGTTGGCCAACGGCGCGATTTATACCAATGCCGAGGGCGAGGCGCGCAGAACGATACTGATCCACGACCAAAAGCTGGACGCGCTTGAGGAGATTATTGAGGAGCTTAACGGCGAACCGCTGCTGCTGGGGTACGAGTTTAATAGTGACCTTGAGCGTATTCGCGCCCGTCTCAAAGATCGTCTGCCGGGAGGCGTGCTGCCATATCTTGGCAAAGGCACTACGCTGAAACAGGAAACTGATTGGATTGTGGCGTGGAACCGAGGGGAGTTGCCCGTCATGGCCGCCCATCCCGCGTCGGCGGGGCATGGCCTAAATCTGCAAGAGGGCGCAGCGGCGCATGTTTGCTGGTTCTCGGTCAGTTGGGATTGGGAGCTATACGACCAGTTTATCAGGCGAGTGCGGCGCTCGGGCAACGACGCCCAGCGCATATTTAACCACCTCCTCATTGTTGAGGACTCCATCGACGAGCTTAAATTAGCAGCGCAGCATGACAAGGATATGGGCCACACCCGCCTGTTGGCTGCGCTGAATGAGTCTATTCTGCGCAGTCCTGCGCAAACCCACACCGCTGGGGTATCGGCGGATTTTAAGGAGGAATCAGAAATGGTTGCTAAACTTTCTCGCGGCGCTCCCACAATAGACGCGACTTCCACAACAAATGCGGCTCCCGTCGGATGGGGTGCACCGGCTCCTGCGGCTCCTGCGGCTCCTGCGGCTCCTGCGGCTCCTGCGGCTCCTGCGGCTCCGGTTGTACCGGTAGGCTGGGGCAATGCGGGGGCACAGGCTCCTGAGGAGCAGAGGCAAGCTATTGCCGATACTCTGGCAGGTCCACCCAGTGTGGGGGACGTTTTTGGCGAGCAAATAGCCGACGCGACAGCGGCTCTGCAAGATGTAGTGCCGGAGGCGGCACCAGAGGCGGCACCAGAGGTGGCACCCAAACCCAAGCGCGCGGCGCGCAAGAAAGCCAGCCCTGCCCCCGGCTACCTCACGGCCCACGAGGAGGCGGCGACGAAGGCGTCGCTCTTGCAAATTGCCTTCGCTGATGCAGAAACGACTTTGGAGGAGGGACTTGACATCGCCAAAGAGCTTTGGGCGTTTTGTTATCCTCATGCGGATAGCTAGATGGCCCGATCTATCCCTATAAGGATCAGGGGCACCCCCTACCCCTCAAGGAGCGCAGCAACTGCTGCGCTCCATATCACCAATGCCAAGCTGCAACTGGCGCTGGCACGGGGGACGGTGGACGCTCTACTGACGCCCCCGGCCGTCATGAGCGTGGATGTGCGGGGCCAGCACTTTGACACAGTGGTTGAGTGTGCCAAGTATTTCAAAATCGGTGTATCCACGGTCTACAGCGCTTTGCGCCGAGGCTATCCCGATGGGATAGGTTTGGGACGCGGAGCGAGGAGAAAGAGCAATGCCAAAGATACCTGAAAGGCAGCGTATTTTGATCGCAGCAATCCAGCATGTTTGCGGTGAGCGCGATCTTGAGTATGGGCCCCCTATCGAGGCTCATGCCCGTATAGCTGGAATGTGGAGCGCCTATCTCCGAGGCAAGCATGGGGCGGATTTCGCTATCTCCGCCGAGGACGTGGCTTGGCTCAATGTTTTACAGAAGATGGTGCGCACAATGAACGGTGCCACCGCTGGCGACACATACGAGGACGCTGCTGGATATGCCGCAATCGCCGGGGAGGTTAGGCAAGATGGGGAAGCGTAGTACTTATAAACGCGCGGCGCGCGACTTTTACCCAACACCCAACGTGGCCATTGCGCCACTGATCCCATGGCTGCCAACTCGGGAATTTGAGTTTGTTGACCCATGTGCTGGCGATGGACGACTGATCAATTATCTGCACAGCACATCAAAAGGGCGGTGTATCGACGCCTACGATATCGAGCCTTCACCATTGCTGGAGTCGCCCATGATCCCGGGTTTTGTGCGCAAGCAAGATGCTCTTGCCGTTGCTGAGCGTGCTTCCCAATCTGGGGTTTACTTGATCACCAACCCGCCATGGAATCGTAAATTCCTGCACCCGGCCCTGGACCTGTGGCTGCCAACCTACGCGGCAGTCTGGATATTACTTGATGCGGGGTGGATGCACACCAAGCAAGCCATTCCGTATATGGCATATTGCGAGCGCATTGTATCGGTTGGGCGCGTGAAGTGGATTCCGGGGTCTCTCTACAGCGGCAAAGACGACTGTTGTTGGTATAAGTTTTGGAACTTTGAGGCACTACATACCGTCTTCACCGGGAGAACAGAATGACAAGTGAATCAAGCTGGGCAGACGCCCTGTGCAAAGTCGTTGACGAACGGGACGCGCTGAAATCTCAACTCGCCACCATAAGGAATGATGCCCTGCGTGAGGCTCTAGCCGTATCACAGGAGTTCCAGTCCGCCGAATGGAGGGGCTCACAAAGAACAGCGGCGTTGAATATCTCAAGGGCCATCCTCGCCCTGATCAAGGAGACAGGCTTATGACCGAGTCTTATTTTGAGGACTTAAAGTCCTCGACCGCCTGATTACGATCAGGAGAGGTGCTACCACCAACAGCCACACCCGGACTACTGGCGGTCAACTCCCGAAGCGCCGCGATATTCTTGATCACCTGTGGTGTCTGGCGCAATATGCGCTGGGCGTCGATTGATTTAGCCTGATAACGCGCGCCAAAGTAAAACGTCACAATAGCGCCGAGCAACCACCAAAGTTGACTGGGCACCAGCACCAGCCCCTGCATCCGGGACGCAAACCAAATTGGGTTGTACATAGCACTGACAAATAGGGCGATGGTGCCCAGCGCCATAGCGGGGCGGGGCAACCGATTGAGGCCGTCAATCAGGGCGTTGAACCAACCCCTTCGCTGGTAGAACTCAGATGCAAACTCGCTCGATGCCGCCGATCTGGCCGTAGCCGCGCGTTCTGCCGACTTCTCAGCGTTGGGCCGAAATGCGCCTAGTGTTTGAGTTATGACATTTCTGCCCCCGCCAAATAGGACGCCGAGAATTGATCCAATCATGCCCATGACCTTCCCTTTCGATTAATACAGTAATATGCTCTGAGCAAAGAAAGCAGGAAGCCCAGCCAAGCCGTAAAACGTTGCGCCGCCATTGTCTGCAATCATATTCATGACCTGTTCAAGAGAGATGAGTTGATCCTGTGTAAACTCATCTTCACCATCACGCTTCATAACACTGAAAACAGTTTTTGTAGGGCAGTTGTTACTATCGTCAACCGCTTCCGCGATGGAGTAGACGCCCGTCATTTTTGGCGTGATAACATACAGGCAAAAATCACACAATTTTCTTTGCCGACGTTCTTCTGCCATGCACTCAGGCGTCCAATCTTCAACCACTGGGTTGAAGTAGTTGATGGTGAGTCGTGGGATAAGCAATTCCCTCCAACTGCTGGCAGATGTTCCTCCCAGAAAGACTTTTGGTCTTCTGCCCATGATTAGCCCCCTGAGAAGAGACTTTTAACCGCAAACATGCTCGCAGATTGGGTGTCAAGGATTGCGCGCTGTTTAAGTTCACCATTGACTGCATGGGCCGCAATAGCAACTGCGAGGGCCTCAGCGGCCTCTTTAATCGCATCCACGTGCTCATTCTTGCTCGGGTTGAAATCTTTATTGGTATAACTCATTGTTTCTTCCTTTCGTTAAAGTGGGGGTCATCCCCAAGTGTGGGTTAGTTGCTTAAATTCCACAGTCGTCAACCGATACTGCGGACTGATAAAGGTTTCCGCGCGTTTAATCCAGCCTCCCTTGCCACCAGCAGCAGTACGAGCAAATTTTCTCAGCCCTGGACGATCATCCGCCAGCCGGAAATAGTAATTTCGCCGGGCGATGCCATAAGCGTCAACGAAGTTGCCCTTCTGGAACGGTGCAGGGGCATCATGGAGGGCCTCACTCGTGGCAGCGGCTGTTGCCGGTCCTAGCCCGCCATCAACAGCAACAGGCTCGCCGTACTTTGCCAGCAAGCGTTGTAGAATACGAACAGCATTACTGCCCGCGTTGACGTACATGTCAAAAACTGAGGGCTGCAATGGCTTGGGTAGCAAGTCGATCTTTGGTTTGTTGAAATAATACTCAATGAAAATCTTGGCCGCTCCAGAAGAAGTAATGGCCTTCAGTTCGGAGATTGTCGCGCCCGGTTCAATCTCCCGAAAGGTGCGAATAGTGACCCCGTACTTGGTGGGGCCACCGGGATCGTTGGGGTCGTTGGTGTATCTCTCGCCCTCGCGGGCGACGATTGCATCCGCGAGTTGCTGAACGGACTTCACTTCTTCCCCCTTATAGTCTCGTTGAGAACATCACGAAGTATGCCCTCAATTGAGGCTGTGGTTTTCTGTAGACCAGTAAATAATAGATTGTTGGCCTCAAAATGTTTATTTTGTATCTCATTGACCGCCGTATTTGCCTTAACAGCATCCGCAACGGCCCCGAGGGCTTTTATGGTCTGGCTTTGCTCCTCCTCGGCACTCCCAGATAGTGCCCGGCGCACTGGCCCAGCCAGAATGAGGACGAACCCCATCATGAGAATGACCGCAATCAGACCTTCGACAGAATTGATGCCTTTCAAAAGGACCGCCACAGTAATTTCCTCGCAAGTAGAGTTAGTCGAAGGTCGCGGTAGCTGCTAATGGCCAAAAGCCAAAAGATAATAGCAATCGGGAACTCAGTAATGACCACGAAAAGTGGCCCGGCATAGCTGTTTTTAGCGGTTGCCAACAGGATGAATGTCACCAACAGGGCATGAACTGTCATGCCGATTACCCTGAGCAAGGGGGACCACGCCCAGCGCCCATTTATCCGCACTCCGGTAGCGTGGATGACCCCCGCGACGACGAAGGCCATGCCAATTATCTCCTCCGCCCCATCACGGGCGTCGATCCAGCCAAGCGGGTCCAGTCCGGCCTCGCTGGTCAGCACCAGCATGACGCCGATGTAGACTCCGAAGCTGGCCATAAGCATCTCGGCAATTCTGCCGAATCTAGTGAGGTGACTTATCACAATCAGCCCCCGTTCTTAGGGGTAATTGTTATCCTCAAAGGAGCATAATGCTGATCGGGCATTGTCAGTTGGGCCGCCGTCGCCCCGGATACTCCAGCAACAGCGTGCAAAACTGCGGCCCGCTCGGACTCAGTTACCCCGGCCTTTGTCATTATGGCAATGCCCTGGCTAATCTTTTTTGGATTTCGGGACGTCAAGTACTCGGCAACTTTGCGGTCAACTCCATGGGGGAGCCGACCAATACCGAGTTTATCCTTGAGGTATCTCATAGCCCTGACCATGCTCGCCCCCCACCAACCTGACGCGCCTTCGGCAACTGCAACCACCGCATTGGACGCGGGAACCTCGGTAGGTGGGCGTATAGGGGCTGCTCTTGAAATTGACAGGGCGCGATTGGCGCTATCTGTAGCGGCGGCGGCTTGCTGTATATTGGTTGCTGCCGCTGGGCCCATACCCTGTTGAAGCAGTTCAGCGGTGCTGGTGCCGGTCTGGGCCAACTTGTGGGCTGTTGCTGCCGCCCCCTCCACACTGGCCGCCGCTTTATGGGCGAAGTGGTTCGCTAGCCCTGCGCGGAATCCCAGCACACCCTGGGGGGTGTCCATGGATGCCGACAACTCAGAATTAGCCACAACACCGCCTGAGTTCCCTGTTGACCCATGCTCAAAGGCGCGGCGGTAGTCATGGGCGTTTTTGGTGAAGGTCAGCATATCCTTGTAGACGGGGTGAGCCGCCGCGCCGGTGTCCGTAATCTGGGCCACGATGCCTTTAAGCTCCTGCCCAATAGTCCAGTTAGCGCTGGCAGAATTTGGGTTGGTGTACACCTGTGTTTCTTTTTGCATCGCTTTGCGAATGCCCTCGATATCAGTCATGGTTAGCCGATTGGTGGTGGCACCGGGAGCAATACTCCCATCTGGGAGCATCAAATCATTGATGGTTGCGGCCACCTTTTTGCCAAGCTTGGTTGCGTCGGGAATTGCTTTTCTCAAAAAGGGGTTAAGGAGCACGTCTTGGGCGAACTTGCCTGTCACAGGGACGGGCAGAGAGTTAACGGGGGCCATCATGGCACTTGCCGTGGCAACACGGGTTTTATTAATGTCGTTAAGGGCTTGAGTTCGGGTCATGCCTTGGGTTGGTATCTGCTCCAAAGAGACAGGCGCAGTTCCCGGGGCGAGGGCTGGTGGCCTGTTGGTCTCCCCAATCAGGCCCGCGAGATTGCGCGGTTGGGCCTCCTTCGCCCGCGCGGCGTTGGCTTGTAGAGCGACAGCTAATTGAGGATTGCTATCTGCCATTGCCCGCAGCGCACCGCTTTGTGAGTCATGCAGGATTTCCGGTATAGTTGGAACTCGACCGGTTGCGTCCTTATAATTTGTAAGTGCAGCCTGAAGTTCTTTTGGCTTCAAGCCTATCTTGTCTGCTATCAGGCCCCACGCCCTGCTGGATGGAGTGCCCTTGGTTGGGAGCGCAGCCTTAATCGTAGCCTTGGCAGTATCACTTGGGCCGGTGACAAAAGGAATTGACTTGCCCAATTGCTCCAAGGTGGGCATCAAGTCTGGGGAGACCTTATTGACAAGCCCTCCTACTTTATCTGCTATGCCTCCCGCTACCGAGGTAATTGTGGGCAGAGCGCCACCTATTGCGCTCCCCGCTGTGCCGCCCACGAGAGCCGCGACACCCGTGTTGACATTTGGGATAAGCTGCCCAGCATCCGCCATTTGACTAATGCCCCCGAGCGTCGCTCCGAGCGCAGCTTGCTTGCCCGCACGGACTGCGAGGGATTGGCCAGCGGTATCAAGTGCGCCACCAACATTTCCGGCTATACGGCTAATGAGAGGGACGCTGGACTTGGCCCCGGCTTCGATCCCTTTGGCGAGGAGACCGCCCCCGGTGAATAGGCCACCAACGGTCCCTGCGGCACTGAGCCAAGGGTGCTGTTGATACTCTTTCTGAGTTGTTCGTTTGAACCTGTTGAAGTCCTGACGCCAAGTTGGGGGATGCTCAGAGACTGCCTTGTCAACCAGCCACGCCGCTGTTCCACCCGCCAAATCACTCAGGCCAAGGGTCGCAGTACTTAGGAGAGAGTTACTAAGGGCTGCATACCCTCCTAGTACCCCACTTTGATCAGGGGGTTGCCATTGCTGAGGCTGGGCGGTGGCTTGCGGTGGCGTGGCTGGCTGTTGGGGGGTATCTGGTTGGGGCACAAGATCGCCGAAGTTCATTGCCATACTACTGGCCCCCTTGTGGCTGTGGACCATCATATAGGGCTTGGGGGTCATATCCCCCCTGCGACATACGGTCCATTACGGCCTGTACTGGTGCGCCATTGGCGATGGCTTGCCGTGCCAGCCCTACCACATCTGCGAGGGTCTGGGTGGGCTGGGCGGCTGCGGGCTGGGCGGCTGCGGGCTGGGCGGCTGCGGGCTGGGCGGCTGAGCCATAAAGAGGATTGGCCCCAATTGCCTTCCTCATGCGTGTCAAGTTATCATTCGTGGCTTTGATCAACCCGTTGGCATATTGGAGAGTGTGGGGTATGACCCTTTGGATATCCCGCAGAGACACCATTATTTCGGCAGGGGTCATGGACAAGTCTACTGGGGCATAAGCCCCACCCATTGCCTGCAACTCGTAGTTGGTCACCCGACCCGCAAAAGCACCCTGCTGGCGCGAGGATGCAACGTCGGTAAGGCCAAGGGTGGCAGTCATGGACTCCGCCAATTTGGTAAACAACTTCGCATCTGACCCAGACACATATTTCCCGAGGGCCTCGTTAAGAGGTGCGTTTCCCGATATCCGTCTTGTAACGGCTGCTAGCCGCTTCAGAAGATCAGGGGCCAGCTTGAGCCGGGTGGTGAACACTTGAGCAGATGCCGCATCAACTTCTGCCTTCTTGAGGGCGGTTGAATTTTTGTTTTGGGCGGCGAGAAGATCAGCCTGCGCTTTTGCGCGTATCCCCGGAGCTAGTCTCTTGTCGATAGCGATCTTATTGTTGAGGGCGATAAGTTTTGCCCGGTTTATCATATCTTTTACAGCGTTGCCCGGCGCACTGGCCACCTGTGCCCCCGTCGGGGCCCCGTTAGCCACGGCGGCGGCGGTCTGTGTCAGCAGGGTTGCAAATTCAGTAGGGTTGGCATCGAACTTGGTTTTCATTTGGGCCAAGTCCTGCGGTGTCGCTCCCGTAAGGCGTTGTATCTCCGGTACAACTGCGTTCCACGCGTCCCCCGGAGCCATGCCCTTTTTAAGGGCCCCCGACAAGGATACCCCCAAAGAGTAGGCTACACGCACCCCATTGCCGCGCTGAGTGGCAGCGATATCCTGTTTCTGCTTTCGGGCCGTGTTTTGGTTTATCATAGCCCCTTGCGCAAGGATTTGGGGATTACGCGAGGTGTTGAACTTGTTTTTAGCGCGCAGGTTTGTATTCACCAATCCTTGATGCTGTATTCTGAGGGGGTTGTTTTTGGTGTTGAAGGCATTTGAGATTTGAGTTGTCCCCAAGTTGGCCCTCCCTTGGGCCAACTTTGTCGGATTGTTTGCAATATCAAATTTGTTTTTAGTGGCTAAGCTTGTGTTCGCCAATCCCTGATACTGTACCTTAAGAGGGTCTATCCGAGTCGATTGAAGATAGTTTTGCGCTTGCTGTGCTACGACGGGCGCACCAACAGTTGGACCGTATATCTTGGTCAGCGCATTCATTGCCTGAAATCTCCGCGCATTGGCGTTGAGATCATTCAAGTTCTTGGCACCTGCCGCAAATGCCTGTTGAAAAGGGTCTGTCATATTTAGCGCCCCGATGAGAATTGGACTTGGGTTGGTGTACCGACGCCATACCTATTCTTGAAATATTGCATCCCCATACCCAGTGCGCCGCCAACGCCCGCAGCTTGGGCATCCCCGGCTGCTATAGTTGCTTTCGCAACTGGGCCTGCGGCGTAACCACCAGACGCAGCCGCGCCCGTCACCATACCAAGTTGTTTTTGTCCGGTTGCCCCAAGGCCACCAAGCTGTGCAAGGTAGTTGTTAAACTGCTGCCCCGCCAAGCCCTGGCCATAGGCTTGCAAAGCTTTGGCAGTACCCCCACTGTTGAGCAGTCCCTTGGAGGCTGCGCCACTTTCAATTGCGTTCGTACCTTGCCCAAGTTTGAACTTATACCCTGTGCTGTTCAAGTAATTTTGAAAGGCGTTGTTGGTCCCCTGCCCGAGGGGAGCTTGGCCCAAAAGTTGAGCGCGCGCGTTATTGGCGCGCAGCCCATTTTGCATGAGTTGGTGACTGGCTGCCGACCCGGCCCCGCTATTCAAATAGTTGTAACCGGTCAAGGCCGTTGCTTTGGCGGCCCGTGCTGCATTACTGGCTGCCTGCCGGCGCTTGTTTCCCTCAAAAAGGCTTACGCCCATCCCTAACAGCGGTACAATCCAGCCCATAATTCCCGATCCAGTTTATAAATCACGCAGGAGCGACCGCCCAGGTCGATACAGGAGCCAATGGCTACGAGACCCACGGCCCTGCTTATTATCCTCGCCCGCAAATTAGCGCGCGGAACTGCACCGACTATAGCCGCGACGTTCGTGGTTGTAAATACATGACCAATAGCTTGGCGAATGAATTGCAATGCTGCGGCTCCGCGCACCTGATTGGTCAGAAGATAGTGCATCTCCATGGCATTACTTTCCAATTTATTGAAAATTACTGCGCCCTTGTGATCGCCATAAGCAATATTGGCTGAGTCGCCCAGAAATTCTGACAAATCAAGATTGGAGTGTCCCGGCGCGACATACGGTGCCACGCTGGGATCATTCACCACCTCATTGAGGGTCGCTGCGTCGATCATGCAGTTGCCAGCAAGCCCAACTGTGTGGCATTCACCTTAGCCGCAGTCCACGCCGCGCTATCGGACGGATCAGCCGTCCACTCTGTCGCGTAAGGGGCACTTGCCGGGGCGAGGGGAATAACGACCCCATCATAGTCAGTAGTCCCAATACGCAAAGAATTTGAGACACCCCCAACTGCCCCCACGGATAGGCTTCCTCTAATGCTAGCTACCACAGAGGATATCACGTCAGAGCCTGAATAAGTTGCTAGCACTGACGAGACGCGGTTGCCCACAGTACCTGATACCGCCGCTGTAGTAAGACTGTCGTCGCCAAGCTCGGAGAAGCCCCCTGCCCACTGGGTATAGTTTCCGGCTGCGGTCGGGTTCAGCCGTGTAAGGCGAAGGCCCCGCGTATCAGCATCGGCAATAATGACTTCGCTAACGTAGTAGTCCCATCCATTAGGGTTCATAAAGCCGAACGACGAAGCTACCCCCTTGCCTCCGGTGTTGGCCGCTGTGGCCGATGTAACCAAGGCAGAATTTGTGTACACATCAATGCTAACGTCCGTAGTCGTGACCGTTACCTTCACATCAACCATTATTGTTGCACCGGCGAGGAGCGCGGGGCCACCGGATACACCAACAACGACAGTATCCCCATTCGCTGACGCCCGCATGAAGCTATCGTAGGCTTCAATAAACGCCAGTTCATCCCCGGCTCCATCCTGAACCGTAAATATTTTAATAGTGTTGTACGTAGAGAAGCTACCTGCCGCTGCCATTCGATAGTGATACCAAGTTATGGTTGCCGCCGGAGTAGGATGGTTGCCCACAAAACTAGTCGCGGCGTTGTAGGGGACATAAATCGCGTAAGGAGTTCGGGTCGCGTCATTGTAAGTGCCGGTTGCATCAGTTGTAGGGGGGCCACCGAAATCTGCTATACTGTTAGAGGCGTAGAGAATGGACATGGGTCATGCTCCTATGATGTAAATAACCTGTTTTGACAGGGCAGCACTGGCTGCTGGTGCCTGCCCTGCCAACAGGTAAGCAGGTTGACTTGAGATAGCAACGCTGGCTGCGGGTGCCTGCCCTGCCAACAGGTAAGCAGGTTGACTTGAGATTGACCTAGTTGATGGAGACTGTACCAGATCGCCAGACAAGATGTAGTTGTTTGTCCCGTTCGGCAGTAGTCTGGCGGTGGAGAACTGCGTGCGCAGGCTCAAATACCCGTCTGCTGCGCTTACGGTGACACCTCCGGCAGCGGAAACAGTTGTCTGCCCAGTGCCGATAGCAATAAGTTTGAGTGGCTCAGTCCCCGTGAGACCCAAGGGAACTACTATGGCGTTGGCAGTCACCACGCTCATGGTGATCAGTTTGGAGCCAGCAAGATCACTGTTCACAAGAGTGTAGTTCGCCGTTTTTGGCAGGATTGAAATAGAGCCTCCACCCGATGCAGGCGTTACGAACTCAAGGGCTGTAGCACCGGCGTTGACTTGTACCGCCTGTCCAGCAGTGCCGAGGGCGGCAGGGGTATCGGTCAGACCAACGAAGGTAGTTGCCCCACCACCGCTGCCCGGGACTACCCACGAGCGTACCCCGGCTATCGTAGAGGCTAGCACGTCACCGTCAGCAGCAGGGTTGCCAAGGGACGTCTCCTTGGCGTCCAGCGCCGCTTGTTGGGCCGCTGACACCGGTTTAGCGGCGTCGCTGGTGTTGTCCACATTCGGTAGGAGTGCCGCGACGTGGTTAATATCCGACACCTTGGCGTTGTTAGTCACGATGTCAGCGGCTTGCGCGCCGGTCAGAGCCGCTGAGGTTGCCGCTGCATCCACCACCCCGTCAGCGTTGATATCATAGACTGATTTGAGCATATCGCCACTAGCGGGGGGCGTTGTATAAGCCCCTGTGCCGTCCAGAAATTCAGTCGCCAGTCCTGATAGCTTCGGAGCAAAGCCATGTGAAGTGAGACTCACATCGCCTGTAAGCACGTCTGAGAGGGCAATATCACTGTCGCGCACCTGCCCATAGGTAGGAGGGTTGGTGCCCCTCAGGTAGCGCGTACCGTCCGCCGGGGACACCAGTCCAGACCACAAGGAGGTTGTCCTCAGCAGGATCGAGCCCGCGGACGCCGACACAACGTCCAGAACGCCGCTCACGGCAGCAACTGTAGACAAGTCCTTGATCCCGGCGTTCAGAGTTACTTGAGTTTGCCATTTGCGCATGAACTCAAGGGTTGGGGTTCCATCGGCATTGGTCAACCGTACATTCATCGAAAGGGGTGACTGCTGATTACCCATCGTAGTTGTCCACAAAGGCATCAGCCCCGTCAATGCGAATAACCCCGCCAACATCAGTTATTTGGAATACCCGCCCCGGAGCCATGAATGATCCCAATGAACGCCAAGCAATTTCGCCCGAAAAATCCTTCTCAGTAAGGGTTACGTCCTTAGGATCAGACCACGTGTTTCCCGAGTCGTCACTGAACCTAAGCGTGATAATTGCACCGTCTGGTTCGGTGAGATGACCGACACTTGCAGTTAGACGCAGAGCATCACAGCTTACGAACACCCTTGATCGGGTTTCAACGGCCCCCGTGACGGCGTGGGTTACATCACGAAAGCCTTCGTCCCGCAGGGCATCTGGATCGAGTTCCCAGACTTCACCACTTTGGAGATCGGCCCCAGCAATTCTGTCCTCACCAAAAAGTGTGCCATTGCGCATATTCCAACCAACATAGCCCGCAGTTTGAAATTGACTCCATTGCCCAGTAATGACGTCGTATAAGAATGTCCCCTCTTGGCCCAGATCGAGGGCATAAAACGTGTGCCCGTCCAATGAAAATGACCACGCTCGACTTCGAGTTTCAACTCCGGTGAACTTGCCGTAAACCGCCATGAGCGCCAGCGTATAAGCATTGAACGACTTACGGATTGCGGAGGCATAAACTACCAGCGCTGCATTTTGGGTATTCTCCATATGACGTGTGGCAGCCGGAGCATAGACGACCAGTGCCGCCGCCTGCGACGCCAAAAATCCTTGAGAATTGGCCCCTGCGTGAATGACCTGTGAGGATAACTGCTGTGCTTGGGCTCCCCGCTGAGAGGAATCAACAACGTAGGGTCCAACCAGAGCAACTTGCGAGGTATTCGTATTGGTCATGACCCTCCCCCTAGCTGGTGCGGTTTACTCTGACGAGGCTTTGGGTCAAGATAGCTGGTGATAAAGGATTGGTCGGATTATCAGGATCATTCTCAATCGTGTCCATGTAAACCGTAGGCGCAGTACTTATGGAGTGATTGGCTCCGCTTAATACCCCTCCGAGCAACCCGACCATTGAGGTCTGGACTGTGGCAATACCCGCGTCCGTTTTAAGCATCCGGGTTGCAATAGTCACGCTGTCAACTTGTGTTGCGTCATTCGGCAACCGGCTTACCCTGAATTGGCTGTAAGCTGGTATGTCAACGCCCCCGAGAAGAGTTACTGCTCCCCACGTCGCTGCTACGCCGGTTGCTGTGGAAGCAAAAGCATTGCCCGATGTTCCGGGCACATTCGCAGTAACAACCATAATCCCGCTCGGATTGGCTAATGCCGTAATGTCATTATTGGCAATAGTGGCAGTCCCATAAGTGGTCCCAATCCCGGCTCCTGCGTTAATGGCTGCAACCAGATTACTCTCACAATCCGCGATCGTCGCCCCAATCAAGACGTCATAAGCCGCTGCGACTGCCGCAACCCATGTATAGACTGCTGCGGTTGTCCCATCCGTAGTTGCCACAGTTACGGTGTCCGTCGCTGTGGGGATTGCTGTAAGTGTCAGAACGCCCGTAGCAGGAATAAAGTCCGCCGAAATATAATTGTCCTCGGTTGGAGTAAGTTCATCAATTGTCTGGTAGGCAAACGACCCATCCGAAGGGGAGGCTACGACCGCATAGGAGTACAGAGAAGGATAATGCGCTGATAAAGACAAATCAGTGGCTGTCTGGTCGTCAAAAGTAGCCCTGATCGCAACACTGGCCCAGAGAGTATCCGCCCCGGCCCCAATAGGTAATGCCACGTTAGGAGGCGTGAAGTTGGCGGTATACCGGGAAACCCCAATCGTCATCCGAAAATCATCGTGCCATGTTCTTGAGTATGCCAACAAGCTGGGGGATGCCCCCGTCCAAGCACTGCCCAAAGTAACCACTTTGTAAGTATAGCTGTAAACGGTAGTGTCTGCGACTACAGGCCCCAATTGAACTCCATCAATATAGATCGTCAAAACCCCGGCTGCACGGTTTACCGCGACATGATACCAACGACCAATAACAGGCGACCACGGGTACGAATATAAAGTTGTTGCATTATTTTGGGTCCCGTCAGTTGAAGCGATGAAAGATAACTGACCTCCATTATTAGCGATGCTACCAAGAGCGAGTCGCCAATCCTTAGTATTGCCATACCTCTCATCCCAAGATGAGAATATAGCCGCCATGGCCGTTCCAGTTGGTAGTTCAGCAAATCTTACTTGGCCCTCAACCGTATAATCCGACGCCCCAATCTTCAGATCACCAGCCGCAGTTTCAAAGTATTCCAGGCGCGAAATCCCAGCATTATTGGTTGCATCCAGAACACCCGCACCAAATCTCTTAATTGGGTGTGCAACCCAGCCTTGGTTGAGGCTATCATCACTATTAACCATAAGAGTCGCAACCCGGCGGTCGCCAACGATTGCATTATTCAAGGTGCCAGTCGTATCACGAATAATCAGATTACCAAAATACTGCTTTGGATAAACAAAGACACTCGAAAGAATAGCTGGCAGAAATCTCATTTGGGCGACTGTATTTGCAGGGGTAATCGTCATGCCGACCGCTGTGATAACAGGGGTTTCATTGACGTTCAGGGTAAATGTTCCAGCAACCGCTGAAAACTCCATCTCAAGATGGTTGGCTGTCTCGGACACAATAACAGGGCCACCAGTTTGGGCCAGCGTGACCGCGTTGGCTGCATCACGCAGGAACAGGGCCCCTGTAGAAGTAATCACCAACCACGCCATGACCGTATTGCTGACATCGGCAAAGCCACAAATCACCGCTTCAGTAAGGGGTAAGCCACTAATGGCATAGTAAAACGACGCAATACACGGGTCAGCCGCGACCGGCAGAACTCGGCGGTAACATGAGGCATTTGCGAAGGTTGTCTCAAGGGAATTAAAGGATACACTGTATCGAGAAGCATATATGTCCAGATCGAGGGGGGCCCATGGCAAAGTCCCAAGGGAAGGAGTTGTTGCGTCGGCTGAACTGGTGTAACTCAAAGATGTTGCCAAAGGAAGTTGAGCCCATACCCCAGCCAGTAGCGCTAGACTGGGGGGTTCGGCCACTTCAAAGCCACTGGTATTCACATACGATATCCCACCAATTCCGTAGGTCGCAAACCCCTCAACCACAATATTTGTCATTAGGTAATCCCTCCTTCACGGCGCAACTGCACCCTGATACGTTCCTCAATGCCATGTGTGCTGACCCTTTTCAACCCGCCGACAACTGAATAGACTACGCGGTCATTGCCAATCAAAAACACATTATCCTTAACATTTACCGCAGTACCCGGAACAATCCCCCGTGCCATTGCGCGCCCCACAATGGGTGCAATTGGACTATTGCCGTTGCCCGTCGCATACCACGTCTCAATTGATCCTTCCCCCATGACGATTGTTGTATCTCCCACGGTCACCATGTTCACCACGGGATCGGGATTGCTTTCTTTCTCAAGAAAATCAAGCGCACTCATAGTGGTCGATCCGGGGCGTAGATAGAATACTTTCTGCGAGCCGCTGACGGCGCATAGAATGAAGTGACTCAAGTTTGCCAGAGCGCCGATACCCTCACCAGTGGGGATAACGACCTGCTGCAAGGCATCAATTCCACCCCCAAGCAATGTTGGGGCTGCCCATGCCAAACCAGTGCCAGAATGAATACTGGTGGTGATGCCATTACCAATCGTAAGATCGGAAACAGCTTTTACAGTCAATTTCGTTGCGGGTGGGCCCCCGGACGATACGGAGGTTACGAGAAGCGCTGGGCCGGTTAGGGCCGTGCTGAAATCAGTGCCGGACACTCCTGCAAAAGCCAAAAGTTGCTCCAACGCTAACAGGGGATCAGTCCCCGGATTCGCCAGCCATGGGTGTAGCGCGCTGCCATTAGGTGGGAAAGCCCCATTGCCGTTGGCGTCGGGGGTGGTGGCATCCACGCTCGTGTTCCAACTATAGTAAACTCCACCAATCTCAACAACCTGCGCCGCCGGGACTACGGTAGAAGTCAGCACTCCCGAGGCATGAGTACCGCCGTCGTAGTATTGCAGCAAAGTACCATCGGAGAAGAACATCCGCTCATAGCCAACACCTTTGTCCCATGCCACGAATGGCTCTGATGACCCCTGCATAACTCCAGTTATCTGGATCGTCTTCTTAGTTGCCAAGCGGTAGCGCCAGACATTTTGCCCGGTCACACCAAAAAGGTCATTTTCAAAAAGGCCGACACGGCTGTAGAGCCCGCGCGGGGCGTCTGTACTGGTGCTGCCAGAAAAGTAGGTAAGTGGTTTGGTCGCAGAGCGCGCTAAAAGGGCAGTTTTCTCAACTGCATTTGTAGGATCCCTTTCCACAAACCTATTGACAAGTTTTATCTCTGGTTCTGCCGCAGTCTTGCGGTGATAAGCGCTTATACCGAGATGAATATCCACCATTATGGCGACACCGCCCCCTCAGGATATGCTTGTAGGGAATTGGGAATTTGGTTGCTCCCAAATATGCTATCCTGGCTCTGGGTAAATCGCGCCCGTGCCGCCCTCTGGGCCTCTTTCACCATATTCAGAGTGCCGGGCAGCAAAGTCTTATTGTAGCGCGCCGATAAGCGCATAGCGAGAAGGCCAATCCAAAGATCGTCCATGTCCAGCGGGAAGACCATCGTATCAGTTGCCAAGAGGGGCGCGACGGTAAGCCAGTCCCCCAAATCAGCGCGATATAGCCATTGCTGCGCCATGACGGGGTTTGTGAAGGTTTTGGTGGGAGTCCCCCCAATCATGCGACCATTGCCGTCCAGCGTCAATACAGAGCCTGTGGGTGCCGTTACTGACGCCCCCGACCCTTGCACTATGGCCATTCTGGACCCATCATCGGGGCTTTCAGGAAACCAGACGGTGGTCAA
>VAOZ01031839.1_pt1 | contig 17021 bp, 14 predicted proteins | sample 3394041 | NCBI WGS metagenome assembly VAOZ01 (sample SAMN08290431, study PRJNA428436) | hydrothermal vent metagenome | isolation source: Deep-sea hydrothermal vent chimney | place: Indian Ocean: Southwest Indian Ridge
ATGTTGATATTATAGATGGCGGAACCGGAAGTTTTGATTTAATGCCCATTCTGGCCCAATACCCTTTGGCCATTTTTATTGATGCTACTATGGATTTCAGATTGCCGGGAACCATTGATGTGATTTATCCTAAGTTTGCCAAAGATTTTCCAACCGTACTTAGTGCCCACGATGTCGGTTTGAAAGATATGATTGACGCATTGGAATTTAAAAACGAACTTCCTGATATCGTACTTATTACCATATCAATAAAAGAGATGAATCCCATGACTATTGAATTAACAGACCCTATAAAAAAAAGTATTCCTAAAATAGTTGATAAAGTTTTGGATATCTTAGGTAAAATGAAAAGAGAGAAATAGTTAGTGTCTGCACGAAAACTCTAGTTTTTGAATGTGCTTAGTCAGAAAACGTTAAGGTCGAGGCAAACGAAATGTTGGAACACAGGAGTTTACTAAAGTAAATGACTACGTTTCAACATGAGTTCAACGAAGATATTGGCGTTTTCCGGCAAGCACTAGTTAGACTAACATCTTAGTTTTTTATCAAAAGCTTATTCACTTATAAATGGTGAATAGGCTTTTTTTACCTTAAAATGTATTATGTTCATCAATATATTTAAGGTATTTTTGAAAAATATTATGAAAAGTTTTCATATACACATTAAAGGTGTTGTTCAGGGAGTAGGCTTTAGGCCTTTCGTATACAGACACGCGAAAGAGAACAACTTAAAAGGATGGGTAAACAACACAACCGACGGCGTTCATATTCAAATTAATACCGATGCCATTTCTGCCAACAATTTTTTGCAGGAATTACTCGAACACCTTCCCCCGCTTGCTATCGTTACTTCATTTAATATCCATGAAACGGAGCTGCAGGTTCACAATGGTTTTGAGATAATTCAAAGCAACAGCAACGCCAGACCAAATCTCTTACTCACACCCGATGTGGCTCTGTGTAAAGATTGTAAGAAAGAATTATATCACCCCGAAAACAGGCGCTATCTATATCCTTTCATAACCTGTACCAATTGCGGACCACGATACTCCATCATCAAGAAATTGCCCTATGACCGGGTTACCACAACAATGGCAACCTTTGAAATGTGTAATGTATGTTGGGAAGAGTACAATAATCCTATGGAAAGGAGGCACTTCTCGCAAACCAATTCCTGCCCCGATTGTGCTATTGAAATGCAACTTTATGAAAATAATCAATGGACAAAAAATTTTGTAAACCTTGATTATATCGTTGAGAAATGGAAGGAAGGAAAAATAGTCGCCATCAAAGGAATTGGCGGGTTTCTATTAACATGTGATGCAACCAACCAGAAGGTTGTCAACACCTTACGAAAGCGAAAAAAAAGACCTTTCAAACCATTAGCCCTCATGTATCCGAACAGCCTGGCAATTAATGAAGACGCTATTCTGAAAGAGGATGAAAAAAAGGAACTGGAAAGTATTTATGCCCCGATTGTCTTGTTGCCTGTTCGTTCCCTTTCGGAGAGAAAAAACAATCTAGCAACAGAAGCTATCAACAAAGGACTTTCACGTATTGGTGTCATGCTCCCCTATACGCCACTTTATGACTTGCTGCTACAAAGGTTTAATCGTCCGATAATTGCAACAAGTGGAAACATCACCGATTCTACAATAATTTACGAAGACGAAAAAGCTATTGGAGAATTGTCCGGAATAGCTGATGTCATCTTGCTGAATAACAGGGATATTGTTGTACCTCAAGATGATGGTGTTATTCAGTTTAGCGAAAAGAATCGTCAGAAAATTACACTGCGACGTTCAAGAGGGAAAGCCCCTATTTATATCAATTCAAAACTCAGACTTCCTGAAAATACCGTTTTTGCTGCCGGTTCGATGCTGAAAAGTGTTTTTGGCATAATCAGCAGCCAAAATATATATATAAGCCAATATCTCGGAAATACGGAAAGTTTTGATGCACAGCTGAATTATGAAAAAACATTTCGTCATTTTCAACAGATTTTAGTGGCTGATATAGATACTGTAATTGTTGATAAGCATCCGGATTACTTCTCAACACGCTTTGCCAAAGACGTTGCTGAAAAAAACAAGGCAAAAGTGGTTGAGTTGCAACATCATGTTGCTCACCTGTATTCAGTTCTCGGCGAGAACAATTTGCTCCATTGTGAGAATAAGATTCTTGGTGTTGTTTGGGATGGAACCGGCTTGGGAGAGGACGGCAATATTTGGGGTGGAGAATTTTTTGTGTACGACAAGGGCAACGTTGAAAGAGCTTTCCATCTCAATGAATTTGACCTTATTTTGGGAGATAAGATGGCAAAGGAACCACGAATATCAGCAATAGCTATTGCCGGTGACATTGAAGGCTCGGAAAAATATCTTAAGAGAAAGTTCACCGATCTTGAGTGGACTATTTATCAAAAGATGCTTGGAAATAAGGAAAACCTGAGATGTACAAGTATGGGACGCCTTTTTGATGCGGTTTCATCAATTCTATTAAACTGTGATGTACATCGCTTTGAGGCTGAGGCATCTATGCGGTTGGAAAACCTGGCCTCAAAATATTATTACAACAATAATATGACCCTGGCCGATACTTATTTGAACGAGGATACTCTTCCTGAAAATTTTGTAAAATATTTGTTTCAGGAAATTATGAATGATCTTGATAATGGCGTCGGGAAAGAAATTATCGCAGCAAAGTTCCATATAAGTTTGGTTGGTTATATAACTCATGTCGCTAATATGTTAAATATAGATAAATTAGCCTTTAGCGGAGGTGTTTTCCAAAACACCTTATTGGTTGATATGCTGAATGATTTTATGCGTGGAAAATTTGAATTATATTTTCAAAATGAATTTTCGCCCAATGACGAAGGAATTCCTTTTGGACAATTAATGTACTTTGCAAGAAATAAAACAAAATAAAGTGTGTGATTTTAAAAACTCTATATCATTTGACAAATGAAATATTTAACAGAATATCGGAATCCGGAACTTGCCAAAAAGGTTCTGCACGAGATAGAAAGAACTATTACCAAATCCTGGAACATAATGGAGGTTTGCGGAGGACAGACCCATAGCCTCGTAAAAAACGGCATACTCAGTGTTTTGCCTAAAAAGATAACCATGTTGCATGGTCCCGGATGTCCGGTTTGTGTAACGCCACTTAATTTGATAGACAAGGCCATATACCTTGCTGAAAAAGATAATGTTATTCTATGTAGCTTTGGCGATATGCTTAGAGTTCCTGGATCAAAAAAGAACTTGTTAGAAGCCAAGGCACAGGGAGCAGATGTAAGAATTTTGTATTCACCTTTGGAAGCGGTAACCCTGGCCAAACAAAACACTGATAAGGAAGTGGTGTTTTTTGCCGTAGGCTTTGAAACTACCGCCCCTGCCAATGCGCTTTCTGTTTTACATGCCGAGAAACTCGGTTTGACAAATTACTCTATCCTCACCTCCCATGTTCTGGTACCACCTGCCATTACAGCATTAATGGAAGACCCGGAAAGTCATATTGATGCTTTCCTCGCAGCAGGTCACGTATGCTCCATCATGGGCTATTGGGAATACTTTCCTTTGGTTGAAAAATACAAAATTCCTATTGTCGTTACCGGTTTTGAGCCGTTAGATTTGTTACAGGGCATATTGATGGTTGTCAAACAATTGGAAGAAGGACGGACGGAAGTTGAAAATCAATATGTCCGCATGGTGAAAGAAAAAGGCAACACGACTGCCCAGAAGATTATCTCTGATGTATTTGAAGTTGGGGATCAAATGTGGCGTGGAATAGGAACAATCGGAAAAAGCGGCTTTCATTTGCGGAGGAAATATGCCCGATTCGACGCCGACAAAAAGTTTTCTATCCATATTGAGATGGCTAACGAAAATGAAGCGTGTATTGCCGGTAATATTATGAAAGGAATCAGTAAACCTTTTGATTGTTCACAATTCGGTAAAAAATGCACCCCCCAAAATCCCCTCGGCGCACCCATGGTCAGCTCCGAAGGCGCTTGCGTAGCCTATTACAATTTTTCTACAATTTTTAAAACAATGGACCTATAACGAAATAAAGAAATGAAAAAAAGCTTAATGAAATTACAATGTCCACTTCCGAAATTTGATTTTGACATCATCACTTTAGCCCACGGCAGCGGTGGTTTACTCACTAATAAATTACTGGAAAGCGGTGTTTTCAGCTTATTAAAGAACGAAGAACTGGATCAGCATCACGATGGTGCTTTCCTGAATATGAATGGAAATATTGCTTTCTCAACAGACAGTTTTGTTATTTCTCCCGTTTTTTTCCCGGGAGGTGATATAGGCGAATTGGCCGTTAACGGAACGGTTAACGATGTGGCTATGTGTGGTGCCATCCCGCAATATTTATCTTTAAGCTTTATCCTCGAAGAGGGGTTGCCTATTAATGAGTTTTGGGATATATTGGTTTCTATAAAGTTTGCGGCAGAAAAAGCCGGCGTAAAAATAGTTACCGGCGACACCAAAGTTGTTGACAGGGGAAAGGGAGACAAAATCTTTATTAATACTACCGGTCTCGGGCATATTCATCCCAAAGCAAATATTAATTTGATGAATATTAGAAAGGGTGATAAAATTATTGTCAGCGATGATATTGCTACTCACGGAATAGCTATTTTGTCAGTAAGGGAAGGCCTTGAGTTTGAGACCAGTATCGAAAGTGATACCCGCAGTTTAAACGACTTAACTACTTTGTTATTAGATAAATTTGGTTCGGATATACATCTTTTTCGTGATCCGACAAGAGGAGGATTAGCCAGCACCTTAAACGAAATTGCCATGGACAGCAGTAAGGGTATCGTGCTTCAGGATGAAGCTATCCCCGTTGATGCCCAGGTAAAAGCCGCTTGCGAGATATTGGGTCTGGATCCTCTCTATTCGGCTAACGAGGGTATCTTTATGATATTTGTACCGGATAACATCGCCTCCGGGGTGGTGAACGTGTTGCGAACTACCGAAGAGGCACGACATGCTGCGATAATAGGTACTGTAGTAGATGATCATCAGGGTAAAGTATTGATTACAAATCCAATGGGAGGTAAAAGGGTAGTGAACATGCCATTAGGAGAGCAATTACCTCGTATTTGTTGACATATTAATTCGGTTTTAATGCGAAGCTGCGTAAGAAGAAAGTAGTAAGATTGTGGAAAACCCGCCGACAAAATGAGGCACACCGGGTTATGGAGATTTTCAGTCCGGAAGTTGAACCAATTTTTTATTTGTAAATCTTCATTTTGTCAAGTGCTTTTTGATATTTTCTCGCATTTATTTGCTGCATACGGTAGGTTTCGGCAAAGACATGATAACCCGACATATTACTTTTTGCAGAGAAGAAAAGGTAACGGGTTTTGTCATAGTTGAGTACCGCATCAATAGACGAAATAGACGGAATACAAATGGGCCCCGGAGGCAACCCCCTGTGACGATAAGTGTTGTAAGGCGAGTCAAATTCCTTTTGCACATTCAGAACCCTGTGAATATTCGGATTCCCAATAGCATAAATCACTGTTGGATCAGCCTGCAGCCGCCACCCGTCACGTAACCGGTTTATGTAAACGCCGGCAATAAGCGGCTTCTCATCATTTTTGTTTGTCTCCTTTTCTACTATGGAAGCCAAAATCATAACCTGAGTAGGCGTTAACCCGGCAGCACGTGCTTTTTCACGGCGGCTTTCATTCCAGAACCTTCTGTATTCCCGTATCATCCGGTCAACAAATTCCTTTGCTGTTGTATTCCAGTAAAACCGATAAGTGTTGGGGATGAACAAGGTGAGTACAGGAACAGTATCAACACCGGCTTTTACCAAATTACTACTGTCGTTCAGGAACTTCACTATATCTGCTGAGTCAGCTTCAATTTGTTTACTCACTTTACCGGCCAGTTGATAAATATCACGTATATTGTTGAAAGTAACATTCACCGGAACCTGTTTCCCTACCCGCAACATATCCACCAACTGGTTATTGGTCATACCATTTACGAGAATATAGCGGCCTGGTTTAACCAGCTCCGGCAGTTTTTTCTTCTGTGCCCACCATTCAAAATTCTTCCGGTGAACCACAAGCCCCCTGGTATAAAGAATTTCTTTAAGCTGAGCAAAATCAGCACCTGTGGGGACGTAAATGCTTACTGTCTCACCCTGTGGTGTCCACACATTGGGACTATTAATCGCCTGATAAACAAAATATCCTGAAATTACTGCCAACAATATCAAAACAAACAACAGCCGAATTACAAACCTGCCAAACCGACGGTGTCTTTTCGTTGGCGGTCCATATTTTGAATGGTAATACGCCATAGCGCTCATGTTGTTTTTCCTTTAATTTTTAGCAATAAGCTGGAGGAGGCTCTCATCGACCCACTTTCCGTTTTTCCTGTTCCACTCCTTTTTCACACCGACAACTTCAAATCTCCGGCTTTTAAAAAGTCTCAAACTTGCCAAATTTTCATTTTCGATATTGCAAAAAAGCTGATGCAAATTTAAAAAATTAAATCCATAATCAATAAGGATGTCCAGAGCCATACCGGCAAAAGATTTTCCCCGATAACTTTCAAGAAGGACAACTCCCACCCCGCCCCTGCGGTTTATTGCATCCAATGCAAACAGGTCTATCGTTCCAATTATTTTGGTTTCATTATCTTGGGCAAGTTCGATGACGAAACGCACCTGGCCTGCTGCAAACGGATCTTGTTTGTTAGCGGAGAAAACATATTGCTCCAAATCAAAGCGGGCAAAAGGCACAAATGTTTGTGAAGCATGCCAAAGCAAGACATTATTCTCCAGATTAAAGAAGAAATCAATATCCTGAAGCTCTACAGCCCTCAATCTTATGTTATCTTTTTGTAACATGGGAAAGCAAAATTGCATATTTCTATTGAATTGAGCGTATTTTTTGTCATTTTTTTTTCCATTTCCGGAAAATCAGCCATAATTTCCGGTTTTTTTGACAGGATGACCCGGAATAATTTTACATCTATCCACCCGTCACCTTTGATTATCACCTAATTTTGTTTTTATTCACTAAATTAATTTATTTTAGCCTTCTCATTTTTAACCTATGATACCACCAAGTACAGACAATAAAAGCAGCACCTCCATTAGTGTTATCAAAATTACGGGCGGGTTGGTTATCATTGGCTTCCTTTTGTGGTATTTCTCCGATATTGTAGGGTACGTGATAGCAGCTACCTTTATCGGATATCTCGGAATTCCATTAGTTAAATATCTGGATCGTGTACAGATACGGAAGTTTAGGCTACCCCATGCGTTGAATGTTGTGCTCACACTGCTACTGATGATTACCATTTTTACAGGCTTCATCATTTTGGTAGTCCCTTTAATGCTGAAACAGGCTGACGTTATAGCTTCTATCAATATCAACGCTGTCTTTTCCCACTTTCAGGAGGCTCTCGTCAGAGCACGACATTTTCTCGTTCGCTACAATATTGCCAATTCAAACACAACCTTAAGCAGTCTTTTATATGAGCAACTAAGCCACATTATTGATTTAGCGAGGTTTACCAACATTTTTTCGACTATGATAGGGACAACAGGTTCCTTTCTTATGGGTATTTTTATCATTTTATTTTTGACCTTTTATACGATGTTGCAACCGGACTTATTAAAAAACTTTATTTTAAACCTTACCCCTGCAAAATACGAACATGAACTGAGCAACGTACTTACGGACTCACGCAGGCTGCTCACACGATATACTTATGGCATTTTTGCGGAAGTAGCCATAATGATGACTTTGGAAGTGGTCGGATTGACGATTTTAGGTATTCCAAACGCCTTACTCATTGGCTTTCTCGGCGGGCTTATGAATATTATCCCCTATCTTGGCCCCCTCATAGGAGCCACCACAGGTGTTGTGCTGGCGATATTGTCACAGTTGGGAATGGGAAATTATGACAACATTGTCGGTACGGTACTTATCGTCCTCGGGGTTTTCGGTGTTGCCAACATGATAGATAACTTCGTTCTTCAGCCACAGATATACTCCAAAAGCGTGAAAGCTCATCCCGTGGAGGTTTTTCTCATCATCATTATTGGTGGTAAACTGGCCGGTATCACAGGCATGATTCTTGCTATACCTTTTTACACCATAATAAAAGTGGTGGCACGACAGTTTATGAATCACATGAGGGTCGTACAGTTCTTAACACAACGCATGTAGTTTGGCTTTTTTTAACAAAGAATGCGTAACTTTTTTTGCAAAAAAAACTATAACAGAATAATATGTAATGTTTAATCTAAAAAATTTAAACCCATGAGCAACAATAAATCACATTCAGGATTTGCCTTTTTTTCAGGCATGGTCATTGGTGCTGCCATCGGAGCCATTGCAGGCTTATTGTATGCACCCGAAACCGGCGAACAGACACGGAAAAAAGTAGCCGATAAAACCAAAGAAATGTCAGACGAGCTGCTGGATCAGTTTGACGACTTAAAAGAAAACGTAAACAAAATTCTGGAAGATGTCAAAAAAACAGGTTCCGAATTGTTAGAAGATGTCAAAACAGCCGGCACCGAAGTTTTGGAAGATGTCAAAAAAACCGGCGCCAGCGTTGTTGAAGATGTTAAAAAAGCTTCAAAAAGCTGATGGCTTTCAGTAAAAATAAACCAACCATCCGGAAGAAATTCTGAATGGTTGGTTTTTATTTAATGTTAGATGAAGAAAAAAAGAAAATACCGGATGGATAATTCGGATTTCAGACAACCCATTAAAGAGCTGATTGACGACATTAAAACTTATGTGGACCTCCGGCTGGAATACAACAAAGTAGTTTTCCGTAAGAAATCGGCGGAGATGATGGGCGGGCTGGTACTGTTCTCTATGTTGTTCGGGATTTTCGTATTCGTCCTCATGTTCTTATCCTTTGCTTTTGTCAACTGGTATGCCTCGCAGGCAGGAACCCGCATGGGCGGATTCCTTATAGTCTCCGTCTTTTACCTTTTCATTGCACTTATCCTCTTTGCTTTCAGGGAATCAATTATCTTTTCAACTATACGGAAAATTCTTGGGAAAAATCTTTCCAGCACAAAAGAGAAACAGTTTCTTGCCGGAACAAGTTTCTCCAATGAAAGAATGACCGATAAATACCTCGAACAACTAAAAGATAAGAACAGAAAGCAGGAAAACAAAATCCAACAACAATTTAATACGATAAACGAAGCTTTTAACGCAGTAAACATAGCAAAGGCTATGATAAATTCAGGTATTCAGGCTTTTGTAACCACATCAAACATAATCCGCACCGTCTTTCAGCTAACCAAACGATTAAAAGCAAAAAACAGGAAAAAATTAGAAGACTGATTTACAGCCTGTGATTTATAAGATAAGTCTTATGAACCTCTAAATCGTCATAATGTCTTTCTCCTTCACTTCAAAAAGTGTCTCTATTTTACTAATATATTTATCTGTCAGTTTCTGAATTTCATCCAGCAAATGTTTTACATCGTCTTCGGGAACCCCCTCTTTTTCCAGCTTTTTAGCATCATCATTAGCACCACGGCGTCCATTGCGAATGGCTACTTTGGCATCTTCCGTTACCTGTTTTGCTTTCTTCACTAAATCAAGCCGTCTCTCTTCCGTAAGCGGAGGTACATTAATACGAAGAATGTCGCCCTCATCTATGGGATTTAATCCCAGGTTGGCATTCATAATTGCTTTTTTAATATCATGTATTGTAGATTTATCAAACGGCTGAACAACAATGGAATGCGGGTCAGGAGTATTAATATTAGCCGTTTGTTCTATGGGAGCCTGGGTTCCATAATACTCCACTCTTATGCCACTCAGCATACCCGGGGAAGCCTTGCCTGCTCTGATTTTCTGGAACTCTTTTTCCAGATGCCGGATGGAATGCTCCATACTTTCTTTAGCTTCTTCCAAAACGAAAATTGCGTCATCGGTCATAATGATAATTTTTGTTGCACAAATTTATGAAAGTTCGACAAACAGTCGCTAAAAATTATGTTAAATATACAATGACCCTCATTAAGCATAAATTTATATTTTTGTTCAAAACAAATCGTCATGGCAGAAGCTTCGGTTATATCACTTCAGGAATTATCGGTTTTTCAGAAAAACAAACTTGTTTTGGCTCATGTAAACCTACGGGTTGAGCAGGGAGAATTTGTTTATCTTATCGGGAAAACCGGAAGCGGAAAGTCGAGTCTGCTACAAGCCATTTTTGCAGAATTACCGGTCGAAGCAGAGGAAGCAACGGTTTGTGACTTTGACTTATTAAATCTGAAAAAAAACAAGATTCCTTTCCTGCGTCGAAAAATGGGTATTATTTTTCAGGATTACCGTCTTCTTGAAGACCGAACTATTGAAGACAATCTCCTTTTTGTGCTGAAAGCCACAGGCTGGAAAGAGAGCAAAACCATCAGCAAGCGGGTTATGGAAGTTATGTCGGATGTGGATTTAATAGCCAAGTTGAAAGCGCGGCCTCATCAACTGTCGGGGGGCGAGCAGCAGCGTGTCGCCATGGCCCGGGCATTACTGAATAATCCCGAACTTATTCTTGCCGATGAACCTACGGGAAATCTTGACCCGCAGACCTCCAACGAAATTATGCGCCTGCTTTTTAAAATCTGCGGGGAAGGTCGGGCGGTAATTATGGCAACCCACAACTACAACCTGATTCATAAGTTTCCCGGACGGGTGGTTAAATGTGAGGAAGGCAGTATTATCGACTCAGACAATAAGCTCAATTAGTTTTTCCACATTATCTCCGTTCACATAGATGGTTTGCAGATGGGCCTGCCGCTCAAATTTCAAGGCTGCCGTAAATGGTTTTTTCATAAGCCCGGTGAGTTGAATTTTCATTTCAGGAATCCCGTTTGTAAGCACACACAACTTATCCAAATTACTACCACTGAGCATTTTATCGTTTGTAAGCACAAACCTCCCGTTATAAAGAGCATTCAATAGTTTAAGTTTTAAACCTGTAGCCTGGTTTGTGAAAAAAATATTCACGTGTGCATTTCTTATTAAGTTGTTGAGCAGGTCATCAGAAGGGTTGGCAATCAACTCAACCAAAGGGTACTCAGCCACCAGCCGCCACAAAGACCGTGGTGGGTTAAGCCCGGCAATTTTAAACGGAATTTTTGAACGCCTAAACACCTCATTCAAAAGTGTGGTAACAGCATTAATATTTTCCGGTACGGACAAATTGCCATGATACAAAACATATTTCCCCTGCCCGGTTATACTTCTGACAACCGAATAAGGATGAAAAGCAGGCACATAGACCACTGACTTATATTTTGAAGAAAAATAATTGTAATCCGTATGGGAAATAGCCAGTATAAAATCGGCTTTTGTCAGAATCTGTTCATATTTTTTCAGCTTAACCGCTTCATTAAAAAAATAGTACTTTTTAAACAAATCCGATTCAGCGCGCGAAAGATTTCTATAATATTCGTGCTCAATATTGTGTGCCCTTACTATAAGTCTCCTGCGTTTAAGTCTTTTTTCGAGCAAAAGCCCGGTAGTATGCAACCCCTCCATGATAATCGGATAATCATCTTTAAGCAAGTTGCTAATAAGATATTCTGAAATACGTGTTTCGATAATGTAAGGATTGCTTTTAAAAAGATGTTTTTTGGAAATATCGCGTCTGTAATAATGAACCTGATGGAAAATTTCTTCCAGTTCCGGGACTTGCTTTCTACCATACACAAAGCAATGGAGATGTACTTTTACACCATGTTCGGCCAGCGCTTTGGCTTTATAAAAAACATCGATGACACCACCATAATTTGCCGGATAAGGCACATCAAACGAAATAATATGTACATGAAGTTCAGATATATTTTGCATAAATCTTTTTCAATTTTATCGACTCGTTTTCCCAGCAGAGTTCACGGGCGGCTTTTTGTGTGTTCCGCCTCCATTGCAGCAGCTTTTCAGGCCGGGAAAAAATCTCATTTACTTTCTGTGCTATATGCTGCGGCTGATGGTCAGGGATAAAATCACCAACCTGATAAGTATCAATTATCTTCCTTATCTCTACCAAATCGGAAGCCAAAACAGGAATGCCGGCATAAAGATAATCAAAAATTTTGTTGGGAAGGCTGAACCTGTAGTTCATATTTGTATCCTTGTCCAGTGACAATCCCAGGTCGGTGGCAGCAGTGTATTGCATTAGCGTTTCATAGGGCTGGCGTGGTTTAAACAAAACCTTTTGCTCCAAATGCCATTGTTTTACATTCTCTTTTAAAATAGTGATGACATCTCCCCCACCGACAATAAACAAAACAGCATCCTCAATAAAGCGCATGGCTTCTACCATCTCTTCGGCTCCACGCCTGATGTTGATACCTGAACCCTGTAAAATCAAGATTTTTTTATCCTCCGGCATGGAGAGGGAAGCCCGGCTTTTTTTTTCAATTTTTTCTGCGGTTTGCGGAACGTTTCTGATCACCACAGGGCGTATCCCATACTCCTCAGCATAGAGGTCTGCAATAGAATCGTTTACCGTAATCACATCCTTCAGTCCGGGGAAAATCCATCGCTCCACCAGCTTCCATATTTTTCGTTTGAGGTGGCTATTTTCCAATTCGGGGACACCGGTAAAATACTCATGACTGTCATAAACCAATGGGATACGCCTTAATTTCGACACGAGATAATTGGGCAACAATGTGTCCAGATCATTGGAAACCAGCAGTCCTGATTTATGAAACAGCAGAAAGAAAAAAAGCCGAATCTGGAAACAGGCGTAAAATGCGGGGCCTTTTTCAAACAGCAGTTTCATCCGGTGCACAGGATAGGGACGTGTATCCATGCGGGGACTGTTGTGCATTCTCCGGCCAACCAAAACAAGATCGAACCCCATTTCGTGCAACGACAGGCAGACCTTTTTTACCCGCTGGTCAGTGGCCAGGTCATTAATAACAGAAACTATCACTTTGCATCCCAAATCTTTCGAGGTTGAAACTTTAAATAAAAATCGTTATTCCAGGCAAAAATTACCTACTGCACAAAAATAAGGAAAGCACCAATGCCGAGACAATCTTTTCCGGCCAAAAACTGACCCAACCGGGTTAATCTATTATCTTTGCTTTTTTATTTTAGAAACGAATGAAAAAATTATACCGTGTCTTAGCCTACGTATTCCCTTACTGGGGCCATTTGCTTGCCAACCTGATTTTCAACATCATTACTATTGTCTTTTCTCTGTTTTCGCTTGCGTTACTCATTCCATTTCTAAATCTGCTTTTTGGCATGAACAAGCTGGTTACGGCGAAGCCTGCATTATTTTTTAGTACCCATTCGGCGTTAAATTATCTGAACTATTATATCAGCCAGATTATCATCCATCAGGGCAAATTACAAGCTTTGGTCTTTATTTGCATCGTCATTCTTATTTCCTTTTTCTTCAAAGACATCGGGCGGTATTTTGCCATGTATTTTATCACTTCGGCTCGTTCCGGAGCCATTCGGGGTGTTCGCGATGACCTATACGCCAAGTTGCTTATTCTACCACTGTCATACTATACAAAAAATAAAAAAGGCGATTTGATTACCCGTATCACTTCTGATGTGCAGGAATTGGAAATATCCATTCTCAATTATATCGAAGTACTGGTTCGCGATCCGCTGACCATCATTGCTTATCTTGCCTTTATGATTAGCCTGAGCTTGAAACTCAGTATATTTGTTTTGGTAATTTTGCCGGTTACCGGAATATTTATCGGTACCATTGGGAGAAACCTTAGGAAAAATTCTGTCATTCTTCAGAACCTGTTTGGCGGCCTTATGTCCATTATCGAAGAAACTCTTTCCGGCTTGCGGGTGATCAAAGGATTTAATGCCATTCCGTATTTCAACAAGCGTTTTGTTGCCATGGATAAGGTCTATTACCACAAGCAGGTCAGTGTAAACCGTCGTCGGGATCTCTCCTCACCACTAAGTGAATTTTTGTCCTCGCTTGTTATTGTTGTTATTCTGTGGTTTGGCGGACAGATGGTTATTTCTCCACATTCTACTATTCAAGCAGCTGATTTTATTACTTTTATTGTTGTCTTCTCACAAGTAATTACCCCGGCTAAATCGCTTTCGCAGAGCTATTTCAACATAAGAAAAGGGCTTGCTTCCGCCGACCGTATTTTTGAAGTATTGGATGCCAAAGAGGTCATTGTAGAAAAACCCGACGCCCTGCCCATCAAATCTTTTAAAAAAGAAATCCGCTTTGAGCATGCCTTTTTTAAATACCAAAAACATTATGTTATAAAAGACATTGACATACTTATTCCCAAGGGGAAAATGATTGCTATTGTGGGAGAATCAGGTGGTGGAAAATCAACCATTGTAGATCTGCTACCGCGATTTTACGATATTACCAAAGGTCGTATTCTGCTGGATGGCCATGACATCAGAGAATATAAAATAACTGATTTGCGGAGACTTATGGGTATTGTCTCACAGGACAGTATTTTGTTTAACGACACTGTTTTCAACAACATCGCCTTTGGAATGACCAACATTTCACAGGAAGCTGTAGAAGAAGCGGCAAAAGTTGCCAACGCACATGATTTCATTATGAAAATGGAAAAAGGCTATCAAACCAGTGTAAGAGATCGGGGAGTGATCCTTTCCGGCGGACAACGCCAACGGCTGAGCATAGCACGGGCAGTCCTGGCCAATCCTGACATATTGATTTTGGATGAAGCGACCTCTTCTTTAGACACAGAAGCTGAACGGCTGGTACAGGATGCACTTTCAAAAATCATGAAGAACAGAACCACACTGGTGATTGCTCACCGGCTTTCCACCATCCGCGATGCCGACGAAATCATTGTCATGCAAAAAGGTGAGATAGTAGAACGCGGCCCCCATGAATTATTGGTAAACCAAAACGGTATTTATAAACGGCTACAGGATTTGCAATCGTTTAAATGATATTGCCTGTTTACAGCACTGGTACCTCATTCAAAACAGAAAAGCCATCTACCCGAAAGTAAATGGCTTTTTTAATTCAACTACCGGAAATGTCTATTTCTCATCCATAAAGGGATACCGGTAATCGGTAGCCGGAATAAAAGTTTCCTTAATGGTTCGCGGACTTACCCAACGCATAAGGTTCAGGCTGGAGCCCGCCTTGTCGTTGGTTCCCGAAGCACGTGAACCACCAAAAGGCTGCTGGCCTACAACGGCTCCGGTAGGTTTGTCGTTGATATAAAAGTTGCCGGCAGCATTTACCAGTTTTTTAGTAGCCATATCCACGGCAAAACGGTCATCCGCAAAAACAGCACCGGTCAGTCCGTAAGGTGAAGTACTGTCAAGAATATCCAGTGTTTCTTCGTACTTATCGGCATCATAAACATAAAGCGTCAGTACGGGGCCGAAAAGTTCCTCTTCCATGGTAACATAATGTGGATCCAACGCACGGATAACCGTAGGTTCAATAAAATAGCCTTCTGACTTGTCATATCCGCCACCCACAATAATTTCAGCATCAGCATCCTTTTTGGCATTGTCAATAAATACAGCAAGCTTGTCGAAGCTGGCCTCATCAATCACAGCCGTCATAAAATTAGTAAAATCTTCGGGGCTACCCATTTTTATACTTTTCACCTGCGCTACCATTATTTCTTTTACGTCATTCCACAAGTTATCAGGAATATAAGCCCTGGAAGCAGCCGAACATTTCTGTCCCTGAAACTCAAAGGCACCTCTTACCAAAGCTGTGGCTACCTGGTCGGCATGGGCTGTTTTGTGAACCATCACAAAGTCTTTGCCTCCGGTTTCGCCTACAATACGGGGATAGGTTTTGTATTTGGCAATATTCGTTCCGATGGTTTTCCAAATATGCTGAAAAACGGCGGTAGAACCTGTAAAGTGAAATCCGGCAAAATCGGGATGTTCCATGACAATTTTGCCACCTACCGGACCCGAAACAAACACCAGATTGATGACGCCGTCTGGCAACCCGGCTTCCATAAAAATATCCATGATGACCTTGGCAGAATAAACCTGTGTGTTTGAACATTTCCAAACTACCACATTACCCATCAATGCAGGAGCACCGGGAAGGTTTCCGGCAATAGAAGTAAAGTTGAAAGGTGTCAGCGCATACACAAAACCCTCCAGAGGACGGTATTCCAGACGATTCCAGATACCCTTGGAAGAAGCAGGTTGCTGACTGTATATTTCTGTCATGTATTGCACGTTGAAACGAAAAAAGTCAGCCAGTTCACAAGCAGCATCAATTTCGGCCTGAAAAACAGTTTTCGACTGTGCCAACATAGTGGCAGCATTGATTTTGGCGCGGTATGGACCACTAAGCAGGTCAGCAGCACGCAAAAAGATGGCGGCACGTTGCTCCCAAGGCATGTTATGCCAGGTTTTTCGGGCTTCGAGGGCTGCATCAATTGCCATGGTGACATGGGAAGCATCGCCTTTGTGATAATAGCCCAGCGTATGTTGCAGTTCGTGGGGCGGATGAATAGCCACTTTCTCACCAGTGGTAACCTGTTTGCCGCCAATGACCATGGGAATTTCAAGCTCCTCCGATTTCATTTTTGCCAATATGGCTTTGAGCTCGGCACGCTCCGGTGAACCGGGTCTGTAGCTCAACACAGACTCGTTGTATGCTTTTGGAACACTCTCGAGATTGCTGTACATTGTATTAATTTTTTAAGGTTTAAGAAACTAAATTTATTACAGGCAAAAATAGGAATAATTTTGGCTTTGTTAAACTTAACTATTCTGGATTTCAGCTTGAATAAGTAGAATCCAACTTACTGATTTATAGTGATGTACCACTATAAAAATAGATTAACATTATTTAGTACTTTTTAACTCCGGAAGGTGGACAATAACGGAATTCCCGATAGTACATTTGCACATTAATCTTAAAAAATTAGAATCATGAAAAAAGTATTATTATTATTTGTCATGGTGTTTGCTTTTAGCCTGACACAGGCTAACAACCATGCCGTCGTAAAAACCATCA
>VAOZ01144506.1_pt1 | contig 16934 bp, 24 predicted proteins | sample 3394041 | NCBI WGS metagenome assembly VAOZ01 (sample SAMN08290431, study PRJNA428436) | hydrothermal vent metagenome | isolation source: Deep-sea hydrothermal vent chimney | place: Indian Ocean: Southwest Indian Ridge
GCTCAGGGGCGGAGGCTTCGCAACAATATAATTCACCGAGGGCAGGTTTTTCTCAAACATAACAAAGACAAATCTGTACAAGAGGCCATTCGCGGACAGATTGATAGCCTAAGAATTTCCACTGAGCACTTTTATCCTCTCAAGATCCGCGGAGGATATTGGCGGATATGGATGCTTGACCGTTGGTGTAAAGTATCCGACATTCTTTAAGGCCGATAAGCTCTGTGAAGTGGCGACGTGGCTCAGCATCAGCAGCTAGATTGGGAATCGATCTTTTCGTCTGAAGGGGTGGAGTTTGTATCCCGGGGCGCGAACGTGGCCCGAAATAGCATCAATATTCAGTGTCCCTGGTGTGGGGAGGATGACCCATCACACCACATGGGAATCTCTCTTGTGGAAGACGGGTGGGGGTGTTGGAGAGACGCCGATCACCGTGGCCGTGCTCCTGCACGTTTATTGTACAAGCTGCTAGGAGAGCGTGCGCAGAAATACCTACCAAGGATGGAGACGCTCTCCGAAATAGATTTTGCAGGCGCAGGACTGGCCTCACGATTTGCTACGCCGACAGTAACTGATATAAACATCTACACAGCTGATTGGAGCGTCGGTCTACAATTTACATCCCCTGTCGCCAAGGGCCCTCCTGCCTTCAAGCACTATTTAGAACGCCGAGGCATCTCCGTAGCCACTACCTCGCAGTACGGTCTTAGGGCTGCTATGTACGGCTCGTTGGCATGGCGGATTCTGTGCCCTATACAGTTCAGGGGGGCATTCCAGGGCTGGACTGGTCGTACCATAGGTACGGCGCGCCCTCGTTATTTGACAGGTCCAGGTCGAGTAGACTCTGTCAATACACTTCGGCTCAATCCCTCTACGCACAAAATAGTGTGCGTAGAGGGGGTCTTCGATGCGTTACGGTTACTCGAGTGCTCGAAGAGTGTTGTGTCTTTGGGAGTGGTAGCTACGCACGGCACTGCATTGTCATTTGCCAAATGTTCGCAGCTGCGCGTGTTGTCTTCGCTCGCTCCCCTTATTTTCGCATTGGATGCTGATGCACAAAACTTGTCTTTGCGATGCGCACTGCAGTTCGATGCGGATACTTACCCACCGCCGCCCGGTCGCAAGGACCTCGGTGAATCTACTAATCAGGAGATAATTCAATGGATAACTCGGCTGTAACACAGTTCCTTTCAGACATCGAGGACTGGGGCAAAGCATTGTATCATACACAGGGGTGGAAACTTCCCTACTGGGAACAAGACGATTGGTCTCAGTATGCGCTAGAGTGGGGGTTACGAATCCTCAAATACTACGGACCTGAACTAACAGAAAAACACGCGTTTGCTCTCACAAAAACAGCGCTCATGCGCGATTGCTGCGACATTACACACAGTGTCCGACCCTGTACAGATCTAGCGTCTCTTGCGGCATCCGGACGGGAGCCGTGGGAACACAACGATCACTGGTTGGCATGTTTGCCGGCAGAAGCTGTTCAGTTCGTACTCGCACTGTGGCAGTTACCTTCAACTACATGGATACGTGCTGAGGGGCAGTGGAAAGCAATGGGACGGAAGAAACTCAGTACGTCTGTCGCCGGAATAAGTTTTTTATTAGGGTGGCCCCAGAATCGGGTGAAACAGAGTATTGTTATACTGAAGGATCATCTATCTTAGTTTATCTCAATTTTCACGGAGGCTCATCATGCCGAACAAATACCCCCACTCACTTGTAGAACCATTCAAGATGATATGCAAATGCGTCGAATTCAAGGTCGCGCCCTTTCGGCGCGCGAGCTCTGTTAAGGCTCGTAAACTAGCACTGGATGTGCTGGCAAAGGTTTCGGAATTAAAAGATACTGAATGGGCAAAACTCCCCTACGAGGCCCAGGTTTGGTTCGACAAGGCGGCAGAGCTCGTCAACGCTGGAGGAGACCCGCTACATCTTATCTACGTTGAGACACCGGAAGCTCAGACTGCCGCGCCGGGGGACCCTGTCCCTGTTGGCGAGGCAATTTCTACGCCGCTGCCCATAAAGGCGGAGCCGGAGACTGTGGCCGTCACCAGTAAGGAGGGTGTTAAGAGCCAAGCTCCGGTGGTGAGCAAGGGCAAGCCTGGTGGGGGCAACCGACTTAACCCCGCCATGGCATGGGCTCGTCGATACGTGCTGGCTCACCCGGAAGTTTCAGTTCCCAATCTGATGCTGATCATGGAGGAACAAAACTTCGTCCACATGCCCGCCAAGGGCTCGCTGGACGCAACAGTATACGAGATGCGACAAGCGCTACTTATGCTCGCAGAGATGGGCTACTCCATCGAACGAGCTGCAAAAAAAGAAGGAGTAGGTCATGATTGACTCAAAATACATCAAGGGATCTGCAAAAAATCAAGAGGCTAACAAGGACAAAGGGGCTGACAAGGTCTCTACAGTCCTTAACAACGCGAAACGGGCGGGCCCCGAACAAGTGGTGGTAGTGCCCCTGTCGGGGGGACAAGACTCTACGACCTGTCTGTTCCTTGCTCAGAAGATTATGAGGGCTGAAGTACACGCCTTTACAATTGATTACGGCCAGCGCCACCGTTGTGAGGTGGAAGCGGCCAAACGAGTGGCCGCTATGGCAGGAGTGGCTTCTCATGAAATCTTAAGGTTGCCGGGATTGCTCAAGGGGTCTTCTCCCCTAGTGTCCACCCTTCCCCTTGCTCGATACGCTGATGTTGCTCACTTACCAAGGGGGATCGAAGACACATTCGTCCCCCTACGCAACGCAGTGTTTTTAGCACTGGCAGTAAACCGAGCTGTGGTGTTGGGAGCATCGATGGTAATTATGGGAATCTCTCAAGAGGATTACGGTGGCTACCCCGATTGTCGAGAAGACTTTCTGACCGCAATGCAGGAGCTGATTCTTGTAGCTCTCGGAGAGTCTGTGGAGCACCCTCCTGTGCTCTATGCACCCTTACAGCACCTGTCTAAGCGAGATACGGTATTGCTCTCGACTAAAATCCCTGGGTGCTATGCTTTTGATGACGAGCTGGGGAGTATTGCGGAAAGTCCGCACTACGGAGCGCTCGCGTATACCCACACAGCGTACGACGGAAAATACCCTCCGCAGGGGCACGATCACGCGTCTCTGCTACGAGCCGAAGGGTTTAAGAAGGCGGGACTGCCGGATCCACTGGTGGTTAGGGCAGTCGACGCGGGCATGATGCCTCTGCCCTCTACATCTAATTACGCGGGCAAGGGGATGAAAGTATGACTACTCGCGATGAAGCGCTGGCTGCTGTCAAAACGCTTATTTCGTTCATTGACCCAGATCCTGAACGCGAGGGACTAGCAAGAACTCCGGAGCGCGTCGTTTGCGCGTGGGAGAAATTTTGGGGAGTGGGCGTCAGGACAGAACGTTCGCTTGCAAACATGACGATGTTTAAAGAGGGCTACCAGAAATACGATGAGATGCTCGTGGTGCGAGGCATTCCTGTCTACTCGCATTGCGAGCATCACTTAACGCCTTTTTTCGGCAGCGCTGCTATAGGCTACATTCCTAGAGATGGAGTGATTCTGGGGCTCAGTAAATTCACACGGGTTGTTAATGCTTATGCTCGACGATTGCAGACACAGGAGTATCTAACCTGTCAAATTGCCCAATATTTGTGGGGCTACTTACGCCCTGTAGGGTTGGGAGTGGTACTGCAATGTAGACATCTGTGTATGGAATCTCGCGGAGTAGAGCGCTCGGGAGAGGAGACTATAACCTCTGCACTCTGGGGAGACTTCAAAACCGAGTCCGAAACACGCTCCGAGTTCCTCTCTTTAGCACGCCGATCGGAGGGAAACTCATGACGCGGTTTTTGCCCTGCGACGCGAGTACGTTACCCCCACTAAAGGCTTTGGGTGCCTCGGCCAGTAACCGAAATCTATATCGAACTTCACAACCCGATGGATCGATACTGGAATCGTTTCCCTGCCCCTTTACAGCAGACGTAGGAGGAGTAGTACGGATCGAAGCCCCTGAGTTTACCTCCCTCTGTCCCATTACTGGACAACCTGATTTCGCTAAAATAGTAGTCGCCTACACTCCCCACGACTTGTGCGTGGAATCCAAGTCCCTGAAACTCTATCTTATGGGGTTCAGAGCGTTTGGCTGCTTCCATGAAGCGTGTGTGAATCGGATCGCGATGGATCTGGTAATGTTGCTCGCTCCCAAAGCATTGTACGTACGAGGGGAGTTCACTCCAAGGGGCGGGATAGCGTTTTGGCCTACAGCTACGTTTCCTTTTGTTCCAGACAAACCCAATGCAAATGCTCCTCAGTGCCAGCAAGAGCTGCGATTATGACTTTGGTACTATCGCGACGAGGTACAACGGTACCGGGAGGGGACGAGTTACTGTCAGCAACAGCCGCACAACCGCCAGAGGCTGTGAAGAACAGAGACTGGATCTTGGATTCGGGGGCATACAGTGCCTGGCGGCGGAGAGTGCCGATAGACGTAGATGCCTATATAACGTTCATCGGCAAGCATGCAGACGTATGGAAGTACATCGTATGCTTGGATACCATCCCGGGCGAGTTTGGTTCTGCACCCACTCCGAAAGAAGTGGAACTGGCTGCCGATCGTAGCTATGCCAACTACTCGTACATGCGCGAGCAGCTAGCAGATGATATCGATCCGTCGCGTCTGATTCCTGTCTACCACCAGGGAGAAGAAATCCGCCACCTGGAACAACTTATTGAAACAGGCGCGCAATACATAGGCATTTCTCCTACCAACGGACTGCCTCGCAAACAGCGGCTACGCTGGGCACGCGAGGCAATGAATGTGGTACCTAAGGGGATCAAGACGCACGGATTTGGAATTGCGACACTGCAAAAGGAAGACTGCATTTTCCATTCCATGGATTCCAGCTCTTGGTCTTTGGGCGCAGGCTACGGCATGATCTTAGCTGCTTCTACTACAGGATGGAAATGGGTATCGCTAACCTCGCAGTTCGATCTAGGTGCCTGTGCGCGCATAGAGGATCTAGTTGTACGCGCGCGGGAGCGGGCCCCCAGTCTTCCGCAGATTCTTACTGCCGAGTTATTGATCCGCAGTCCGTATGCACGTGCTGTATGGAATGTATTAGTACATCGAGCCGCCGTTAATCCTTGTCCTGTGTACTCTGCTCTACTATTCCCCCAGCTAGTAACTGCCATCCGATATTGGGCACCTAGATGGTTGCTCAGTTCATTTTACTTAATGACCCAGGGCGGACAAGACAAGACACTACTTAAGTCATTACTGGGCCCGCGTCCCTCTGAACAAACAGCAATCCAAGCCCTGCAACCTAAAAGGAGATATCATGGAACCGCTAAGCGTAGAGGAAAGCCAAATCGTCCGAGCCTGCCTGGGCTCGCGTGATCCGTTTGATCGCATATGGGGAGCATCGAATACCATAGCCGCTGTTTCCGATCGACTCATCTGCATTATTAATGATATTGATGGGTGGACAGGTGGAGTACTCGGAACGGCACTGACAGACTTTTTCAGACTCTCAGAAGGGGAGGCGGTCATAACTCCCGTATCCGACCAAGCACTTACTCTGGTCCGAGGACCGGTAAAACTAACGTTAGCACTGTCGCCACCGGAATGCTTTAGTTGGCCCTCGCAGCACGCTGTGGTTACTGATAAGAGTCTGGTAGTCGATAACGAGTGTCTGGATGAAATGCTCGCTGCCGCATCCGCAAATAAGGGGTCCGAACTACAAGTAGTCCGGTTTGAAATGCTCGGGTTTGCCATCCATCAGGGAGCAGGTTACTCACTCTCTCTCGACTCACTGATTCTTATGACTCGACAGTTTGCCACCCAGCACTCGCTGCTGCTGCCTACTCCCTTCCTCGTCTTGCTCCACCACCTGCGAAAGAACTACGCTGCGGAGGCAGAGAATGTGGTCATTGGATATGATGACCGCATGGTGTGGGCGAGGGTGGGGCGCACCTACTTGGCCGCCGCTGTCCCTGCCATCGCCTCATGGATGGACCTTGCTCTTGTGACAGCTAAACTTGAAAAGTGTCCTCAAATCAATGTTGACCTTTCCTCCCTGTCGCGAGACCTGACACTACTACAATCCCTATCTCCTACAATCCTACTCAGCAAGGCGGGAGTCCGCTGCGGTACCACACACGCATGGTACGAATCCGATAGCGTTGCTAGTCTGCCAGAAGACTGTCTACTCAGCACCGAAAAGCTGGCATCGGTACTGACATTGACCCCCCAACTGGTACAGGTAGCACCCCAGCTAGTCAAACTACAGGGTCCTAAGTTCGAGGCCTACATGGCCACAGCAGTAGCTGTAGCTCGATGAGCCTGTTATCTGTCATGGGGTACAAAGGATGCGATATCTGCCCTCTAGATAGACAGGCACAGCTTCTTACCTCACCTCGAATGAAGCCTACAGGTGCCGCAACTCCCACCATCTACGTTCTTGGGGAGGCCCCCGGAGCTGATGAGGACGACTCAAACGAGCAGTTCGTAGGCAGAAGCGGCCAACTACTTCGGGCACTACTGCCCCGAGTTCCTGTACGATTCTCCAACGTAGTACGCTGCCGTCCCTCCAACAACCAAACCCCGACGGCCGCTGAGGTGTCTGCTTGCGCTTGCTACACACAGGAAGATCTAGCTTCTCACCCTCCTAAGGTATTGATTCTTGTCGGGGCGACTGCATTGAAATGGGCTACAGGAGCAAGCCGAATCGGCACTTGGCAAGGAATCCCCCTCCCAATGAAGGCGGGAGGAGCTGTCTTTTGGGCGTTGCCGGTGCTCCATCCCGCATACGTACTTCGGACAGGGGGCACTCGCGAGGATAATCCAGCGTACTGCCTACTGCGGAATGCGCTGGCGCTCGCAACCGTAATGACTACGTGGAAACCCCCTGATATTACGGATCTGTCTCACCTTGTCACAGATGTAGAGGTAGTATACGACCTCAAACACCAGTTAAGGCGTTTATTGAGCGCGCCCGAGGTAGGGTTGGATATAGAGACCGATAGCTTGGATCCGTGGGAGTGTCAATATGGGGTTCTCAGTGCCTCGATTTCTGACGGGAACAAGACCGTCGCGTTCCCCCTACACCATCCTGAGCACCCTTCTCCTGGTAACGAACAGGAGTTGCGTACATTCCTCCGGCAGTATCAAGGCAGGGTAGTAGCACACAACGCAGCGTTCGAACTGACTTGGATGTATCAGCTGTACGGGACGAACAACGTGCTACGATCGGTCGAGTGGCACGACTCAATGTGTGCCGTGCGGCACAAGTTGGACCGAGAATCCCCCTTAGCCTTAGACGATGCCTGCCGTATCTATCTAGGGAGCAGAATTAAGGCGCTTACGGGCGTACACCCCACCGAATGGCGGAACGTGGGGTTAACTCAGCTACTAAGATACAATGGAGTGGATGCTGCAAGTTGCTTACTTCTGGCGCAGAAGCTGGTGCTGCACGAGCCGGTCGAACCCATAGAATACAGACGCCTGCGCGAGGCGGTAGTAACTACCTCTCTAATGACTCGACACGGGCTACCACTAGATACGGACCTGACCACTACCTACGCCGAGGCCGCGCAGTCCAAGCTACAACGGCTAAAACAGTTGTTCCAGGATCTTCCTGACGTCCTCCTTTACTCCCGAGGCACGGGTAAGATGGTCGACCCTTCGTCTCCGGCTCAGATCAGTAAGTTTTTCGTTCATTGCGGATTGCTATCTACTGAGTCCGGGACAGACGAAAGTCTGCTACGCGAGCTAAAGCATCCGGCTGCAAAGATTATTCTGGATATTCGCCACCTGGAAAAGTTGGCTTCTACCTATCTACGCTCTTGGTTGAAGCTAGTTGGAAAAGACGGAGCCCTACACCCTAAGTACACTGTGGCCCTCACTGCCACAGGTCGGCTCTCCTCCGAACATCCGAATATTCAGAATGCCCCCAAGCGAAGGGACTCCTATATAAGAGAGTGCATTAAACCCGCTTCGGGCCTCGAAATGCTGGTCCTGGATTACTCACAGATAGAAATCAGAGTAATCGCTATGCTCAGTCAGGATCCGACACTTGTGCAAGAACTGTGGGCAAGAAAAGATCTGCATTTGTATTGGGCCGATCGCGTAGAGGCACTTTATCCGCAGATCCTTGACAGAATTGGTTGCGATCTTGCTATCACGGATAGCACTGCCATCCACAAAGCTCTGCGCAACGAGATCAAGCGCGGCATTACCTTTGCTCTGCCTTACGGAGCATCTCGTAACACTCCAGCCAAGATCCTACAGATTCCTGCCAGCATCGGATATCAACTGGCAAGTGAGTATTGGCAGCGATACCCAGTGCTTCAACGGTGGCAAGAAACCATGCGCAAGCAGTATTACCGACAAGGGTGTGTAGTCATCCCCTCAACGCAGCGCCGCAGGGCAGGGCTACTCTGGGGGAATGAGCCTATTAATAATCCAGTACAGGGCACTGCCTCTGACCTGGTTGTAGCCGCGATGACGCGCCTGGCTAAACATTCGCGCAGCGAAGCAGACTTTGCGCTGCTTCCCAGAATCAACATTCATGATGACCTCACATTTTTCATACCCGCCGACACCTACCAACAATACGGAAGCGTAATAGCTAAAGAGATGGTGCGCATCGTTCATCCCCTCATCAACGTTCCTTTAGAAGTGGAGGCTTCCCATGGACCCGATTGGTATCATCAAACCACGTTCGCCACCTATTCCAGCATCGACTTCGGACACCGCCGACGACGCCGTGCCTGTGCAGCCGCTGTATCTCAAATATCGCCCCAAGAATTTCTCGGAGGTTCGTGGACAGAATGCAGCAGTCGAGGTACTCAAACGCCAGCTGAGCAGTAAGAGCTGCCCCCATGCCTGGCTGTTCACAGGACCTTCGGGTGTGGGCAAAACTACTCTCGCACGTATCGTTGCCTTACAACTCGAAATTCAGGATGTCCAAGAAATAGATGCCGCATCTTCTGCTGGAGTAGGGGCGATACGCAGCTTGGTAGAAACCTGTCAGTTTCGTTCCTTACTCGGCTCGCGTAAGATGATTGTTCTAGACGAATGTCACACCCTCTCAAAACAAGCGTGGCAGCCTTTACTTAAGGTTCTGGAGGAGCCCCCGGATCATCTCTACTTCGCGCTCTGTACTACAGAATCGTACAAGGTCCCTGAAACCATTAAGACTCGATGTCAGGTACATATTTTAGCAAGCGTATCCCCTCACGTTCTAGAAGACATTCTGGAGGCGGTTTCTGAAACTTCTTCTCTACCCGCACCCGTAAAAGGTGTCCTGGTAGCTTATGCAGAGGGGAGTATTCGACGGTTGCTCTCGGGCGCGGAGAAAGTGTATAGATTCGGTGGGGATGCGGCGGCCAGTAAAAGCGCATTGGGGCGGTTAGAGGCAGAGGATGAGTCTCCTGCACTGGTTCTGGCTCGGTTGATTATAGCACACAGACTGACCTGGACTCGGGCACGGGAGCAACTGGCAAAATTAAAGGACCAGAATCCGGAATCTGCCCGTATTGTAATTGTGAACTACTTAAATACGGTGCTACTCTCCAGCGAAGCCCTTCCAAAGGCCGAGCAGATTGCAGGAGCAATCGGTGTTCTCGGCTCGCCGGTATACGAACCTCAGGGAATGGCAGACCTGGCTATAGCAATCCTTTCTCTTTCCTCATAGGAGATTTTCATGGAACTAGTAGACGCACGGGCGCAGTTAGTCATCGACCGATCCGATCTGCCAGACGAGTGTGCTACTCAGCCTATACGGTCGGAACAAGTACACGCTGCTTACGCCTACGCTTGTAGCTTCCGAGACGCGGAGAAGCTAGACCTGGACAGTGTAACGGCCGACGCCAGCGAAACCTACCGCACCTCCAAAGATGCTGCAGGTAAAAGTTACACAGGGGAGCGTATCGCGCTCCTCTTAAGTAGCAGTCCCAATGTGGTGAATCACCGCAAAATGTATGCTCAGGCCGTACTCACTGCGGAGCTGTGGCGCGGACTCGTCAATTCATTCCAGAGCCGCGCGCGCATGCTCAATGAGTTGGTGTCACTCCAGCTTTCCAGCGGCGCGCTAAGTGTCGGCGGCACACTGCCCTACCAAGCAGCTCGAAGCGATATTAGTAGGGCCCGCACCGAAAAACCTTAACACACAACGCAACAGGAGATATGTATGACATCAGCAACAGAACGGCGTCGTCAACTCGGTAGGCGTCCGACGCGCGAACCCAGTACCAGCTCTCGATTTGCCTACCACCGTCGCGATCGGACAGACGTAGAGGGTCGTGCACGTGCGTACGCCGCAGGCGGAGGAGACAGTTTCATTGAGTCTGCCATCCAAACCTACACTCCCGCGAAAGGGGATAACTGGCTGCGTATCCTGCCCCCCACATGGAAAGACCCCAAGCACTACGGACACGACGTATACGTACACTATGGCATCGGCCCTGATCGTCAGGCCTACTTGTGCTCGGAAAAGGGTGGCAGAGGGGAGTGTCCTATCTGCGAAGAACGGACGACCCTGGCGCGTAAGGGCTTAACGGATTCGGCAGCAGAGCTACGCCCCACATACCGTATCGCTGTTTATACCATCGACCGTCGAGCACCTGACAAAGGTCCGCTGTGCTGGCTGATGCCGTACCGAATCGACCAGGAGCTCGTTACTGCATCTCAGGATAAGCGTACCGGAGAAGTACTCTGGATTGACGATCCGGAGGCTGGTTACGACATTGAGTTCAATCGTTCGGGGGAGGGGCTACATACTCAATATACTGGAGTGAGGATAGGCCGCAATCCTTCTCCCCTGGGGATTCCGGAGGCACTTGACTTTGTGCAAGCGCACCCCCTGCCCGACATCTTTATATACCGCGAAAGGGAAACTATCGAAAAAGCGCTCGCCGGAACCGCCTTAGCTCCCAATGAGAAGGCGGAAAATCGCTCCAATGCGGAAAGTACTGCTGCAAGCACGGTATCGCCGCCCCGGGCACAGCCAACCCCGTCAGCTGACGCCCAGTTGGACGAAGCGCTCAGGGCTGCAGACACCTACAATATCGACATACCGGACAAGGTATCAGATGAGGCAGTACCCGCTTTCGTGGCAGGGGAACTGGGTAGCCACTTATCTGAATACCCCGCGCTTTCTGCATGCTAGGCAGGCGCGCAGTCGGGGTACAGGCGGGGTTGTACTTCACTTCTTCTGCCCCGGTAATGTCTTCAGGTTCCGCACTCCTGGACTGCATCTTAGGAGGGGGGTGGGCACAAAACAGAATTATCAACATTGTCGGCGATCGCAGTACGGGCAAAACACTGCTCGCCATTGAAGCGTGTGCCAACTTCAGACGCAGTTTCCCTACCGGAGCTATTGACTACATCGAGTTAGAGGCTGCGTTTGACACTGACTATGCGCGCCACGTTGGGTTCCCTGTAGATGTCGAGCCCCTAACCACCTTGTATACTGTGGAACAGATCTTCAAGTACATCGACAAACTTCCGGGAGGGCACAGAGTAGTAGTCATTGACTCATTGGATGCTGTAGGAACCGATGCGGATCTACAGGAAGACCTAGGAGAACATGGGTATGGGGTAAGAAAACCGAGACTGTTGTCTGAGGCCTTTTGGCGGATTGCCCGAAATCTTAAGGAAAAGCACATAACACTGATTATCGTCTCCCAAGTCAGGGAGAACATTAGCGGGTTTGGGCCTAAGTACGTTCGGTCAGGGGGCAAGGCACTAGACTTCTATGCCTCCCAGATCGTATGGCTCAGACAGACTGGGGTACTGGAAAAGTCGGTGGCCCAGATCAAGCGCGTGATGGGCATTCGAATCATTGCCAAGTGCACCAAGAACAAAATCTCCGCTGCCTACCGAGAAGCACCGATTGAGATCCTATTCTCTTACGGCATGGATAACGTGCATACTTCATTATTCTGGTTGCAAGCGTGCGGGGGGAAGGAGCTCCAGTCCCTAGGAATAAGCGGGCGATTGCAGCATGATTATGGCAGGCTTAGCAAACCGGATCTAATGCGCAAAGTAGATGTGCTAGTAAGAGACAGGTGGTACGCCCTAGAGGCGGAGTTCACTGTTCCGGCCTCCAAATACGGGGAATTGGAAAGTGAACAGTAACGCCAAGGGCGGGGAGTTTGAGCGAGGAATCGCTCGAAAGCTCAGTCGATGGATCACTGCCGAGCCACTTGCACGCGTGCTATGGCGCACACCTGGATCAGGGGGATTGGCACACCACTTACCCCCACAACAAGCACAGTGGGTAGGAGGCGACATCGGAGTACTGGATCACGACTCTGCTGCTGCGCGCTGCTACGTACTATTATGCCACACTGAGCTAAAGCACTACCGTAGCTTAGAGTGGCATCGAATTGTGACAGAATCGGGCGGGTTCTTAATAAGGACCTGGAAGCGAACTGCGGCGATCGCCGAAAATAACGGCAAGCTGCCCGTAGTCATTGCAAAGCAGAACTACGCCCCTGAGGTAGTTGTACTCCCCTACTGGCTACTTATGCGTCTGCATATTCCAGGTATCAGTGTACGCGGTATGTGCGACATTTGTGAGCTAAAAGAATTGCTGGCCATTGACTTCCACAACTTCATTGAGGTAGCATCTCATGACTATTGTCTCATTAGCACAGCTCAAAGAAAGCGTGCGTTGTCTGAATACGCAGCAGCGTACAGAGCTGCGCACTTACATTAACGCGCTAAATGCGTACGATCCAATGACCGCAGAATGCTTTCCTGAGCAGCTCCGCGCCCTTAACTCCGCTTGTTTGAGTGTGGTTGGGGATCATTGGCCTGTATTAAGATCTCTCCCCAAGGTCATACAGCGGGGTATGGAAGAGAAGCTCGCACAGGCGGACACGCTAACCGGTCAGCTGAAGCTAACCCTTATAGGTACACAGCGACTCTGGGAAATCTACCTGATTGGATTGCGAGACAGCGGTGCTCCGGTTACGCCGAAAACACTGGGCCAGTGGTCGGTTTCACCTAGAGCCCATCTCACTGCCCAATTGCCCCTCCCTTCGTACTTGCAGACACAGCTTCTGAATGGAGGGGTGGAAAATGGTTGAAAACTGGTGGACCAGACAGACGGCTGCGCCAAGAGTGCGGGAATTCGTCGCTCGATATGTATCCGGGGATTGCGAACTCTGTGGGCATTGGGACTCAGACCTAATACACGGAGTCTGCAAGGAGTGCAGAGATCGGTATCGTATGGAGAGACGGTGTAGAGGAAAGTCAAATGAATAATATAGCAGATAGGTTGCTGGCGTCTTTGCGCTTTGACGTAACCAACGGCAGCAGTGCAGAGAAAGGGGTATTTGAACGGCAAGTAAAGGAGGCTATTGATGAGATCAGAACCTTGAACGCTACTATCGTCATCGCTGAAAAGGCCCTGCAAGGTTAATCAAGGTTGATAAGAAATTACCGCATTGGAGAGCGAATCGGTGAAGAGACTGCTTCGGGCAACATACGGAGGGCGCGAGAAAGAGGTTTTAAATTTTAAGGTCTGAGGCCGATAGGGGGAAACGAGATGATTAAGGAATTTGAACTGACCCAAAAGCAGTTCGATAAAATCATAGAAGCGAGTCAAGCAACTCCCGTATTGTTTGGAGCTGATGGTAGTGCTCCGACCTGTCCACAAGAGAGGTCTAATCACGTCTGGAAGGTGCTAGGAGAGGCCTTAGGCTTCGAATGGACGAGCGTCCACAGGTCAGCGAAAGGAGATAGATTTTTTACAGCAAAGGAGAAATGACTCGGAAGGATGCTGCACGTGCTGTGAAGATTGCATAGAACAATGCATCAACGAAATTTAACGAGTAGCTGATGGTGGTGCTTTTAGCGTTCCGATCTGATGAAGTTGAGCATTGCAGGTCGTCAATGAATGCATGGTTGCCAGGTAGGCATTGAGCAAGTCGCCATTGGTGCGGATAGTGGTTTTCGTGGTTTTGCAGGGGAGCAACAGTACCGCTGGGATAGGAAGATAAACGGTGTGCGTCACGCGCACAAGCCGGGTGATCGGCGTAACAGCCGCACAAGCTCCCAAAAGACCGACTACGCCCATGAAGGCCAAGCGCTTAATCATGGGCCTTCAGGGCGCTGAGTACGCTGACGGGGATCGGGGTATCGCGCCACGCCCGAGCCTTCACCGAATGCTTAAAGATCGCGCGTAGCTGCCCCTGAAGCAGCGCCTGACGGGCGTTCGACGCTTTTCGGTACACGGATAGGGCCTTCAGGGCCGAAGCTGCCTGAGCAACCAAGACGGCTTTCTGTGCCAGGTTCTCGGCCCGCCCCTGCGCAGAGGCAACCTGAGCTTGCGCTGTTGCCACTTTCTCGGCCTGCCGGTACGTGGATAAGGCCTCACGGGCAGAATGAGCATCATGAGCTTCCCATGCCCCCCACAGGCTAACTCCAACTACAGCCAGCAGCGGGAGTACCCACTTCAGGTGCTTGAGCGCGAATCCAATCATGGCGATTCTCCAGTAGATTTTGAATGGAGCAACGCACCGCCACCGCTCCCAATCCCCAAAGCCCCAAGTCCGATACCGAGGTTGACATAATCAGGGGCCGCGTGGCTGGCGATTGTGTGAAAGAAGAACATGGCAATCATGGCCAATGATCCGATGACTAGCAACGCAACGCTCGCGCTTGACCCGATCCTCTTCGGACTGTAGACGCCCGCAGTCTGCGTGATATCGACGAGGAATTTACCGATCTTGATTTTCATGTTTCACCCATAAGTTTAATTTGTACCGGTCATTGATTGTCATCGACCGGAGCATGCACCGGCTGTAGAGGGTGTACAAGCCTGGAACCCAGCCGAAGAATGGAATCTTGCTGATAAAGTCTCCAAGGAAGAACAGACCGTAGCAGCGGATAAACGCAAGTGTTTTCATGAGAGTATAGGTTTCACGTAGTGATTCCAGTTTATCATCCATTGGCCATAAGTAGCCTTTCCACCTCGGTTGTAATAGCTCTTGTAATAGCTCCACATCTCGTTCATGTCCACTGACGGCAATGGCTGTGGGATAGAGTAGTAGAGCATTCGAGCGATTGCAGTGGCATAGTACAGGTCATATATCAATTGGTTGTCATCGGCAGCAAGAGTAATCAGGGCTCGAGGTGCATGTTCTCCAACCCAGTGCAGAACTAGCTTATGTGCAGCTGGTTCACATTGATAGATCCCGAGTGCTGGGCCACCTATCTGATGTACAGTATATCCGCAATTGGTCTCTTGCGCAGACGTTGCGAGCAGGAGAATTTCAGCTTGTTCTCCGGCATACTGCCCTGTATCCATTCCGTCCAGAGCGGGCTTAATGATGTATTCTAACAATTGACTCGGCTTCATCATTTTCCTCCTTTGAAGTTTCTCCATTCAATGCAAACACGCACAGCCAATAAATCGACCAAGCGTGCACTTCGGATAGCATCCATTCTATCACACTTGTAACTAGGAATAATGCGACCGCGATCCACATAACGGCCAGTAAGAAAAGATCCCACGGCCACATTATTAACCTCACTATCCTTTTCATCATCTTTCTCCTTTGGCACCAACCGCATTGGCGATTGAATGTAGAATCCGTTCATCGTCCAATAGTTTCTGCTGGAGAACAGCCACCTTGCTGTTAAGCGATTGGAGTGACTTATCTTGGCGCTCAAGCAGTATAATTTCAGAGTGATTATTCGCTACTTTGTTTGCCAACTGCCCAAAGGCATAGGCAGTTGAAGTGGCCTGCACTATTACCGTGGTAGTTAATCCGATAATTGTCAGACCGATAAGGATAAGGGCTGTAGTCGTTGCCGATTGTGATCGCATGTTCATTGTATTTCCGTCCTCGTGATCGTAAATTTATCTCCTACAGTAGGACTTGTTTTAGGGCCAACAGAAATCCAGTTTAAGGTCTCTGTCTCCAGAACAGTCCCTTTACCGTCTACTGGCCTATAGACGGCTGTCACGTTGACTGCACCCGATCCATCGGTAACAGAGTCTACTTGAATACATTGGTACACTGTTATTGGAGTGGTCTTTTTGTTCATGCTGGATTCCTCACGTGGTTGGTGGGTAGATCAAAAATGGAACTCCGGGCGTTCCCGATGGAGTAGCAGAGATAGACGTAGGTGCTACCCCAGTATTATATTTCATGTTGGTAGCAGTTATACTACTGGCATTTGATGCTGTTACTGTAACAGTTTGACCCGCAGTTAATGCCGTATCTGTAACCAGTATTGACAGAAACTTCGTAATTGAACTGGCATTAAGATAAGAGTGTGACCAAATAGTGGTGCCATTCATGATTATCGATGCGACCACAGTAGTTTGCTGGGGCGGAATAAGTAGAGAAAAGTTTACGGTGTAATTACCATCGACCGCTGCTGTCGTTAGGGTTAGCGATGCGGAGGTGGTCAATGTATTGTAGGGGCTAAAGTTTTGACTGGCGGCTGTAACGGATGCCAGTGTCTTTAGCTTCAGAATGGGCGTAAATCCTGTAGCTGTAATAACCGATGCCTGAAACTGTTGATACTGGTCTTTCGTAGTCCCTAATACTGTGGAGAAATTAAGGCCGCCTCCACCGGCAGGAATAATTATTGGTGGAGATGCAAAAGCAGATGCGAAAGTAACAGGAACACCATCATAGCAAAGTGCAACCTGGATAGCACTCCCGGCGCCGCAGATTGTTGCATTAGTTGCATCCGCCTTTGCCGTCATCGCTGCATAGCGCCCGCCTGCTGGATAGTCTTGCAGATGCTGGAGTGTCTTGTTTATTACTCCAGCTTTACCCAGGTCAACTTGACCTGATGTAAGTGCTGTTCCAAGAGGGCGCGCATACGTTAACCCATCTGCAATGTTGTCCTGATTCTTGCTAACGTGTCCATTCGTGGTGTCATCCCCGAAGTCTATATAACCCTTTGCACC
>VAOZ01202875.1_pt1 | contig 16863 bp, 13 predicted proteins | sample 3394041 | NCBI WGS metagenome assembly VAOZ01 (sample SAMN08290431, study PRJNA428436) | hydrothermal vent metagenome | isolation source: Deep-sea hydrothermal vent chimney | place: Indian Ocean: Southwest Indian Ridge
ATGGAGACCCACTTTGTCCGTCCCGTGCACTGGGTCGTACTATTATTTGGAGACACGGTTATCGAGGCCGAGATACTCGGCGTCCAGACTGGACGGGAAACCTTCGGCCACCGGTTTCACCACCCGCAGGCCATCTCCATTCCAACCCCGGCGGACTACGAGGTATTGCTGGAATCCAACGGCAAGGTTATCGCCGATTTCGCTCGCCGCCGTCAGACCGTGCGCGCCCAGGTTGAAAAGGAGGCTCTGAGTCTTAAGGGCCGGGCGGTAATTAATGATGATCTGCTGGAGGAGGTCACCGCCATGGTTGAATGGCCGGTCGCCGTGGCCGGGAATTTTGAATCCCGCTTTCTTGATGTCCCCCCCGAGGCGCTGATTACCACCATGGCGGCTAACCAGAAGTATTTTCATCTATTGGATGCCGACGGGAACCTGCTACCGCACTTTATCACCATCAGCAATATTGAAAGCCGTGATGTAGCCAAGATCCGTGAGGGTAACGAGCGCGTGATTCGACCCCGCTTTGCCGATGCGGAATTTTTCTGGAACCAGGATCGCAGGCAGCGTCTGGATGCCCGGCTTGAGTCCCTCAAATCCGTGGTCTTCCAGAAACAACTGGGCAGCCTGTTCGACAAAACCCGGCGTGTCATGCCCTTGTCCGCCTGGATTGCTAAGGCCATCGGCGCCGACAAAGTCGCGGCCCTGCGGGCCGCTGAACTTTGTAAATGTGATTTGATGACCGAAATGGTGGGTGAATTTCCCGGCCTGCAGGGCATCATGGGCCGTTATTATGCGCAACATGATCATGAGCCTGAGATGGTGGCCACCGCCCTGGATGATTACTATCGGCCTCGCTTTGCAGGCGACCTTCTGCCGCCAACCGCCACCGCCCAGGCGCTCGCCATTGCCGATCGTATTGATACATTGCTCGGCATTTTTGCCATTGGCCAGATCCCCACGGGCGACAAGGATCCTTACGCTCTGCGCCGGGCGGCTCTGGGTGTGCTGCGTATTCTGATCGAGAAAAATCTGAATCTGGATCTGCGGCCACTACTTGAGACAGCAGCGAAACATTTCAGTCCACAAGTCCAGGCCCCCGCCGCCACTGATCGGGTTCTTACCTTTATCCTTGATCGCCTGCACGCTTACTATCAGGACAAACACATAAAGCCCGATGTGCTTGATGCGGTTACCGCTATTCGACCAACCTGCCCGCTGGACATTGACCAACGACTTTTGGCCGTGAGCCATTTTCGCGAGTTGCCGGAAGCCGAAAGCCTGGCCGCAGCCAACAAGCGTATTGCCAACATCCTGAAGAAGGTAACAGGTAAGCTGCCGGAAACTATCAATGCTTCTGATTTAGTTGAGGCAGAGGAAAAAACACTCTATGAAATTCTCAACGGTTTGAGTAGCGAGGTTCACGTATTGCTACAGGATAACCAGTATGAACAGGCCCTGACGCTGCTGGCGCAACTGCGTGATCCGGTTGACCGCTTTTTCGATAAAGTCATGGTCATGACTGAAGATAAAAAACTGCGTAATAACCGCATCGCCCTGCTTAACCAGCTTCACAGCCTATTCATGCAGGTCGCCGATATTTCGCGTTTGCAAAACTAAATTCTTATCGGTTTTCTTTTTTGATTACCGGTTTGATAAACTACCCTGCCGCAAGCGGGCGGAGTATTAAATTGCTGTTTTTCGCTGCAAGCAGCGGGGCTTGCGCTCAACGAGATTAAAAACCTCTGCGACTCCGCGTTATTTTCAACGACCTCTAATTTATTATGGTGGACAGCTGTATATGAACAAAGATTCCTATCACGGCATGCTGGCGGCGGTACAGGCTTTTCATGACAAGCATGATTTTAAAAATACCGGCGGTGAAGAGCTGACGTATCGCATTTCACTGATGGCCGAGGAGCTGGGCGAAATTTCCGCCTGCGTCACCAAGGGTAAAAGTCCGGCGTTACTAGCAGAAGAAGTGGCCGATCTGTTCATTCTTTTACTCGGCACCGCCATTGCCGCCGACTTTGATCTCAATGACGCCTTCTGGGCCAAGATGGAAAAAATCATGCAGCGCGAGTCGCGCATGGTAAATGGTAAAATCCGCGTGTCTGAATTTCGTGACTAAACATCCAACGACTCAACACTCCCCAACTATGAAGCTCGTAATCCTTGACCGTGACGGCGTCATCAATGAAGACTCGGATGACTATATAAAGTCCGTCGATGAGTTCATTCCTTACCCGGATAGTCTGGACGCCATCGCCCGTCTTAACCAGGCGGGTTATCGGGTTGCCATCGCCACTAACCAGTCCGGCATCGGCCGGGGTTACTATGATGAAAACACCCTCAAGGCCATGCATGAAAAGCTGGCACAACAATTAGAGCGGCGCGGCGGACACATCGATTATATCGTCTGGTGTCCCCATCATCCCGATCAGGACTGCGACTGCCGCAAACCCCGTCCGGGTCTATTGCAGCAAATTGGCCAACACTTCGATATGCCCTTGAATGATGTCGTTATGGTGGGTGACAAACGTGCCGACATTGAGGCGGCCCGCGCCGCCGGTGCTCGCCCCATACTAGTCAAAACCGGCAAGGGGGAGCGCACCCTGGCTCAGCACTCCGGCCTCGAAAGGGTGCCTGTCTATGCCCGCCTTTCAGATTTTGTCGATCACCTTCTCGGTCAGGACACCCGATGATTTTTATACGTTCACTTTTTTTCAGTCTCTTCATGATCCTCTCAACCATGCTCACGGCGGTTTCACTGATCCTGCTTTCACCTCTGCCCTATCGCTGGGTGGTGGTCTTTTCGCGCCTTTACCCGGCCAGCATCATGCTGGCCCTTAAATATATCTGTGGCCTTCGCTACGAAGTGACGGGACGGGAAAATATTCCCGAGCAAACCAGCATTATTTTTTGCAAACACCAGTCCACCTGGGAAACACTGGCTATCCAGGTTATTTTCCCCCCCATGGCTTTCGTGGTTAAACGGGAACTCCTGTGGGTACCTTTTTTTGGATGGGGTCTGGCGGCCCTGCGTGCCGTTGCCATTAACCGCAGTGCCGGACACAGTGCCGTGAGACAGATGGTTGAAAAAGGAACCGCACGCCTGCAACGGGGTATCTGGGTAGCTATTTTTCCTGAAGGCACCCGCGTTGCCTCTGGCAGCACGGGGCGTTATCGCATCGGCGGTGCCATTCTTGCGGCCAAAAGCGGTTACCCGGTCGTACCGGTCGCACACAATGCCGGTGACTTCTGGCCCCGCGGCCAGTTCCTGAAAAAACCAGGCACCATCCAAATCGTCATCGGTCCCCCAATCCCCAGTAGTAACCGCAAACCTGCAGATATTCTGGCCGATGCCAAAAACTGGATCGAAACAACCGTGGCTGAAATACGCGCGGGCGCGGCTCAAAAAGATTGTTAGCTGCCCAAAAGAAAATAGAGCATCGCTTAATTTAGCCAGAAAATCTGGTTGGAAAGTGTATGCGTATACGCTATCGTTTTAGGTGATGATAATCACACTGGATACCAACGTAATACTTGCCGCCCTACTAAGTCGGGCTGGTGCTTCCCATCTTATTCTGAACCTTATAATTGAAGAGAAGCTGAATATCGCTTTATCTACTCCGGTAGTTCTTGAATATGATGACGTATTGAATAGAAAAGAAATATTGAAACAACTGAATATATCCGGCAGTCAAGTAGAGGATGTGTTGGATCTTCTAGTATTACTCGCGGATAAGTATTCTATATATTATCGTCTACGTCCGAACCTGTTGGATGAAAATGATGATTTATTTGTTGAGTGCGCGTTTGCGAGCAATAGCCATTACTTAATTACCTCAAATATTAAGGATTTTAAAAGAGGTGAGTTAAAAAGCTATCCATTCAAAGTAATAACGCCAGGAGATTTTTATTACCCTTGGAGGTGTAAAAATGAGTAAAACACAAATTGTTACTTTAAGGGTTCCAGTTGAGTTAAAGGTTCGTCTGGAACATGCGGCCAAACACCAAGGTGTTTCCTTAAACAATCTAGCAAATTATTTTTTAACCACACAGTTAAGTCAAATTGAAGCTTTGTCAGTAATTGAGTCTCGAATATCAAAAAAAAATATTGCTTCACTTAAAACAAAAGTTAAAAGAATACTTGATGCTGTTCCAAAGAAAAGGACGGTTCCAGAATGGGATGCCATCAAGTAGCCCAGCAGCTAACAAACTCCCTACTTACTACACGTCCAGATTTAAGGCATTCAAGGCATTGCTCTCAATGAAATCCCGGCGCGGTTCCACCTGATCGCCCATTAAGGTAGTGAAAATTTCATCGGCACCAATGGCATCCTCAATCTGAACCTTCAGCAGGCGGCGACTGTTAGTATCGAGCGTCGTCTCCCAAAGCTGTTCCGGGTTCATTTCTCCCAGTCCTTTGTAGCGCTGGACATGCTGTCCACGTCGAGCTTCTTCCATTAACCATTCCATCACCTCCTTGAATGCTGCTACGTCTTGACGGCGCTCTCCTCGTTGCACATAAGCCCCTTCACCGATCAGCCCCTGTATTTGCTGGATCAGCGTTTTGAAGGCCTGATACTCCCCTGATTCAAAGAACTCCCTCTTAAGTGAGCGCTTACTACTCATGCCGTAACGGATCGTAATCAGCTGCGCCTCCCAGGCACCGGCTTCACCTTCATCATTTTCAAGTCGTATTTCAATCTTGTCCTGAATCTGGTCATCACGGTTCAGCCGTTGTTGCAGATCGTTGAACCAGCTCTGCGCCCTGTCCCTGTTTAGGAGCGCCTCATCCTCAAAAACGGGCATCGTGATCATTTTTTCAAGCACCCGCACGGGGTAACGCCGGGCCAGTCGCTGAATACTGTCGTTCACCAGAATATATTGCTTCGCCAATTCTTCCAGGGCCACACCACTCATGGCCGGCGCATGCTTGTTGACACAAAACTCGGCATTTTCAAGCGCCACCTGCAAGAGATAACTATTTAATTCGGCATCATCCTTAACGTACCGTTCCTGCTTGCCTTTTTTGAGCTTGTATAACGGCGGTTGAGCAATATAGATGTAGCCGTTCTCAATCAATTCCGGCATCTGGCGATAGAAGAACGTTAGCAGCAGGGTACGAATATGGGAGCCATCCACATCCGCATCGGTCATGATAATAATGCGGTGATAGCGCAATTTACCAAGATTGAATTCTTCCCGGCCGATTCCGCAACCCAGGGCCGTGATCAGGGTTCCCACTTCGACTGAAGACAACATTTTATCGAAGCGGGCTTTCTCCACATTGAGAATTTTGCCTTTCAACGGCAGAATGGCCTGAAATTTCCGATCTCGTCCCTGCTTGGCTGAACCTCCGGCAGAATCGCCCTCCACCAGGAACAGTTCAGACAGGGCCGGATCTTTTTCCTGGCAATCGGCCAGCTTCCCCGGCAAGCCGGCAATATCTAATGCGCCTTTGCGCCGGGTCATTTCCCGCGCCTTACGTGCAGCCTCACGGGCTCGCGCAGCATCAATAATTTTGGAGACTATCCCTTTGCTGTCAGCCGGATTTTCCTGCAGATAATCGTTGAGCTTCTCGCCAAGAACGGATTCCACAATCCCTTTGATTTCAGACGAAACCAGCTTGTCCTTGGTTTGTGAGGAAAACTTGGGATCCGGCACTTTCACAGACAGCACCGCCGTCAATCCCTCCCGGGCATCATCCCCTGTTGGATTGACTTTATGCTTTTTCAGGCTTCCCTGCTTTTCAATATAAGTATTGAGCGTTCGGGTTAATGCTGCGCGGAATCCGGCCATGTGAGAACCGCCGTCGCGCTGAGGGATATTGTTGGTAAAACAAAAAATGTTTTCCTGGTAGGAATCATTCCATTGCATAGCAATTTCTACCCCCACATCGTCCTTCTCTGTGTTCAGATAAAATACATTGGCATGTAACGGGGTTTTATTCCGATTCAGATGCGCTACAAAGGCACGGATTCCGCCTTTATATTCAAAGATCTCCTTCTTCCCATCCCGTTCATCGTTGAGCCGGATACAGACGCCCGAATTAAGAAAAGACAGCTCCCGCAACCGTTTAGCCAAAATATCAAAGTGAAACTCCGTATCTGTAAAAATTTCAGTGCTGGGTTTGAAGCGGATTTTTGTTCCGGTTTTTTCGGTTTCACCGATCACGGCCAGATCGCCCTGGGGTTCACCCAGAGCATACTCTTGCTGATGGATTTTGCCCTCCCGGTAGATAGTCAATTTCAGGCTTTCTGACAGGGCATTCACGACGGAGACCCCCACGCCGTGCAAACCACCGGAAACTTTGTAGGCGTTATCGTCAAACTTGCCGCCTGCATGCAGTACGGTAAGAATCACTTCCGCCGCAGAGCGGCCTTCTTCCTTATGAAAATCGGTGGGAATTCCGCGGCCATCATCCCTGACCGTAATCGACTTATCACTATTTATGCTCACTTCAATGCTGGAGCAATATCCCGCCAGGGCTTCATCGATGGAATTATCCACCACCTCAAAGACCATATGATGCAGGCCGGTACCATCGTCGGTATCGCCAATATACATACCGGGGCGTTTACGAACAGCATCCAGTCCTTTTAGAACCTTGATACTGGAAGAATTATAACTATCAGACTGACTCATGACTTATCTCCGTTTGCATCCCGGATTGTACCATTTCTGTCACCTCTCCGTGTTCCACGTGAAACACTTTATAGCCAAGACCGGAGTTTAGTTTTAGCAAATCAAGATGTGTGGTGCTAATAAAAACTTGTCCCCCGGTCTCGAAGGCCGTCCTGATGAGCTTTTCTCGATGATGTTCATCCAATTCCGAAGCCAGATCATCAATCAGTATAAGGGGATCACGTTTTGTTTCCTCTTTTAACTGTTTAATTTGCGCCAACCGTAGAGCACAAACCAATAATTTCTGTTGCCCCCTCGAAAAGTAGTCCTGAACCCGGGTATTTTCATTTTTAAATACCAGATCAGCGCGATGTGGACCCACGCGGGTATAGCCTTGTTGTCGATCCAGTTCCAAACTCTTTTCCAGGGCTTGAGCGAAACCCCATTCATTTAACCAGCCCAAACGGTATTCCACGTCTACATCCAGACCTATCAGTAGTGAACAGTAATAGTGGATATGGGGTTGGAGCTTGTGCAGATAGGTCTTTCTCAGTTCTGTTATTTTTTCGCCTTGTTCTATGATCCGCTCATCCCATAACTGAATGGCCCTGGGCGCCTGTCCCTGTCGTAGCGCGGCATTACGTTGCTTCAGAGTATGCGCATAATCATGCCACAAAGACAAAAAGGAAGGTTCCACGTGAAACACGCCCCAATCTAAAAACTGTCGGCGCAATTTGGGCCCCTGATCAAGCAGTTGATGGCCCTGCGGGTGAATCACCTGAACAGGTAAATAGGCTGCGAGCCTGGACGAGCGTTTTACTGTCTCTCCATTAATGCGTATCTGAGTATTGGTAACAGATTTCCGGATACCTAGAACAGAATTTATACCCGTATGGGTATCCTTTACACAACCCACCACCTGCAGGTGGTCGCTTTGTGACTGAATTATTTTTTTTAGCTGGCTGGATCTAAAAGACCGGGCAAGAGAAAGATAATAAATGCTCTCAAGGATATTGGTTTTACCCGCACCATTACGCCCAACAAAAATATTGCCTATACTTGAAAACGTTAACTCGGCAGCTTCAATATTGCGGAAATTCCGAAGCGTCAAGGTGTTAAGTGCCATTAACGCGCAAAAGTGTTAAAGCCGCATGGGCATAATAACATACTGATTAGCGGTATTTCCTTCGCCAAAGACCAGGCAGCTGTGATTCGTGTCTGTCATATTCAATATAACCTGATTTTCAGTAATGACAGACAACGCTTCCTGGAAATAAGCCACGTTGAAACCAATCTCGAACTCTTGGCCTTCATACTCTATTTCTATCTGCTCTTCCGCTTCTTCCTGCTCTGGATTATGTACCGTGGCATTAAGTATGCCGGTGCTGAATTGAAGAAGGATGCCCCGGTATTTTTCATTCGAGAGCACCGAAGCCCGCATAAAAGCCTGGCGGAGCTGTTCACGATCACAACGGATCTGTTTTTCACAATCCTTCGGGATAACCTGTTGATAATCAGGGAATTTTCCATCAATAAGCTTGGACGTGAAACGCATATCCTGAAGCTCAATCAGAATATGATTCTCACTCAATTTAATCGTTAGCGCGTCATTCGAATCATCCAGTAACCGAGCAAGTTCGTTCACCCCTTTCTTGGGAAGGATGATCTGGCGCGTCTCCGTCACATCAAAATTCCCATTTAACTCAGACAGGGCCAGACGATGACCATCGGTGGCCACGGCAGAAAGCTTGTCTGCGGTGATTTCCAGCAGTAGCCCATTAAGGTAATAGCGAACATCCTGTTGCGCCATACAAAACTGCGTATTTTCAATTAATTGCTTAAATTCTTTCTGGGTCAGGCTAAATTCAAAGGGCGCGGTAACAGCATCAATATTGGGGAATTCTGAGCCGGGTAAAGTCGAAAGTGTGAATCGACTCCGACCTGATTTGATAACACACCGGTCGTCAGTAGTCGTTAATTCAATTTCTGCCTTTTCAGGTAAAGCTTTACAAATATCGATGAATTTTTTCCCCGGTAAGGTGATTTCATCATGATCATGACTATCAACCGTCAACTGAGTGACCATTTCGATTTCAAGATCGGTTCCCGTTAGTGTCAGAGTACCATCAGACACTTGAAGAAAAATATTAGACAGTATGGCAAGAGATGGACGCCGCTCAACAATATTGCCCACTGCTTGCAAAGGTTTTAAAAGGGCATCGCGTTGCAGTCTGAGTTTCATTAAATATCCTTTGAATATTATATATATAAATTATTACTATTATTAAGCGTGCAAATATCTGTGGATAACCGATTTTTGTATATATTTTACATAAACTTATCACACTTTTAAAACGGTTTGAACAGGCATGGGCAAGCATAGTGTAACCTGTGGATAAAATGTGATTAAAAACGATTGCACCGTTGAACCCGCGGTTATTGACACGTTATCCACATGCTGTCCCCATTATGTACTCAGGATGCGAATCAAGTTGGAAAAATCCTCATCAATACTTAGTTCCGTTTCTTTTAATTCCTTGACCTTGCGACAGGCATGCAGAACGGTTGTGTGATCGCGGCCACCAAAGGCGGCGCCAATCTCCGGCAAGCTATGGCTGGTCAATTCTTTACACAGGGACATGGCAATTTGCCGGGGACGGGTAATAGAACGGCTGCGTCGCTTAGAGAGTAGGTCGGCGACCCGAATCTTGTAATACTCGGCCACCGTTTTTTGAATATTATCCATCGTTAACTGGCGATCTTGTATGACAAGCAAGTCGCGCAGAGCCTCTTTAGCAAAACCCAGGGTAATAGGTTGACCTGTAAACTGAGCGTTGGCCATCACACGCCGCAAGGCACCTTCCAGCTCACGAACGTTTGAACGAATATGCTTGGCAATAAAAAAAGCCACTTCGTTAGATAATTCTACGCCTGAATTACTCGCCTTGCTTTTAAGAATGGCGACCCGTGTTTCCAGGCCAGGGGGCTCGATAGTCACAGGCAAACCCCAGCCAAAACGGGACTTTAAGCGTTCTTCCAAGCCGTCAACTTCCTTCGGATAACGATCACAGGTCATAATGATCTGGTGATGACTTTCCATCAAGGAATTAAAAGTATGGAAAAATTCTTCCTGGGATTGTTCCTTGCCGGCAAAAAACTGAATGTCGTCAACCAGTAACGCGTCAACGGAGCGATAGTAACGTTTGAATTCATTAATGGTGCCATGCTGGAGCGCCTTAACCATTTCAGCGACGAAACGTTCCGAGTGCAGGTAAACCACGCTGGCATGAGGTTGATAGTGAAGAATCATATTACCGGCAGCGTGCATTAAATGGGTTTTGCCCAAACCGACGCCACCATAAATCATGAGCGGGTTATAACTGTGACCGGGATTTTCAGCCACCTGGAGGGATGCGGCCCGACCGAGCTGGTTGGATTTACCTTCCACATAGGTATCAAAGGTGAAATTTGGATTCAGACTGGAGTTTCCGCGCGCACGGGTAGCCGATCTCATTTTGTTACCAGAGGACGCTACAGAACCGGTTGGGGTGGAGGAAGCGCCAGGGATTTGGACCTGCTCTTCACTGCCGATGTCGAGTAGAACAGAAACATCAGAGCCTGAATAATTATTAATTAGGGCTTCTATATTGTTGAAATATTTATCTTTTACCCAGTCAAGCACAAACTGGTTAGGGGCCAGAAGAATAATGTCCCGGTCGCTGAACCGCGCCTGCAACGGACGAATCCAGGTGTTAAACTGCTGGGGGGATAAATCCTGCTCCAGTCGAGCCAGACATTTATCCCAGGAACTCTGTGGCACGCGAATGGACTCCTCGAAAAAAATAGACGGAAAAAGAGAAAACGTTGAGTTGAAGATAAGGCAGTCTATAACGACAGAAAAAAGTTATCCACATGCAAATGTGAAGAATGTTTAACACGCGCTTTTAGATAATTATGGTTGACAGAAGGGGACTCAGGAAGTATTGTTGCGGCCCCTTTTTCAGGGAAAACTTTCCTGAATGATCCAAGTAACAAGTTTTTGATTAAACAGTGATTTAGCCATGAAAAGAACATTTCAGCCCAGCACCCTCAAACGTAAACGCACTCATGGTTTCCGTGCCCGCATGCGCACCCGCGCCGGACGCGCTGTTATCAATGCTCGCCGGGCTAAAGGTCGTCAGCGGCTGAGTGCCTGATCATCCGGTCGGCCCGATCGATCCGAACAACCCTTTTCTGAGCAAGATGGGTTGGCGATTTCCGCGCCAATACAGGCTACTCGCCGCAAAGGATTTCAACCGAGTTTTTCAGCACGCGACCAAACAGAGCGACAGGCATCTAATCCTGCTGGCGTGTGCGAATTCACAGCACTATGCCCGGCTAGGGATGGCGGTTTCGAAGCGGCAGCTGAAACGGGCGGTTGATCGCAACCGCATAAAGCGCGTGATCCGGGAGAGCTTTCGCACGCGGCAGGCTCAACTCCGGGGGCTGGATATTGTAGTATTGGTTCGCCACGGAATAGTGAAGCTTGATAACGAAACGGTTTTCTATGCATTAGATAAACACTGGGATCTGGTAAGTAAAAAATGCGCAAACTTGTTATCCTCCTGATAAGCGCGTATCGCTACATAATTAGTCCGTTTTTTGGTAATAACTGCCGTTTTTATCCCTCCTGTTCCGAGTATGCAGAAACAGCCGTGAACCGTTTTGGCATATTTCGGGGGAGCTGGCTGGCCTTGAAGCGCCTAAGCCACTGTCATCCCTGGCATGCCGGGGGTCTTGATCCTGTACCTGAGAAAAAAGAAGTCTGATGGAACAACAACGTCTTATCCTGTTTATCGCCCTGAGCCTGGTTCTGTTTTTAATCTGGAATGCCTGGCAGCGGGAATTTTCACCCCAGCCGCTTACGTCAGTCACGCAGATCACGGGGAAAAGAGCGTCCTCCCTCCCGCCAGCGTTTACGCCAAGTCCCGATGTCCCGCTTGCTGAAACAGCGGTGCCGGCAACAGGATCCCCCTCCTTTATGCCGAGGAGCAACATAAAACTGGTAAAACAGGGACAACGAATTCAGGTCGAAACCGACGTGTTTCGAGTTGAAATTGATACGGTAGGGGGGGATCTTCGAGTGGTAGAGCTGAAAAAATATCCGGTGAGTATCCATAAACCGGATCAGCCCTTTCGCCTGATGCAAGATGGTCCCGAAGAGTTGTTTATCGCTCAGTCGGGCTTTACCCTGCGAAAAAAGAACAAGCGCGTGCTAACCGCCGCCCCGAACCATACCACAATCTACCAGAGGGTCCAGAGTCACTATCGACTGGCGGAGGGTGAAAACAAGGTGACGGCACGCCTACGGTGGACCAGCCCGGCAGGGGTGGTTTTCATCAAAAGCTATACCTTTACCCGGGGTAGTTATCTGATTAAGGTGGGTTATACCATTAAAAATCCGACCGCCAAAGACTGGGTGGGTAATCTGTATCAACAGCTACAGCGCACACCGATTCCGAAAGCGGAACAGCCACGATTTGTTCATACCTATACCGGTGGGGTGGAATATAGTCCGCAAGAAAAATACGACAAAATAACCTTTAGCGACATGCGGGAAGCCAAACTGAATAAACAGGTTACCGGTGGCTGGACCGCGATGATTCAGCATTATTTTCTGGCCGCCTGGATTCCGTCGGCGAAGATCCCGGAAACCTTTTATTCTCGTTATAAACCCAACCCGGATCGCTATACTCTGGGAATGAAATCCGACACCCCGTCCCGGGTGAAGGCGGGTGCTGAAGATCATTTCAGTAACCGGCTCTTTGTGGGGCCGAAAGTGCAGGAGATGCTGGAAAAAGTTGCGCCGGGTCTGGAGCTAACCATCGATTATGGCATGTTGACAATATTGGCAAAGCCCATCTACTTTGTGCTGAAGTTTATTCATACGCACATTATCAGCAACTGGGGCTGGGCCATTATCATCCTGACCATGATGATCAAGCTGACGTTTTACAAACTGTCAGAAAAGTCTTACAAGTCCATGGCGCAGATGCGCAAACTCACGCCGCGAATCAAGCAGCTGAAAGAACGCTATGGTGATGATAAGAAAAAAATGGGGCAGGCTCAGATGGAGCTGTTCCGCAAAGAGAAGATCAATCCGCTGGGCGGCTGTTTGCCGATCCTGGTGCAGATGCCGGTCTTTATCTCCCTCTACTGGGTCTTGCTGAAAACCGTGGAACTGCGGCAGGCACCGTGGATTTTCTGGATCAGAGATATGTCCACCGCCGATCCCTACTATGTTTTACCCCTGCTGATGGGTATTAGCATGTTCATTCAGCAAAGGTTGAATCCGGCACCAATGGATCCGATTCAGGCCAAACTGATGATGGTGTTACCCTTTGCCTTCACCATTTTCTTTGCCTTCTTCCCGGCCGGACTGGTCATTTACTGGGTCGTGAACAATACGCTATCGATTTTGCAGCAGTGGTATATCACCCGCATTGTGATCAAGGGTTAACGCTCTAACGGATAATGCCGGCATGAGTCCACGCGACTATGTGGAAGAGACCATTGCCGCTATCGCCACACCGGCCGGGCGGGGCGGCGTAGGCATCATCCGCGTGTCCGGTCCAGCGGCGGCGGCTATCGCCCGCGCCGTGCTGGGCGTCCTGCCCCGGCCCCGTTTTGCCGAATATCTTTCTTTCCTCGACCACAAGGGCGAGATAATCGATCAGGGCCTGGCGCTTTTCTTTCCCGATCCTCATTCGTTTACCGGCGAAGATGTGCTGGAGCTGCAAGGTCACGGCGGCCCGGTGGTACTGGATCTGCTGCTTAAACGCGTCCTGACGCTAGGCGCGCGCATGGCGCGCCCGGGTGAGTTCAGTCAACGCGCCTATCTGAATAACAAAATTGATCTAAGCCAGGCGGAAGCCATTGCCGATCTCATTGACGCCGGTACCGAACAGGCCGCACGTTGCGCCATGCATTCTCTCGAAGGGGTCTTTTCTGATTGGGTGCATAGCACGGTTGAGCGCCTGATCCACTTGCGTATGTACGTGGAAGCGGCGATGGATTTTCCTGAAGAAGACATTGATTTTCTTGCCGACAGCAAAGTAAGCGGCGAACTGGATGCCCTGCTGGCGGAGCTGGATCGGGTAATCGACGAGGCGCAACAGGGACAACTTTTGCGCGAAGGGATGCGCATCGTCCTGGCCGGCCAACCCAATACCGGCAAGTCCAGTCTGTTGAACCGGCTGGCGGGGCGCGAAGCGGCGATTGTCACCGATCTTCCCGGGACCACCCGCGATGTTCTGCGAGAGGAAATCAGTATCGATGGCCTGCCCGTGCATGTGATTGATACCGCCGGCCTGCGTGAGGGTAAAGATGCAATTGAGCAGGAGGGGATCCGCCGTAGCTGGAAGGAAATGGAACAGGCCGATCAGGTTTTACTGTTACTGGATGATCGGCGGGGCTATGGCGAGGAAGAAGAAAAAATTCTGTCGCAGTTGCCCGCGAAGCGGGCAGTCACGTTTATCTATAACAAAATAGATTTAAGCGGCGCGCAAGCGGCGCGGGAAAACCGGGATAACAGAGTACACGTATGGATGTCAGTGAAAGATGGGCGCGGCCTGGATTTATTGCGCGAACATCTGAAAGCCTGCGTGGGTTATCGCGGTGCCGGTGAAGGCCGGTTCATGGCGCGCCGCCGCCACCTGCAGGCGCTTGAGCGGGCGCGGCAGTGCATAGAAAAAGGAGCCCGTCAGTTACGGGATTTTGCCGCAGGAGAATTGCTGGCCGAAGAGCTTCAACAGGCGCAGAAGGCGCTGGGTGAAATTACCGGCGTGCTCAGCAGTGATGATTTACTCGGGCGTATCTTCAGCAGTTTCTGCGTGGGCAAATGAGGACAGGATTTATGTGCAGGACGCATCGATTAATAATGCTGAAGGGGGGTCTGCTTGCGTTACTGTTGACGGGGCTGACGGGTTGCGGCAACGCACTGTACTACATGCAAGCATTGTCTGGGCACGCACAATTGTTGAATGCCCAGCGCCCGCTTGATGAGGTGCTGGCGGATCCGGCCTTGTCGGCGCAGACGCGAGTCCGGCTTGAATCCCTGGAGGCGGCGCGGAATTTCGCCAGCCGGGAGCTGGGCTTGCCGGATAATGACAGCTACCGCAGCTACGCTGATCTTGGCCGACCGTATGCGGTGTGGAACGTGGTGGCCACGCCACCCTATTCGATGAAGCCGAAACAGTGGTGTTTCATTTTTGTCGGCTGCATTAATTATCGGGGTTATTACCAGCGCAAGCAGGCCGAGGCGTATGCGGATCGGTTGCGCGCCCAGGGACTGGATGTGCAGGTGGCGGGGGCGCGAGCCTACTCTACGCTGGGCTGGTCGGATGATCCCCTGCTCAATACCATGCTCTATCGTTCCGAGGCGCGGCGGGTGGGCATTATTTTCCATGAGCTGGCGCACCAGCAGTTGTTCATCAAGGGCGATACCACGTTCAATGAGTCTTTTGCCACCGTGGTAGAACAGGAAGGCGTGCGCCGCTGGTTTCTTGCCGAGGGCAAGTCGGCCCGTTACCAGGCGTATATGGATGAGCGTAAGCGGGGTGTTCGTTTTAAGCAGATGTTATTGCAGACGCGGAAAAAACTGGAAAATCTCTATCGGCAAAATAGGGACAAGACGTACATGCAGAAAGAAAAAACGCGAATTTTTTCTGAATTGAAACAGGCGTTCGCCAAGCTTAAAAAAAGCCAGCCAGCTTTTTCTGTCTATGATCGCTGGATGGCGCAGGATCTCAATAACGCCCACCTGGCGCTGGTGGCTATTTACTATGAAGATGTTCCGGCCCTGATGCACTTGCTGAAGGCGAAACAGGGGGATCTGCCCGCTTTTTATCGGGCGGCGGCGAATCTGGCGCACAAGGATCCGCAAAAGCGCAGAATCCTGCTCCGGCAGTGGGCGAAAAACAAGCCCTGATCTGCTAAACTGTACGGTTTTTCGGCAAGGTTAAATTCGGCATTTTCATGGGTACGCAGCGCAAAGCTATCTCCCTCATTTCCGGTGGTCTGGACTCCATGTTGTCTACTCGTGTGATCATGGATCAGGGCATCCATGTCGAGGGACTCAACATTTTCACCGGTTTTTGCGTCGAGGGCCACACCCATGCGATCCGCAAGAAAGATACGCAAAAACCCAAGCGCAACCATGCTTTATGGGTGGCTGAGCAGCTGGGTATCAAGCTGCACATCATTGAAGTCATCGAGGAATACAAGGATGTGTTGCTGAATCCCGTACATGGCTATGGCCAGAACATGAATCCCTGCCTGGACTGCAAGGGTTTTATGGTGCGCAAGGCCTATGAGTGGATGCAGGAACAGGGTTTTGATTTCATCATCACTGGCGAGGTGGTTGGTCAGCGGCCCATGTCCCAGCGCCGCGACACCCTGCCGGTCATTCAGCGCGAGTCCGGCGCGGGGGATTTATTGCTGCGCCCGCTTTCGGCGCTCAATCTGCCAGAAACCCGCCCAGAGCGTGAAGGCTGGGTGCGGCGGGAAGAGTTGTATGATTTCAGCGGTCGCAGCCGCAAACCGCAGATCGCGCTGGCGGCAACATTCGGCTTCGAGGATTATTCCCAGCCGGCGGGCGGCTGTTGTTTTCTCACGGACAAATCGTATTCTGACAAATTAGTGGATATGTGGGCGCATCGTTCTTCGCGGGATTACGAACTGGACGACATCATGTTGCTCAAGGTGGGCCGGCATTTGCGCCCCCGCCCGCATTTCAAGCTGATCGTTGCCCGGGAAGAAGGCGAGACCCGGTTTCTGGAAGGTTATCGCAAGCAGTTCGTTCATTTGCAGAGTAAAAGTCACAATGGCCCGCTGGTGCTGATCGATGGCATCCTCGATGAGGATGACCGACTGCTGGCGGCGCGCATCAGCGCTCGTTTTGGCCAGGGCCGGGATGCCGCAGAAGTAGAAATGGAAATTACCGACCTGGATGGCCGCTCGCAGCCCTTGACGGTCAAGCCTTTGCTGGCGAATGAAATTCCGCAGGACTGGTATGTCTGAACAGCATCTGGACGCCCGCCGTCTGCTCTGTCCCCTGCCGGTGATCCGGGTACAGGAAGCCATGACAAAACTGGCGGCGGGTGACATCCTTCAGGTGGTCTGTAGCGATCCCGGCGCGCTGCATGATGTGCCGGCCTGGTGTCGGGTGCATGGTCATCGCGTGCTGGCGGCGGA
>VAOZ01275154.1_pt1 | contig 16856 bp, 18 predicted proteins | sample 3394041 | NCBI WGS metagenome assembly VAOZ01 (sample SAMN08290431, study PRJNA428436) | hydrothermal vent metagenome | isolation source: Deep-sea hydrothermal vent chimney | place: Indian Ocean: Southwest Indian Ridge
CTCAGTCCTGAAAACAGGCGAGTTGAAGTGAATATCACAGGAGGAAAAAAAGAATGGAAAAAATAGAGACAAGAACAAACATGCGAACAGCGCTGTTCGCCGTCGCGGTGGCGGCGACATTTATTTTAATGACTATGCCGGACGCCCATGCGGCCACTACGGGTAGCGTATTCCAGTTGGCGTACACCACTCTGGTCGGATGGGTGCAAGGCTACGGAGGCAAGGTTTTTGCAGTATTGGCATTTTTCGTTGGATTGGGTGTTGCCGCATGGACCAAAAGCTTGCTCCCGCCGTTACTGGGTATTGGCATTGCATTTTTAGTCGCATACGGCATACCCATCATTGAAGGCGTTGCGACGGCAACGATCTGACTGATGGGCGGCATGGATTCTCAGGAACAGCTAAGTCTGATGATGCCCCGGCACCTGGACGATGAAGGAAAGTTCTTATGGTGGGACTTTCAGCAGGTGTTGATCGTCATTGCCATCATGGGGTTTTCCATCGTGGTGAACATGCTACCTGAAGGTATTGTTTTGGGGGTTTTAGCAGGCATTGGCATTGGACGCCTCAAGAGCGGGCGTGGGCGTGGTTATATGGCGCACACGGCATACTGGTATTTGCCGATGAACATGGGAATGAAACGAACACCATCATCGGATATTACGCGGTTTATCGGATGAAAGAGACGCAGCTTGCTGGTGGTATCAGCCGATTGAGTAGTGAGGCGCGCTTTTTGCGCGTCTCCCTGCTCGGCTCTATCCTGATCATCCTGCTTATGGCAATTCATATGATAACCACAAGTACCGACATCAAGGTAACGGTGGTCGCGCCCCCGGATATTACGAAGGACTTCTGGATCAGTACAAATGGATTTGGCCCTGCCTATCTTGAGCAGATGGGGACATTCATCGCCTATATGGCCCTGAATTCCACCCCCGCAACCCTTGCCTTCCAGGCGAACCTTTTGAAACCGTATCTAGCTCCAGGGGCTTATGGAAAGATAACATCGTCGCTGGCGGCAAAGCGTAAGCGTTTCGCACGTTATCAGATATCCACTCTCTTTTATCCGAATCAAATTTCTCTTTCTACAAGCCATTGCCGCATTCAGATATCTGGAGAATTGAAAACGTTTATTGGAAACAAGACCGGCTCATCAAAGATGAGAAAGCTGGATATCGAATGCAAAAATGTAAACGGGAGGTTTTATGTCACGAGTCTTAAGCTTGTTAGCGCTGACCCTCATAATGGCCGCGCCAGTTAATGCCTTCGCGGTCACCATACTGGATGCCGATTTGTCTGATTCGCTTCTTGCGAGGATTTCCGACCATGATCCAAACCGTATCCGCATCGCGGATGGCTATATAGCGTCTGCGGTAGGTCCGAAGAATGGGCGTATTGCTATCGAAACGAACGATAAACAGGGGGAGATATTCATTCGTATCAACGCGAATGACCCTGATAAAGACAAAGCATTCACCTTATTTCTCACTGATGCACATGGTCGGGATTATAATTTATTGTTGAAGCCGCGCGCCATCGCCGGAAAAAGCATCATGATCATTCGTTCCCACACCTCCCGTTTGACAGGGAAACATAAGCGTCCGGTAGGTATATCCATTCGAGAATCAAGGATAAAGCGTCTCGTCCGGGATATGGCGATGGGTAACGATACGCACCGTTGCACTGCTAAATCCGAAGACAGAAAAACACTATTATGGCAGGGGACAGATTTTCGCCTGAGGCGAACTATAAAATGCGGGGATTTCTCTGGAGAGCGTTACACGTTAACCAACATAAGCCACAACGGAATACGCATAGCCGAGCAGGAGCTTTACAGTGAAGGCGTAGCTGCTATATCTGTCGCGCGCATGCATTTACGCGCTGGCAGCATTGTGAGTCTGGATCCCGGCAAATCTACTACGGTCATCATTATTCGGGATGCAACAGAATGAGCGATTCGCCAGCGCCTCTTTCATGGTGGGAGCGGATCACCAGGTCTTTCACAAGGACTCCTCCTCCATCTACGCAAGATACCCCATCCACATCAGGACCAAAGAGCCGCAAAGGGTCACAGTATCTGTTGGCTGGTGGTATCTTGATCGTTTTATTGGTACTGGCTCTTGTCAGCGTGAGTCTGAGCCAACGATCCGGAATTCGGAAAGATATGCAACCGGTTGACTCGCCAGTTGATATGAAGGTGCATTCAATTACAGCGCTAGGCGCGGGCGTATCAGACAGGGATATATGGATCACAAAGTCCGAATCCGTCATGCATAATATGGCATTGGAACTGCGAAAACTAAAGCAGAAAATCCAAAAACTTCAAACCGACCAAAAAAATAACAAGCAGCCTGATTCTGGTGTATTTGGTAATACAGCGGCGCACATTTCGGAGAATACCCTTCCGGTATTTCCTCCACATCCTATAAACTCACCGGCTACAATCCCCCGGATAGGGTCGGCAGGAACACCTCCCGAAACATCCATTACCCCGATCGCGTCGCTACCGCCGCAACCACCGCAAAGTTTAACGCAGTTACCATATCAGCCTGGTTTCGGGGATGCACAACCCGAGCAACCAGTCCCACCTCCAGATAGCGGAATGCTAGTGGTGCATTTAAAACCTCCCGTGGATACGGCAAAAAAAAGTAAACCAAATGATCAAAGCGCATGGCTCGCCATCAGCTTCACGCCAGCCCAATTATTAAATGGTCTGGATGGGGCAACGGGTGGGCAGGCACAGCAAAATCCGCAGCCGGTATTGATGCGGGTTACGGATATGACGCAAATGCCTAATCGTTATCAACAGGATTTCAGGGAGTGCTTTATTACCGCTGCCGGATACGGCGATATATCCAGCGAGCGAGTCTATCTGCGGCTTGAAAAATTATCGTGCATTGACGATGAGGGGCATGCGATCGAGGAAACTATTAATGGTTATGTAACCGGTGAAGATGGCAAGGTTGGTATGCGTGGCCGACTGGTTAGCAAGCAGGGGCAGGTGTTGGCCAAGGCACTTCTTGCCGGTCTTGCATCCGGTATTGGCACCGCATTCACTCGGACCCTTAGTACACAGTCTATCTCACCATTGGGCGCAACCACCACCTTTCCCCCGTCCGCTTCTCTTCGCGCAGGTATTTATTCCGGCGTCGGCAAAGCACTTAACAAATTAGCTAATTTTTACATCAAGCAAGCCCAGAAACTATATCCTGTCATTGAGGTAGATGCTGGACGGTCAGTGGATGTTATTATCAACAAGGGTGTGCGTTTAGCCCAGTGGGACAAGAAGAATCAACGATGAAAACGGGAGATGGTTTAATGGAAACAATGACTAAAGACGTGCGGGAACCAAAATGGATAAAGTGGCTGGCATTGGCCATCGCCTTTGCCATTATTTTAATCTTTATGGCCGTTTCGGCAGAAGCTTGCCCATCCGGCCCTAATGTCCGGCAGCATGCGACCATGATCGTTCCACGGACGACGATGGGTCCCTTCCGGGAAGATGTACAATCGACAGTTTCCGGGACAACGACTGCCACTGTCCGGCAACATATACAATCGACTCTTCCGGGGACAACTATCGGAGCGATTCGCAAAACCCCGATGGCGGGTGTGTACGAAATACAAATGGGAAAAACCATCGCTTATACGAACAGCCAAGGGAAGCTGTTCATTGTCGGGCACATGTATGATCCATCTCACAACCGTGATTTGACCGCTGAACGGCTGGCGGACCTTCATCGCATTCAATGGAAAGATTTACCTTTGAAGGACGCCATCATCTCCGGGCCGAAGAACGGCGTGAAGATGGCGGTATTTACCGACCCTGAATGTCCGTATTGCAGGCATCTGGAAACCATGATGAAAGGCATGAAAGGCATCAGAATCTACACTTTTCTGTTTCCCCTTGAGTCCATCCATCCACAGGCCCGCGCCATGGCGGAATCCATCTGGTGCGCGAAGAACCGGCATAAGGCTTTATTGAGTGTCATGTTAGACGGCAAAACACTAAAATCGGGAACATGTGACACTTCGGTTATTGATCGCAACATCCAACTAGCGCGAAAGTTCGGTATTAACGGTACGCCCGGATTGATTTCCGGTACGGGGAGGATCAGTGCCGGATCGCCGCAGTCAAAGACGGCTCTGCGCGCCTGGCTGGCACAGAAATGAAAAATTTCATGCTGAACTTTTCAGCGAAGCAGTCGTTATTTTTGAGCGTTCTGGCTCCAATACTTCTTGGCGCCTGCGCACCAACGTTTCATTGCTCGTCTGGTATGAAAGGCCCGGGGTGCAATTCCGTATCACAGGTATATGATAATGAGCATTTAGGCAAGCCTGTATCGCAGGTATATGATGAAGCACATCAAAGCTCGCCGAACCCTCCTCCCTCGTTAATACCAACAGGACTACCGCAAACGATTAAACCTGGCGCCCCGTTACGCAGCCGTGCGCGCGTATTACGCGTATGGATGGCGCCATGGGTGGATAGAGATGGAGATTATCACGATCAGTCCTATTTATATCTAGTTCTGGGACATGGGCGTTGGTATGTTGATCATGCACGCAAGCGCATTATTCGACACTTTGCACCACGGGTTATTCCTCCGCTCAGGAATAAACCAACAGCCAGCAGTGGAAAACCGAAGCACACAAACCAACCATCCGCTACACCAGCGCTGAATTCACAAATATTGAAATGATTAAAATTCTACGTCAACTGATAGAACCGGATGCGATTGATCCGTCTTCCAGGCGCGCCCCGCGCTTCTCTAAATGGCTACCGTATATGGCATGCGATGATGCAGACAATGTATACCAGAATGAGGATTCATATGGCTTCGTGCTGGAGTGCATTCCACAAGCAGGGTCGGACATGGAGATGGCGCGGATCCTGATGAGCCTGTTTACGCTGGGATGGCCTGCCGACACGGGCATCCAGTTTCATATGTATGCCTCTCCGAATATACGTTCCATGGTATCGAAGTGGGCGGAGAGCCGCGAGGGTAAAGAATTAGATGCCCAGCGCGTGGGTGGAATTTACCGGGATATGTCTCGCCGCCGGGTTGAATACCTCCTTTCCGGAACACGTAAATCACTCTTCAGAAGTTCTCCGTATTTCATACGAAATTTTCGGTTATTTGTATCGGTAACATTGCCCGGAAGAATGACCGAAGAGAGGCGTCGCCACCTCGTCGAATTACGGCGTGGCGCGCAATCTATTCTAACCAGCGCAAGCCTTCCTGCATATGTTGTGACGCCGGAAACTTTAATTACATGGCTTGCGGAGATGTTGAATCAGGAAGATTACGCAAAAGAGCTTGTTTATGACAAGGGTAAGTTGATTCGCAATCAGATATTGAATTTTGATACGACGATGGATGTCAAATCGAACCATATTTTGATCAATAGCCATACCGAAATGAGAATGATGTCGATCAAAAACTATCCGGAAGAATTTCCTTTGTGGGGTATGGCTGGACTTATAGGTGATGTGTTCCAGAACAATTTGCAGTATTCGTGTCCGTTTCTTTTCACGCTTGGCGTACACCTTCCTGATATAGAAGCGGCGAAGACGGGGGCGCAAATGAAAGCCGCCCGTGCGACCCATGATGTTGATACGCCGATGGCAAAGTTCCTGCCGGATTTTGCACTCAAGAAACGTGATTGGGATATCGTGATGCAAGCACTAGCCGAGGGCCACAGTATGGTCAAGCTCTATCATCAAATTGTGCTGTTCGCGAAAAAAGGTTACGGCGTGCAGGCTGAACAATCCGCGAGGGCCGTACTGCGCGCAAAGAACTGGGAACCATGTTCTGATCGCTTCATGCAGACGCAAGGTCTTTTAAGTGCGCTGCCGATGTCGTTATCGAAAGGCATGTGGTCGGATATTAAACGGATGGAACGATATTCCACAAAAACAACGGGGAACGCCATGCATATGGCTCCTCTAATCGCCGAATGGAAGGGAACTGGCACACCAACCTTGCAACTGTATGGGAGACGTGGCCAAGTGATGCACTTCGACTTTTTTGATAACATGGAGGGGAACTACAACGTGGCCATCGCCGCCGCCAGCGGATCGGGCAAGTCATTCTTATTGAATGAAATTATACTATCATACCTGGGTATCGGTGGGCGTGTATGGGTCATTGATGTAGGGCGTTCCTACGAAAAACTATGTGGTTTATTAGGTGGCGAATTTATTGAGTTTACCCCCTCCGCCAAAATATGCATTAACCCGTTCACTCATGTGCAGGATATAAACGAAGAGCTATCGCTGCTTAAATCACTTCTGGCGCGCATGGCACATGCATGCATTGAAACGACCGATCTCGAAAATGCCATTCTGGAGGATGGCATTCGGCATGAGTGGGATTTGAAAGGGAATACCATGACTGTTACGGATGTTGCGAGTTATTTGGCCGGACAATCCGATGATCGCGCCACGGATTTGGCTCGCATGCTGTTGCCATATACGGCGTCCGGCATGTATGCCCAATATTTTGAGGGACATAACACACTCGATTTCAAGAGTAACTTCATCGCCCTCGAGTTAGAGGAATTAAAAAGCAAACCGGACTTGCAAGCCGTGGTGCTGATGATTGTGATGTACGAAATACAGCAAGCCATGTACATGGGTGAACGGAGTCAACGCAAGATCTGCATTATTGATGAGGCGTGGGATCTGATGTCTGGTGCTGGCGCTTTCATTGAAACCGGGTATCGCCGGGTACGCAAGTACGGAGGCTCCTTTATTACCGCCACGCAATCAGTAAATGATTATTACAAATATCCCGCATCGCTTGCTGCTTTTGAAAACTCTGACTGGCTCCTTCTTCTCAGGCAAAAAAAGTCCAGCATCGAACAACTCGCCAATACCGATAAAATTGTTATGGACGATTCGATGAAGCGCATGCTTACAAGCCTGAAAACATCGCATGGCGAGTTTTCTGAAATATATGTGCATTCATCCATGGGTTCAGGAATCGGGCGCCTCATTGTTGATCCATTTTCTGCGATTTTATATTCAAGCAAAGCCGAGGATTTTGCACGCATGAAGGAGTTGACCGGGCAAGGTATGGAGATTTCTGCCGCAGTGGAGCATGTTTTGGAGGAGCGCAAAAGCCATGGAAACTAAGACAATGACAAACACCGGCCACGCGAAAAACATGGGTAACGGCTCCCTATGGTTGTTGCTGGCCCTCTTTCTCAGTGTAACAGCATTCGGAATATCTAGCATTACATACTGGCATCAATTGCAACAACCGCAGATAGTGACTATTGATCTGGTCGGTTTGGCCACCACGGCCAGGCACAGGTTGCACACTCAGGAGTCCATGGCGCTGTTTGCCCGGAATTTGCAGCGAGAATTAAAGCGCCTTTCCCAGCAAGAGCATCTGGTTATTATGTCCAGCAGGGCTGTTGCGGCAGGGACTCCGGATATCACGAGGCGCGTGCGACGGGACCTTTTACCATGATGGCCGCCGCGATGGAGTTCATGGATTCCATTCATCCACCGGAGCGCGTCATTCGCTGGCTAATGCGATTACTATACGCCATGGCGGCTATTGTCATCACCACCGTCGTTGCTCGTCCGTTCTTTACTGTGGGCATTAACCTGGATCATTCTTTGCCTGGTACAGTATTTCTCATCCACAAAGGAGAAATGCCGAAGCGTGGTCAGGTTGTGGCCTTCCGGTTCCAGGGATACAAACCGTATTTTCCGGCAGGGGCTATCTTTGTAAAACTTTTAGCGGGCATTCCTGGCGACACTGTGCGCGCCACGGATCATGGGTGCATTCAATATTCTGTCAATCAAACGGTTATTGGTTGCGCCCGGGCGCATGCACGCGATGGGCACTCACTGAACCTCGGCCCGGTCGGTATGATACCCAAGGGGCGATATGCGGTACGCGGCACATCCTGGGATAGTTTCGACTCGCGCTATGCGGGCGTGGGCTGGATCAGGAAAAGCCAGATTATTGGTCGTGCGTATCGATTATTCTGATGTGTAAAGCGATCAAAGTAAAGATCAAGGAAAGCATCCATGCCGGTGTGAGTCTTCGCCCTGCATATGTCTTCATGATGATGGTGTCTTTGGTTTCATGGGCCATTTTGGCCTCGGCAACGCCTGCTGGAATTACGCTTGAAACCATCGGCCCAGTGTATTCAATCAAGGAACAGGATTTTCTTGAATATATCAAGAACAAGCTGCTCGCCATGCAGAAGTCGGGTGCACTGAAGCGTTTGCAGGAAAAGCAGCTTAAGCGAGCAAAGAAGCACATCGAGCGCCCGATACCCGTGGCTGGCATCACGCGCACCACGAAGCCACACGTATTCTATGTTAATCCATCTATCCGCATTGATCATACCATTACAGACCAGAAGGGGCGCATCATCGTGATGGCGGGAACGCAAGTGAACCCGTTTGATTACATCAGTATGAGCGAGGATTTGGTGTTCATTGATGGCGACGATCCGGAACAGGTCAAATGGGCCATGCACATGCACGCCCGTTACCACGGACATACAAAAGCGATTCTGACCAAGGGCTCGCCGATTGATTTGATGAAGAAGTGGAAACAGCGTTTCTATTTTGATCAGAAGGGGGTGCTGACGAAGAAATTTCACCTCCGCCACGTTCCGGCCATTGTCAGTCAATCAGGGAAATTATTTCGTATCCAAGAGGTGGTGTTGTGAATGACCAGACGAGGGCACTACAAAACGGGTATTGGAGTTTCTTTCTGCGCTGCATCGGCAGTGCTGTGGATCGGATATCCTCCAGTGTACGCCACCATCACGATGGTTTTAGCCATGGCATCCGCAGCCTTGCCGGACGACATGGAAATAAAGTGGTGGCGGCGGGGGGAGAGACACAGTGTTATCCCGCATCGCACGCTCACACACTGGCTGGCGCCATGGCTGGTGATGCTCGTATGGATTGCACAGGAGACCCAATCAAACGGAGTAAGCATAGCTTTTGCGGCTTTGTTTGGTCTGGTATCAGGAGCCATCGGCCATATTCTCATGGATTGGCTCACGCCGATGGGCGTCCCCGTTTTGTCTCCATTCCGTCGTCAATCTTTACACATGATTCATTCCGGGAATCGAACGACGGAAAGCGTTGTTGCCCTTCTTTCCTTCGGAGTCGGATCAACGCTTTTGTTCTTGAGCCTGGCATGAACGGAGTACCTGCAAGAACCCGCGATTTCAAGTCTGTACGGGCATTGCTAATAGCGTTTTTGACCATGGTAGCAATGTGTGCACATACCCCCAGCGCACTGGCTGGTGGCATGTGCCACGGTAGATTCATAAATCCAATTACAGACATTAACTGGATAAACATGTTTCCAATCACCATCGCCGGTATTCCTATAGGGAAAAGCAGCCCGTTACTACCCGATACCATCCGCGATAAGGGTGGGCTGCCTATTTGCACATGTCCCATTCCCCTTCCTCCATTCGTCCGCATCGGTTTACCCATTGGTTTTTGGGAACCCGTCCGTCTATCCGAAGTGGTCAGGCAACCATTGTGCTTTCCATCGCTTGGTGGTCTGGACCTTGGGGGCGTGGTGTCGGCGGTTTTACCTCACGGATCGCGCACCCCGAACCAGGGGGACCGAAAATCTTTCTATCAGGTCCATTGGCTGGCCAATCCTTTATTGTTTATCCTGAACATCATTACTGATGTTACCTGTTTGCAGCATGAATCGTTTGATGTCCTGTACTTGACAGAATTCGATCCGATGTGGAATGACGATGAACTGTCGGCCATCATCAATCCTGAAGCGTTGTTGTTTGGTAACCCTATCGCCCAGGCCGCATGTGTGGCGGATTGCGTAGCTTCCACAGCCTACCTACCCCTGGATCCGTTGTTCTGGTGCGCTGGATGTCAGGGCGGGCTATACCCCTTCACAGGAACAATATCAGATCATGTTGGTGGCGTGATGGCATCGCTTCTGCTCACTGAGCGTTTTCAGGCAAAGATGCACCGGGAGCTATTGGCTTCGATTACCAGCATTCGCCAGGGACAGTGTTTTGCGTACCCCTTTCCCATTGTATTGAAGAGTCAGTATAGGTATCAGTTGGTGTTACCTATCCGTCAGATTCTTCTACCATCCCAACCCTTTGGCCGCTCTACGGTCCTTATTGCCCCTGGCAAGGAATTTCCTGTATTGGGGGAAGATTTTGTTTGGCAATCATGGCGCAAGAGAGACTGTTGTGCGTTATAGCGCAATTTTATTACTTTTCTGCGGGCTGATTACGCCCGCGCATGCAAGTGCTGAATCTGATACGCCGTTTGCATTCCCAAGCGCGAGTGTTCTGCGAAGCCGAAGCGGTCAGGGCCGGGCGCACTTACCTTCAACGAATGCGATTCAGAAGAACGTCCGCAAGAGTCGCGACAAGTTGTCTCGGTTTCATCCTGATCGCGTACCTGTTCAATCCTTTCCAAAAATACCGCCCCGTCCAGCGGCGCATATTGACTTCAATGAGGTCATTCGGAATGCCGGGAAAGCCAAGCGGATTTTAACCCATCCAAAGGATCATTCACCGAGGCTTCTGGTTTTCGTATCGTTTTCGATGCCCAGGAAAAGTTTACAACGTTTGGCCATGCAGGCCGGTTTGGCCCATGCCGCAGTCATGCTTCGCGGTTTGGTGTCCGATGCGAAGGGTAAACCCTCGTTTCACGCGACCGGTATTGCAGTAGGTAAGCTGGAACTGAAGAAAGGCCAGGGCTTTTCGGTTAGTCCCATGGCATTCAAAAAGTATGGTATCAGTCAGGTGCCCGCCTTCGTGCTGGTTACGGGAAAAATATGCACGACATGTGGAATGAACTTTATTCCGAAACACATGAGACTCTTTGGAGATGTGAGCCTGGGTTATGCGCTACGAGCCATGGCGCTACGCCATCCCGGCCAGTCGGAACGCATCAAGCCATATCTGACGCGATTAAAAACAGGTTTTTTTGAATCTGCACCTGGTGGACGCAGCAAGTGAAGCGTTCCTTGTTTTTGGTACATCCTCCTTTTGCCGTGTGGCTTTTGATATGTCTTTCGCTTGCGTGGATAAATATCCCAAACAGCGCCCATGCAGGGCCAGTTCAGGATGCTAAAAGCTTTGGGGCAGCGGGCATGAACAGGGCTACAGGCATCTTGAAATCTGGCAGTATTAACGCAAATACGATACCGGGCTTCACTACGGCGAATCCGCCGCAGACAGCATTCCAGAACAACCCAGGTGCGCTGTCGAACGCGGCAACTACGGCTGCCACGCAGGACAAGACTGGCGCAGGCAAGTTCATTGTCCATTCCGCCGCGACCCGAGCGCAGTTTAATTTCACAGCCAACGATCCTCTGATGAAGAATGCCCTGGGCATCCGTCAGCATGCCCAGGCACTGGTGGGCATGAACGCCACCTCCTCGAATGGTTCCTGCCGTAATGTCACCACCACGACACCGGATCTGTTTCGCACCTACACATGTGCAACGGGGAAGACATCGAATGTCTTCTCCAAGCATGTATGCACAACGGGTAAGACGCCGAATTTCTTCAGCAATCATGGCTGCACCAGTGGTCGGACATCGGATGTATTTGGCAGTTACGCATGTACCAGAGGTCGGACACCGGATGTATTCAGCAATCACGCTTGCACCGTGCGGATTGATCCGGACATCTTTTCCAACCATTCTTGTTATACCGGTCGGCACCCGGACATTTATAAAAATTACACATGCACCAAGAGCCGTCCATCAGTTATTTCTACTTGTGACAGGGCGCTGGTAGTAACGGCGACAAGTCGCCCTTATTGTTCTCCGGGGCAGACCCTTGCTAGTAGCGGCTTGGGTAATATTGCGGGTCCGGGAACGTATGGATCTCCGGGCTACTTAATGTTTACGGCTCAATGCGGCGCACCAGGCGGATGGACGAACGTTTATATACGGGGTGCAGACTGGCTGGGGAGCTGCGATTACTTCAAGTGGTATCGAGGTCTCGGACATCTAAATGTTAATATTCCGCCGTGGCGAACTGGATTTACTTATGCAGGTGCCGTTTATTTGATCAAGTGGAGCGGTTACTTCTACTGTATGAACCCGGCCCAAGTTTATTACCGATCTCGTGGGTGCAGCGGAAACAATTGCGCGGCCACATTCAGAGTGGATGATGGCACCACCAAACAGGGGTGCTCCAATGGAGCCGCTATAGCTCAAAGATGGGGATGGTATAAATGGGGACGCACCTGGCGCTATGGGGCGCATAATTATTGCCCCGGTGTCCCCACCCTTGTGTATGGATGGTATAAATCGGGTCACCACTGGTACTATGGATATTACAATGTATCTCCGCACATCATGCAAGTCCCAAATTATAAATACCATGGCCTTTTCTGGACGCGCGCACATAACATCGTCACATATTCCGATCAGTGGGTGAATCAGGCATGCAGGTAGCGCGGTTACTGATTGTTTTCTGCGGCGCAGCCATGTCATTGATATCCGCCACCCATGCTTACGCTGCAATCAATGCGAGAGGGAACCCGAATTGCATGCTTATCTCCCGCACATGCGTTGACAAGACATCAAGATTTATCGCTGGGCAATGGGTGTCCCGCCCGTGCTGGCGATGGAGCAACAAGTATACTTGTGCGGGCCCCACCGTTGATACTTGCCAGCCTTACGTCAAGCGCGGCTGTGGTCAGGTAGGGAGCTTATGCACGTCTCGTTTTCCGAACGGTCAATGTAAGGTCTTCACCAACACCTACCGCTGTCTGGAAAGCAAAGGTTCATATTTCAATACCTGCGTGCCCTGGATAAACAAGGGCTGCCGCTCGATTAGCCAACAAAATTGCAATTTAGGGTGGTGTATCAAGATAAGGGCTCGTGGAGGCACATCCTTACAACACACCTACCAATGTCTGGATCACAAAGGAACGGGCAGTAATACATGCACTCCGTTCATCAATCGCGGCTGCACGCCTCTTCCAGGGGGTACGGTGACGCATCAACCACCGAAAATAACGATTACGCAACACACCTATCAATGTCTGGATCGCAAGGGTCATCCATTCAACAACTGTCAAAAGTTGATTGCCAAAGGCTGCAAACATTCATCCAGTACAACCACCTATCAGCCGGTGGGTGGAACCACGGTCAAGGACTTGTATCAATGTCTGAACAAGGCAGGCGTAGCATACAACAACTGCGCACCCTGGATAAACAAGGGTTGCAAACAAACCTCTTCATTCCTTGCTTCGACCACCATGAACGGAGGAAAGAATTACAACAACACCTACCGTTGTCTGGATCGGGCATCCGTTCCATTCAACAACTGCGCGTCCTGGATAAACAAGGGGTGCAAGCAGATGTCCACATCCACAACGTACCAGCCGGTGGGCGGTATTACATATACCCATACTTACCAATGTCTGGATCGTCCGGCAGCGACGTTCAACAATTGCCAAAGCCTGATTGCCAAAGGCTGCAAACAAATTGGAAGCCCATCTTGCCTCTATCATACGTCATCCGGCATATGCGGGACATTCAACAAGACCTTCCAGTGTCTTACAAAAAAAGGTGGCAGCTCCACCCAACAAATCTGCAAATCGGCGATGTGCATCAATGGTAGTTGCTTCAAGATGAACAGCCCTCCTGCCAATGATTTTGCCCCCGTCGTCGCCAAGTTCGCGGCTGTAACGGCAGCAGCACATTCTCTTGCAGGGTCCGGCGGCGTCAGTATTTTCAAAGGCAATGCCGAACATTGCAACAAAGTTATTTTTGGACTCAAGAATTGTTGTAAAGGCTCCCCGCCGAAGAGTTGTCCGAAAAGTGCCCTGACCCTGGATTTAGCGCGCAAGGCACGCCACGCCATTCTAGTTGGCACATTTTGCGCCGTTAAGGCGTTCTTCGGTTCCTGTCTTCGCAAGCAGGAGGTCTGGTGTACATTTCCGTCCAAGCTGGCGCGGATCGTGCAGAAGCAAGGCAGGGCGCAACTGGGGATTGGTTGGGGTGTTCCGAAAGCCCCTGTTTGTCGGGGATTTACCCCCCAAGAGTTGCAGCGGATTGACTTCTCAAAAATTAACTTATCCGAGATTTACACTGATATTATGACAAAGATGAAGCCGATGCACGCGCGTGCTCTGGGCAGTCGGGTGAGCACGCACATTAAGAACTATTTCAATCGCGGTACGCCGACTAGCGGCAAGGTGGGACCATGAAAAAAATCAAGCAGGTATGTTTCTTTTCGATCACAGGCAGCATCACTACTTTGCTTACCTTATTGATGCTTGCAATTCCGCTGCCCAACATTGCTCATGCAAATATTTCAGCGGGGACGAGCACCCCGTACCTGACCGAGCACGCGCGCGGGTGGTTCTGGTATGAGCGGACGCCAATCCCTCAAAAAAAGAAAAAGGCGGAGAAGAAGAAAACAGAAGAGGTTTTCTCATTTCCGCCCAAGACGATGGTGGACGCGCGCAAACAGATTGATGCGCTAAAAACGCGAGCCATCATGCAACCTACGGAAAAGAATCTGGTTGCCTACATTCGTCTGCAAAACTGGGTCAGCGACAAATCCGAGCAATTCGCCAATGTTTGGCAAAAGGTAATCTGGCAACACCCGGAATTAAATTATGCAATTGCGCACCCAACGAATGCCCAGGCACTGGAAATTCAGGCGGATGAGAAAGATGTCTACAACCACCGCCGCATTGCGCAGCTTGGTAAACACTACGGTTTGTTCTTCGTTTTTGAGTCCACATGTCCATACTGTCACAGGGAAGCACCGATGCTGAAAACCTTTTCGCAAAGCTACGGGATCAGTATTATCCCGATCAGCCGTGACGGCATTGGTTTGCCCGACTACCCCAACCCTCGTCCGGACACGGGAATTTCCGGCCTGCTGCATGTACATGCCGTTCCTGCGTTGTTTCTGGTTAATCCGAAGCAGCGCCAGGTCATTCCGCTGGCCTACGGGCTGATCAGCGAAAGTGAACTGATCCGTAGAATCATCGCCCTGACATCACGTTCTGCACGTCCTCAAACGGGGTATCAAAGTCTTTACAACAGGGGACATTTCCAATGAAGATGTTGATTGAGGCGTTTGTACTCATCGTTCTGGTTTTGGTTTCACCACCTGCCCGCGCAGGGATCAATCAGGACATGAACAATTTTTTCAATTCCATAGGGGTTGGCGCCACCTCTACGCCCGCTGGCATTTATCAGTCCCAGGCAGGTGGCTACATTACCGGAGGTGGTTTATCCGCAAGGGTTCCCAACCGGAATTTTCAATTATTATCCATAACATTGCCGTCGATAACGGCAGGATGCGGTGGCATTAACATGTTTTTGGGTGGTTTTTCATTCATTAACACGGCCCAGTTCACCTCCATGCTGCGCAACATCGGCAACAACGCTGTGGGATATGCATTTCAGCTTGCCCTTCAGACGTTTGCTCCCCAGATATACAGCACAATGGACTCTCTGGAAAAGAAGATTCAGAAATACACGCAAATGGCCACAAATTCCTGCCATGCCGCGCAGACGGCAGTCAACGGGTTAGCCGGTGTGTTGACCGAGAACAGCGCCAAGGGCTGCGAAGGCATCGCGGAAATCAAGGGTTTTGCCTCAGATCGCGCCGATTCGACAAAGAAGTGCCAGAATCCAGCATTCCGTGCTCAGATGTATAATCCGGCATCCATGACACCTGCGGAGAAGGCAGCATCGCCGATTCACAAGAATCTTTTATGGGCGGGCATGGAACAGCAGACCTATACAGGCGTTGGCATCCCTATGAAGGAATTTCTAATGAGCCTGATCGGGACATACACTGTTGATAGTCCCAAAACAGGTCCACCGCTGCCGATATGGCATCCACCCACACATCTTACAATAAACATGCTTATTTATGGTAGCCCGGCTGCTCCGGTATACAAATGTACGGATAATACGACCTCATGTCTGAAACCAGTCGTTCAGAACATCAAGATCATTGGCTACCAGACGCAGGTTCGGCAGGCTTTGGATGAATTGAGGTTAGGTTTGGAGGCAGAAAGAGGAGGCGTCTTGTATATAACCCCTGTTCCTCCCGCAGCTCTCAAATTAATACAAATCAGCCAGTATCCGGTGATGAAAATGTTGTCCACGGCAGTAGGTATTAGCTCGCAGTTTGGTATAGAAATTGAGAATGCATTGGTGAAGCCGGTCGCTTTTGATCTTGTCGCAGTTTACCTTGACTGGGCCTACAAGGCCGCCGCTGACGCGGCAGCCGCAGCGGAAAAGACGATCCCTCAGGATTTATCCAAAGCATATATGGCTCATGTAGAATTCAAACATAAGGAATTCATCATGGTAAAGAACAACGCCAAGGTTATTTCTACCATGGAAATTATCAAGAAAGCCGAATTTCTTGATAAGGTGCTTGTTGGAAATATGACACCTCATTTTCAACAGGTGTTCCAGTACGCCCAAGGTCAGTAAAATATCATGGGTATAAGGGAAGAGCTGCTGAAAGACCATGCGAGGATGGTATGCAAGCTACAGAATCGTCATCCCCTGACGCTCTCCTTGCGGTTTTTTGCCAATTTTATTATTTCTTTTTTTCTCGGCGGCCTACCTGTCATCGGTGGATGGGGAAGCATGTGGATCCACACCAGTCCTGCGCCGACGGCGCACATGGTCAACGGCATGCTTGGGTGGTCTCTCATCCTTCTGTGGTGGGGATACTGCATGCGGGTTCAATACTCCATAGGCATCAAGGGGATGCCAACCGAATCCATGTTCAAACATCGCAGCCGTCTCATTCTGTTGTACGGGCATCAAATCATGTGGATGGCGCTCACCGTTGAGGCTGTACTACTA
>VAOZ01161300.1_pt1 | contig 16766 bp, 16 predicted proteins | sample 3394041 | NCBI WGS metagenome assembly VAOZ01 (sample SAMN08290431, study PRJNA428436) | hydrothermal vent metagenome | isolation source: Deep-sea hydrothermal vent chimney | place: Indian Ocean: Southwest Indian Ridge
ATTCGATATAACAGCCCCGAACGAACAGGCACCCCCGGAACATACCACAGAGCGAACAGATATGGCCACGAAGTCCCTCCAGCGAAGAAGACAAGGAGTACATAGTTTTTCAGGTTCGAGGCGAGGAGTTAATATAAATGCCAGCCGGATTATTCTGGCAAACCTGGATTTTCAATGGAAGCGGGCAGAAAGCTACTGGGTTCTGCCGGTGGGTTCTCTCTCAAACAGGGTATGATTCTTTCTCGCTAACTCCCCATCTTTACTCAGCCCGCTTGAAGACGTGCCCTGTCTGACCTGCCTGCCATTAAAGCCTGCCAGGTGCATCAGCGGCTGAGACATAAGGTCTTTGGAAATACCGGGCTGATCCTTGTGGGCAGTCTGCCATACAAGACGATCTGCAATGGTATTCGAGGCCTTCGCCGAGATGTTTTTACTGCCTTTCATGTCCATAAGCATACAGGATGCTGCTTGATGAATCAGCTCATTAATACATGCAACTATTTGTATTTATTGAATAAAACGTCCGGCATATTTCGCATCTGATGCGCTTTTGTCATCTCAATGCGAGCGGGGGCTCCGTCATTTTGACGGGTAAAGATTGCTCATAGCCATGTGGAGGCGCTTGAAACGCCTTCTAAAGGCATTAGCGAGTGGGCGCGAAAGGTTTGCCCCGGCTGACTCCTTGAGGAACGATCCTTATGTCGAATATCCAGATTGAACACGGAAAGAATGGCATGGATCGACTGACGACTTATGCCGGTGCGGCTGGCAAAACCAGCAACACTTTCCTGCATGGCCGGCAGTACATCCTCACGCAGCACATCGCCGGGATGTCTGGGCTTGCGATTGGGTCGCCGGGTGATCATCAAGTCATTCATGTGGTACCTCCCCATGATAGGAGTCTCTTGCAAACATTGTGATCGACGATCGACTTCATATTCAAACGTCAGGCAAAAGGGGCCGTTAATATGGATGCTGTAACGTTTTGGTTTGCCTTTCAATCCTAATGATAACGAAAGCATTATTCCGTTTGATCCTATAGACTAGCGAGATGCGAAATCTGCGCAAGCAACTGATCGATACCCTGTCCGATGCAAGGAAAAGGCAACATCTTCCCATGCCTGTCCCGCGGCTGGCCGCCGTACTGGTTCACGATTTCGCCAGCCTGCTACTGGAAGCGCGAAAAAAACGTACCGTGATGCACTGGCGGCTACTCAGCCATGAACACATGCACCGGCATGTTATCACCATTCGCTGCCCGGATCAGGCATTTTACCTTGATGCGATCAAAAGCTATTCCTCACGTCACAATATCCAGCCACTTGAGCAGCAAACCATGATTGTGCGACTGGAATATCAACATGATGACGCTCCTGCCATTCATCCGTCCGACACGCACACAGGTGAGGCATTCATGCTTATTGCCTTGCACATTTCCGCGACCGTGGTCCCCGACGGAAAGCGTCTGGCCAGTCACATGGCCTCTATATTGCGTGCAGTCACCCTTTCCGTGCACGACTTTCCCGCCATGCGGACATCGCTGGCCTCTTGTGCCGTAAAACTTGAAACAGAGATACCTCATGCAGCAGGGCTATTGCGCTGGATGGATGAAGACAGATATATCTTTCTGGGCATACAGTTCGGACAGAAACGGCTGGGCTTACTCAAGAACCGTCAGGTCACTGAACGTGTCGTCAAGGGGATGCAGCAGGAAATCGCCTCCCTTTCCCCACCCGTGAGGCCCGGACTTGAATGGATTCATTTGCAGGCCAGCCAACATCATCTGTATATTATCACCAGTCTGGATGTGGTTCGCATTTGCTGGCGCGAAGGACAGCATTTGAATCACCTCATCCTGCTGGGATATTTTTCCCGCAGTGCCCGCCATGCTAATGCCAGCCGAGTTCCCCTGCTGGAACAAGACTGGCATGTCCTTCTTGCCCAACCCCTTCTGGCGCAATCCGCCTTTTACCGGCGTGAGATTCGCACGATCTTTGATCGTCTTCCCAAACCGTTGCTGCTTTCAGTGCCCGTACTGGAATTATTGACGCCGCTGAAAGCCATTGGCGACCTGACCGGACCTACGCAGACCTATACGGCGCTCTTCTCTCCCGAGCCGGGTAATGTCATGCTCCTGCTGGCGGCAATCCCCGCAGATCGCTTTGGACCCAATGTGTTGCGAGATATGCTTGAACACCTGCGGCGTATTGGCATACAGGAATATGCAAACCACTCCTTTGGAATCGGTAGTCACCGTCTGCTGCTGCTGGTCTGTAGTCACAAAACGGAACAACCCGAACTTCAAGCCATTGCAAGCGCTGTCCAGCGTTCAGTCATCTTCTGGAAGGATTTAGCCAAGACTCATGTGTTCGAACACGCCAAAACATTAAAGATTCCCGCCACGCTCGAAAAGCTGGAACGACTACCGACGCTGTATCAGAATCTCTTTCCCCCGGAGCAGTTCATCGGAGATATGCGAGCCTGTGAATGGGTGCGGGAACACAAACGTGTAAGGGTTCATGTCCGAAAGGCGGGAGATGGCGTGGACATCCGGATGTTCACTCAAAAGCCGCAGCCTCTTGGGAAGCTGGTAACCACCATCCAGGGGTTTGGGTTGACGGCCATGAAAGAAGCTGTGGTCGAATTCAAAGACAATGGCGACATCCTGTATCTGAGCAGTCTGCACTGCACATATCCGCGGGAATTACATCCCGAGGGAATCTGTCGCCTGACCCTGGCGCTGGATCGTGTACTCAATGGGGAAGCGGATGATGAAATCATCAATGCGCTGGTGTTGTCTGCGGGGCTGGATATCCGGCAAGTGGCCATTATCGCTACGCTACGCAGTCATTTGGTACAACTGATGCCCGATGCCGCCCCCCTGCTGCTGACGAATATGTTGAACCGCCATCCATCGGTAGCGGCCCATTTGTACCGAACGTTCGAAGCCCGGCACAAACCGGCCATGCCCGCGATCTATGAAGCGCAGGCGAGGATTGCCTTTGATCAAATGATGAAATCAGTCAAGAGCCTGACGGACGACCGCTGGTTCCGGGCGCTGGCCGAACTGGTCGAGGCCAGCCTGCGTACCAATGCCTATGCACGCGAGCCTGACGAACCGGTTGCTATAAAAATAGCTCCATCCAAGCTTAGTTATGCACTCAAACCCGTTCCATATCGGGAAATATTCGTTCACGGCGTGCATGTTGAAGGCGTACATTTGCGTGGTGGGCCGGTTTCTCGCGGTGGCCTGCGTTACTCTGACCGACCGGCTGATTTTCGCACCGAGGTACTGGAATTGATGGCGACCCAGATCGTCAAAAACGGGCAAATCGTGCCGACTGGTGCCAAGGGAGGGTTTGTGATTCGCGGCGGTTGTGATGAAGCCTTCGTGCGAAGCCAATACCGCATCTTCGTACGTGCCCTGCTCGCGATCACGGACAATCTCGTACAAGGTGAAGCTGAGCCACCCGTCGGCATCCGCATCCATCCGGATGATGCGAATGATTCCTACCTGGTCGTTGCCGCGGACAAGGGCACTGCGCGTTATTCTGATTGCGCTAACGCAGAAGCGCGATTAGCCGGATTCTGGCTGGATGATGCCTTTGCCAGTGGCGGCATGCATGGCTATGACCACAAGGCTGTTGGCATTACGGCGCGTGGCGCATGGGTATGCGCCGCACAGCACTTCGCCGCCATGGGCATGGACGCATACAGGGACGCCATCACCGTGGTTGCCATTGGCGATATGGGTGGTGATGTATTCGGCAACGGTATGCTCATCAATCCCAATATTCTCTTGCTGGCGGCATTCAATCATAAACACATATTTCTCGACCCGTCGCCCGATACCGTCAGGGCCAGTGCCGAACGTAAACGCCTGTTTGGGCAAGGGTTGGGCTGGAATGCATATGATCCCCGCGCCATCAGTGCCGGTGGCGGTGTGTTCGATCGCACGGCCAAGCGAATACCTGTTTCCCCCGAAATCCAGGCCATACTGGCTATCGAAGAGGACGATTTATCTGGCGAGGCCCTGATTCAGGCTATCCTTACGTCGCCCGTGGACATGCTCTATAACGGCGGTATTGGCACCTATGTCAAGGCCAGTCACGAACGTGATTCCGAGGTGCGTGATCCGGCCAACAACGCGGTGCGCGTCACCGACGATGCGTTGCGCTGCACGGTCGTTTGCGAGGGGGGCAACCTGGGATTCACTCAAGCCGCCCGTCTGGAATATGCTGCTTCAGGGGGACGTATCAATACGGACGCTATCGATAATTCCGCTGGCGTGGATATGTCCGACCACGAAGTCAATCTGAAAATTCTTTTTTCAAAGGCGAGCGGTCAGTCATTAACATTGCCTCGCCGTAACCGGATATTGCGTTCATTGACGGACACCATTACTGAACAATGCCTGGACGACAACCTGCAGCAGTCACGCGCTCTGATGCTGGCCGAACTGGAAGCAAAATACTACCCGCCTCGCATGCAACGTTTGCGTGATGTATTACTGGCCGAGGGGCGCATCGATCCACAAACCGATCCGGGTATAGGCGATAATACCACATTACATCTTCGGCCTCAGTTGTCCGTATTGCTGGGACACGAGAAAAACCGCATCCATGAACGGCTGCTGGACTGCTGCTTTGTACAAAATGACTGTTTCCGAACCTCATTGTTGGAAACCTATTTCCCCGCATCCATCCGCAAACACTTTTCCACCGCCATTGGAGCACATTCGCTGGCAACGGATATTATTCATACCATGGCGGCCAATCATACGATCAACTATTTTGGACTGGGTTCGGTACATCATCTTGAAACCCTGATCGACCATACCACGGGGGAAATTGTTCTCGGTCTTTTGATGGCTGAATACATGCTGGATGGGGATGTCTTGCGCCAGGCTATCTGGCAAGAAGTGGAAGATGCGGACATCGCCTGCGCCATGCAACGCACCCTGCAGGAGTACATCATGCGTTTCGCCGAAGAGATGTTGCGCCTGTGCCCCGTCATTATACTCACGCAAGCATGGATGAAACGACAACGATCAGGATTAAGGCGCTTCCGCCATTCGCTGGCTGCGCAGGGCATTGCCGGTATGGAAAACAGCCGTTTTCTGGCGCTGTTAAAAACAGCGGGACAGGCGGGTCTTAGTCCTGTTCACGCCGCACATCTGGCCAGCATGCCTGATTTGTCACAAACGGCCACATCCCTGCATCTCTCCTCCACACTGAACCAACCCCTGCTGCGCTGTCTCAAAGCCAATCAGGCCTGCCTGCATCTGCTGCCACTCCGTGAGACGGAATCACCCCTGCGCACTGCGGATTGGGGGGATCATGATACCCATGCCCTGCGTTGCGAATGGCTACACCGGCTGACCATATTCAAAAGCCAGGCCATTCGGCAGTTGCTGAACACCCGGCACCGGGATTTGCTACAGGCAGGGGAGGCGCTTTGGGTCAGGCATCGCCATTGGGAGAGTATTCAACGGTTACGCACCGAACTGGATGAAACCGATCTCAGCCGGATGAAACTCCTGTTGTTGCTGACCCGGATGGGATCACTGATTACGGAATCGGAAATGTCTGCGTAAATTGGCCTGCCCTTCGAGCCTCTTGCAAAACTCTGGGAGGAAAATCGCCGCTTATGAGTTTGTCGAGTAGACCGGATTCTCTGATTGCATGGCTCGTGTTTGTTTTCTCTGGCTGGTTTCCCGTCAGTGCCACAATATCCTTACCATACTGCCATTGTCTCCAGGCCCCTCACGGAATCGTGCTGGCGCTATTCACGCACACGGATCCTCAATGCCGAACGACATCAATGGCGAACTGGTCAATATGTACCGTGTTGTACAGCATCATCTTGAAGAGTGTGTAAGGCAGTTTAAATGGGCATTAACCAGCCGTAAAATATTCGAGTGGGAGCAAATGAAACTCCCGGAAACGCTGACAGGTATCCAGCGGACTGCACGGTTTTTCTACCTTCAAAAAAACTGCTTCGGAGGTAAGGTCGACGGGCAGCATTTTGGCTATGCAACGACGGCCGGTCCAAAGTTCAACCTGATGCGGATTGAGGAGGATTTATCAACAGTGCACATCCGGCTGGCCGGCGCGTATATCGAGCGCCTGCCCTGGGATAAATGCATCGCTAAGTACGATCGCAAGCACACGCTCCAACGCGCCGGCAATAGCAAAAAGACAGGCGAACTACTTATCTATAATTGGAGTTGAAAAGCCGTTTACACCCTGGTTGAATGCCCGCATCGTCATTTTTCTGATACATAAAACCAAGTGTCGTAGTGCATAAAACCATGTGCCGCGTTACACTGAGTAGCGACTCACCCCGCTTCGCGGCGCCCAATCCAAGAGTAACAAAATCAAGCACCTACGATTTTGTTACCCAAGAGTTACAAACGGTGAAACTTCAATACACAAATACTTGCACCATAAATATTCATGGGGTGGCCGAATATTTACCAAAAGATTGACGTAACGCATTTGAATATAGGGAAAACTGGTGGCCAGGGACAGAATCGAACTGTCGACACGAGGATTTTCAGTCCTCTGCTCTACCGACTGAGCTACCTGGCCGTGTACCATATCCGCAAGGGAGGCTGGATTATTCTGTCAATACTCACCGGATGCAAGCGGTTTTATATTTGCATGATCCATCCAGTGGCATATCATCACGGGAAATGCACGGACTGGAGGCGTCGTATGATCCGGGTACTGGTCTGCTTTACAACGGGTGTTGAAGAGATTGAATTGATCGCTGTGGTGGACATTTTGCGGCGGGAAGATGTTGGGGTCGTGATGGCCAGCCCGGACGGGAAATCCGTAACGGGCCGATCGAACATCACGATTGAGGCAAATGCGGCCTTGCCGGATGTCATGAACGAAGATTGGGACATGGTCGTACTTCCGGGCGGACTGCCCAATGCCCATCTGTTGCGCGACGATGCCAACGTAAAGATTGTGGTGGAACGGTTGCGCAATGCGCGCAAGTCCGTCGCCGCGATATGCGCCGCACCTGCGGTATTGGCAGCTTACGGGATTACCGCAGGGAAACGGGTAACATCATACCCCTCCTGTCAGGAAGAGATGCAAGCATTGGATCCATCCTCGGTTTATGTCAATGAAAGTGTCGTCGAGGATGATTTCCTGACCACAAGCCGTGGCCCCGGAACCGCCATTGCGTTTGCGCTTCGCCTTGTTGCCAAACTTTGTGGCGAGGATCAATCGAAAGCAATTCGGCAGTCTATCGTGGCTTGATCGTAACGATTCAGGAGCCCTGGATTTTGTTCCCTGACAAGACGGCGAGAAGCGCGGGATCCGTAGCATATGTATTTATGTGAAGATTCGAGCATCCGATCCAACGCAGATAGATGGTCGGCGGGCGGGCTCATGCTTCCGGACGGGCCATATCCCTGCGTTGCGCCTTGTTCTGACCCATCCTGAAGCATACTTTGTTAAAGGGCAGAGCTAGTGATTACATTCCCGGTTTACGACCGGATTACGTTGTGGCGGATGCGAATATGCGAAATATACAGGCGGTACGGGTACGCATGGCAACGTCGGATATTGGGTTTAAGGGCTTGTAACGAAATAAACTGTACTATATTACGCAGGGTATGGGCAAAAAGACAAGTAGGCTTGTAAAGGTTATCTCGTCACAAGCCCTAGGGAGGCATGATGTCCGTGACGTTCATCCTGGGCGGAGCCCGTAGCGGCAAGTCGAAACGAGCGGAGGCATTGGCGCGCGGTTCGGGCATGCCCGTTATCTATGTGGCGACATCCCCGGACATGAAAGAGGATGCGGCATGGCAACAGCGCATCAAAACGCATCGTTTGCATCGTCCGCAACACTGGAAAACGATTGAAGAGCCATTGGCATTGCTTGACATTCTGCGAGATGAAGAACACGAAGGAAGCCTGTTACTGGTGGATTGCCTGACCCTGTGGTTATCGAACCTGTTATGTGCGGGAAAGCATATTGAGACAGAAACGGTACACGTGTGCGCGGCTCTGGCGCAACGTACGGATCCCGTTATCCTGGTATCGAATGAGGTGGGCATGGGACTGGTGCCTGAAACAGAGTTGGGCCGCGCGTTTCGCGATGCACAGGGTCGCTTAAATCAGGCTGTAGCCACGGTGGCCGATCGGGTGGAGTTTATTGCGGCGGGCCTTCCACTACACTTAAAACTAAAAGGAGAAGTACATTGTCCGTCAAAGTAATGAATGTGGATATCGAACGGGCGGCGCGGACGCATCAGGCCCGGCTGACAAAACCGCGAGGTGCATTAGGAAAACTGGAAAACATCGCCTGCTGGTTTGCCACCCGTCAGGGCAAAATTTTACCGGATACCCTAGAACCGCATATCACTGTGTTTGCCGCTGATCATGGAGTGACGGATGAAGAAGTCTCCGCTTACCCATCCGTGGTGACGGGCGAAATGGTCAAAAACTTTGCACACGGTGGCGCCGCTATCAATGTGTTGTCGCGCCAGTCGGGGGCGTCTCTCGCTGTCGTCGATGTCGGCGTTATTTCCGATCTCTCGAAGTTGCATGGCATCGTGCATGCCAGGGTCAGGGCGGGTACGGCCAACTTGTTAAGGAGGCCGGCCATGAGCGAAGCCGAATGTATAGCTGCTATCAACGTGGGACGGGAACAGGCCAGATCGGCTATCCGTGCGGGCGCCAACCTGTTGATCGCCGGTGACATGGGCATCGGCAACACGACGGCTTCGGCCTGCATCATCTGCAGACTGGCGGATGCATCGCCTGAAGACGTGGTCGGCTTCGGCACGGGTATCAATGACACAGGACGTCAATTGAAAGTGAGTGTAGTAACACAAGCGCTGGAGCGTATAGCCGGAATGCATGATACGCAGGTTTTGCAGCAGGTGGGCGGATTGGAGATCGCGGCCATGACAGGCTTCTACCTGCAAGCTGCGGAATGTGGCAGACCGGTGATACTTGACGGCTTTATTGCCGCGGCTTCCGCACTTGCGGCACGGGTGCTTGAACCGGCAGTCGTCAACTGGATGCTGGCCAGCCACGTCTCGCGGGAACGTGGACATGCGTTGGCGCTGAATGTGCTGGGACTTTCCGCCCTGATTGACTTTGAGATGCGGCTCGGTGAGGGGTCAGGCGCGGCGTTGATTGTACCGCTGTTGCAATCGGCTATCGCCCTGCATAACGGGATGGCCACGTTTGAAAGTGCTGGTGTAACGGCCAGGGATGGATAAACCGGTCATTATTGACCTGTTGCGTCACGGCGAAGTGGAAGCGGCGGACTGGGCTTTTCGCGGCAGCACCGATATTCCGCTCTCCGGACAGGGGTGGGATCAAATGCGCGCCGTGGCGGCATTACTTGACCCTCCAGAACAGATTGCCACATCTCCATTGCAACGTTGTCGGTTATTCGCCCGTGCGCTAGCCGCGGATATGCAAACTGAGCTGATCTTGCTCAATGGCATGCGCGAAATGGATTTCGGGGCATGGGAGAATCGCGGCTTTGACGATCTGGAGGCGGAATACGGAGCGTTGCTGCATCAGTTCCGGCAATCGCCGGTTGGTGTCCAGGCACCCGACGGAGAGCGGTTTGATGCATTTAGTCAGCGTGTCATGGACTGTTGGCAGGCATGGCTGGATTCGGGAGCGGGCCATCGCCGACTGCTGGTTGCGCATGGTGGCGTCATTCGCGTGTTGCTGGCGCATCTCCTTGATATGCCCATGGCTGCATTGTGGCGACTACATTTACCCTATGCGTCATGGAGCCGGATTTCATTACTTGACGGACATCAACCCAGGTTGTTGTTCCTGAACAGGGCCACTACATGAAAGGGGCGCTCATCGCCTTCACTTTTCTGACCCGACTGCCGCTGCCGCAAGCCAGGGATTTCAAGCCAGAGGATTTTCCCGCATCCGTCGTCTGGTTTCCCCTGGTCGGGCTGGTCATCGGTACGTTACTCACCGCCGCCGCCGAGATCGGGTTATCCGTAAATGACTGGCTGGCCGCCCTGCTGGTCGTTCTGGCCTGGATTGGCATAACTGGCGCATTGCACCTGGACGGGGCCGCCGATCTGGCCGATGCGCTCGGGGCGGCCCACCGCGATCCTGAACGCTTCTGTGATGTGATGAAGGATCCGCATATCGGCGTATTCGGTGTCGTTACCCTGATCGCCATCCTGATGACCAAGCTGGTTGCCACGTCCGTCCTGCTGAAATCACAGGATAGCATGCTCTGGATGTTGCTGCTCATTCCTGCATGGGCGCGTTTTGGGGCTATATTCTGGTCGCGGACGCTGAAAGCCATTGCGCCGGGAAGTGGCGAACGGTTTGCGTGGGAGTCGCAAACCTATGCAATATGGGCCTGGGGACTGGTATTGTTCATGGTCAGTGGGATGGCTATCACTTTTTCGTTTGCCATGATTGCCGTACTCTGTCTGCTGCTATGGCGAACATATCTGAAATGGCGTTTGAACGGCATGACAGGCGATTGCCTCGGTGCCGGAATCGAGGTGTATGAAAGCTGCATGCTGTTGCTGGGGATATGGTTTGCGAGTTAACCTTAAATTTACCGTCATATTGCTGTTGACCTGCGGCCTGCTGCTGGCAGCCATGTGCGTTGGTGATTCATGGATCAATCCTCTGCACATGACTGCGCTGGATCATACTGTTTTTCTGGAATTACGCGTTCCACGCGTACTGGTTGCCTTCGCCGTAGGTGGATTGCTGGCATTGGCCGGAGCATGGTTTCAGGTGCTGTTGGGTAATCCACTGGCCGAGCCGTATGTATTGGGTGTGGCGGGTAGTGCGGCGGTGGGTGCAGTCACGGGATTGATGTTGTTGCCTGAATCGGTATGGGCGATGTCCGTCGGGGCATTCGCCGGGGCATGGGTTGGCATTGCCGTGGTCATGACTTTTTCGCATCTGGGGCCGTCGCGCGTGTTGCTGGTCGGCGTGGTGCTGGCCGCATTCTGGTCGGCGGTGCTGGCTTTGTTGCTGACGTCGTTGCCGGAACACGGGCTTGGACGCGCCCTTGCCTGGATGATGGGTGATTTATCGCATTCGGAGATCCCTGTTTCGATATTGTTGCTAACATGGGTCGCCGCGCTGGGCTGTGGCATGCTGCTGTCCCGTTCACTGGATATGCTGCTGTTGGGCGAACGTCATGCCGAGGCACTCGGTGTTGATGTGACATCATTACGCCGGAGAGTGCTGTTCATGGCCAGCGCGGTGACGGCGGTTGCGGTAACGGCGGCGGGCACAATCGGATTTGTCGGGCTGGTTGTACCACATCTGATGCGGTTGATATTCGGATCGTTGCACCGCTTCGTTTTGCCCGCATCCGCGATCGGCGGCGGCCTGCTGCTGGCGATGGCCGATACGGTGGCGCGTACGGTGATTGCACCGGCCGAACTACCGGTGGGCGTACTCACTGCCATCATCGGCGTGCCGGTATTCCTTTACCTGATCCTGCGGCGTGTATCATGAATCTTCTTGAACTGAAACAAGTCACACTGCGGCGCGGCGGGCACACATTGTGCACGAATTTTTCCAACGTCATTATTACGGGACGCGTGACGGCCATCATGGGGCCCAATGGCACAGGCAAGTCCAGCCTGTTGCTGGCGCTTGCGGGTATGATTCCCGTTACAGGAGAAATTGTATTACGGGGTAAGCTGCTGAATGACTATACAAGAGCGGAGATAGCGCGGGAGATTGCATGGCAAGGGGCATTGCCGCCAACGGAATTCGGGCTGACAGTCGCGCAGCGTTTACGGCTGGCCGGTGGTGAAGATCAATCAGGAATCGTTGAACCCGCGAGGCTTATGGAAACGGAGAGCTTTCTGGATCGATCCCTCGGTGATCTTTCGAGTGGTGAGAGGCAACGGGTGGAACTGGCGGCATTGATGTTGCGCGATACGCCTGTGTGGTTGCTGGATGAACCGAGCACACATCTGGATTTACACCACCAGATGGCGTGCCTGAATATGCTGCGGCGGCAGGCGGAACACGGACGCGCGATTGTGGTTGTGTTGCACGATATCCAGCAGGCCATGCGCATCGCGGATGATGTGGTGTTGTTCGATAACAGGTGCCATATCGAAGCGGGTATCGCAACGGGGATGCTGACACAGAACCATTTACAGACAGTGTTCGGGGTTCCTCTCCATCCAACATCCCTGTTGCCGGAATATTAACCGGAATTCTTCCGGATACGATCAGGAGGCCGAAGATGAAAATACGTGATAGACGACAGGGGTTGATCGTGGTCAATACCGGCGATGGAAAAGGCAAATCATCTTCCGCCTTTGGCATGGTGTTTCGGGCCGCGGCATGGGGTATGAAGGTGTGCGTGATCCAGTTCATCAAGGGCAAGTGGAAAACCGGAGAGCAAAAAGCGGCGGGGAAATTTGACGACATTGAGTGGCATTCCCCCGGTGACGGGTTTACTTGGAACACGAAGGATCCTGAGCAGGATATCAGAACCAGCCGTGAAATATGGGATTTGTGCAAAAAAAAGCTGCGTTCGCATGCGTATGATATGCTGCTATTCGATGAAATTAACTGTTGCGCATCTTACGGCTGGATTTCGGGCGCGGAGATTGCCGAACTGTTGTGCCATGAACGGCCTGAATGGATGCATGTGATCCTGACCGGGCGGAATGCGCCTCGGGAAGTCATTGAAGTAGCGCATACGGTGACGGAGATGCAAAAAATAAAACATGCCTTTGATCAGGGTATCCAGGCGACTCAGGGTATTGAATTCTAATGGTATCCGTTATCCTGCATGATTCACGAATGTTGCCGCACCCTGGCCTCCATCCCGAAAAATCCGTTGGGAGCAAAGACCAGGCCTGTCTGCGTGCACATGCACACGCATCACAGTGGAGCCTCTTGCAAAACTCATGAGCGGTGATCGGCTTCCCCACTTCGGCCCATTTCCGAGCTTGAATTTCGCTCCATGGAACCACCATGCAGCTTATTCAATCCCGGAAATGGTCTCAAAACGGGATTGCCGCTCATCCACCCAAAGTTTTGCAAGAGGCTCAGTGGTTTATGAATAATACAGGGCGGGAGGTACTCCTGCTGGCACACGGATCAAGAAACCCGGAGCATCGCGCGGCATCCGAGTCGTTGCTGGATGGTTGGGAGCGTTATTCCGGCATGCATGCCCGTCTTTGTTTCCTGGAGCAGTGCGAACCGCTGCTGGAGGACGCACTTGCCAGGGCAGGTACCCGATCCCGGATGCTTACGATATTACCACTTTTACTGAATGCCAGCAGGCATCTGCGCCAGGATATACCGAATCGTTTGGTGGCTTTCAGGCAGCGGCATCCTGAAATAGAACTATACCTTGCGGACGGGCTAACGGATGCGGGAATTGTGGCGGAAGCCTTGTACGATCGCGCCACCGGGATTCAGACTGACACGCCATCCATCATTCTCCTGACGCATGGAAGCCGGCAAGCTGGTGCGCAACGGCATATCATACACCTGGCCAATATGCTGGCCGCGCGCATTGGTGCAAAGGTTCATCTTGCATTTACAGGCTACGGGAATCCGTCACTCGGGGCCATGCTGGTACGGCGAGCGGGTAAAGATACGATAGCCATTGTGCCACATTTTCTTTTTCCGGGCGGCTGGATGGAACAGGTTTGTACGGATATGGCTATATTCCGGCACATGCATTCAGCGACCGAATTGCTGCTGGCGAAACCCTTGGGAACACATCCGATTCTTTTACGATTATTACTACGACAGTTGAATAGCCGAAGTTTCACCGTTTTTGAACGTTCCCGGACCCTGTTTCTCCCGGCGAAGCCCGGTTAAACCCGCCGAAAGCATGACGGGCCGAGGATCAGAATATCCGACAGGCTACGTCATCAATGGACGCGATATCGTTGGTGATGAGTGATTTTTCGGAATGCCAGGCGGAATCAAAGGGTTGCGGCATGCGCCGCATGTCAATGTCGGATCTTGGGTTTATGAATCATTCGGGTTACACCCTCACGCCTTACCGCCCCAGCTTCAGGCGCGCCGCAAGCAGGCGATCCAGCGCATCAACAATCCTGGGGCCGGGCCGGGACAAAAGATCATGTGATACGCGAATCACCTGAACGTCATGCCCCAACCATTTCCGCCAGTATTTCCTGCGTACGGTAATATCGCGTTTGTCACCGGGCACAATCACCACACTGGGCCTTGCCCGAATGATCCCTTCCAGATTGACACGCGCGGCCTCACCCGGTACGGCGGCAAAAATATTATGGAACCCGGCGCGTTCCATCACATCCGTGATGAAGCTGCCTCGGCCGGGTGTGATCAGGGGCTTTGGCCATACCTCGTAAAAAGTCGGTAGCTTTTTTTTGGGCGATCGGGCCTTAACGGCGGCAATTCGTTTCTTGAGGCGCGCAACCAGTGCCGCGGCCCCCGACGTATGTCCGCTGGCCCGGCCGATGCGCATGATGTCGGTCAGAATTTCGTCCAGACTGTGCGGGTCGCTTCTCATGACCCGCACACCTTGCCGCTTGAGGAGGATTAATCCGGGATCACTGCCATCGAAGGTAATCGCCAGCGTCGGCATCAAGCGCAAGGCCGCCTCGGTATTGACGCCCAGATAATTGCCTACGCGCGGAATGCGGGCCGCCGCAGGCGGCCAATCGCAATAATCCACCGCACCGACAATGTCCTTACCTGCACCAATGGCATACAGAATTTCGCAGGCATGGGGGGAAAGAGCCAGAATACGCTCGGCCGCAACGGCGGGTAGCGCCGCCAGCAGCACCAACAGTAAGAGCAAACATCGCCTCATTGCAGACGAAACTCAACCGGCAAGTCGTAAATGCCGTCCTTTACGGGGATGCGCCCCGCATCCATCAACCCCCGCACGGCGGCCTGATCCAGCAAACCGTGCCCCGTAGAAGCCAGCATGGTCACCCTTCGTACACCCTCGCGAACAATCAATAACTGAAACGTTCCCAGCCCCCTCCAGCCACGGCGGCGCGCCGGACGCGGATATTCAATATGCGCCAGCAACAGGGCGCGCACATGCGAGGATATGCGACCGGGAGCTGCGGATGCCGGTGCCGAACCGGACATGTGATGCGCTGTTTTATCTGGCTTGTGAGGTATACCAGATTCGTCAACATGCAGTTCGTGGCGTTCAACCGGACGGGATGACGATAGCACATGGCGGTCAGGCACCCGCACTGCACGGGAAACAGCCTTGTTCCTTCTCATGTGCTTCCTGGCATGCTGCGGCAATGTAGAGGCATGCGACGTGGGGGAAGGTGTATGCATGGGCGCCGCCTGTATTTTCATTCGCGGAATGAGTTTCAACACCTGGCGCCGGTGCGAACCGGGTCTATCAGCGACCGTTTCATGATCTGACAGATCAACGCGCAGTACACCATTATGCATGATGTCCCTGACCGGTAGTGATGGCCACAACAGGAACAGGGCATGCAGGCTGCCCGCCGCAATCAATGCGACCAGTAGCCGGACACGCCCTGTCTGTATCATGCCGGATTCGTCACTATTATATCCTGCATTATTCACAAATACTGCCGCGCCTTACAAATCAACGGCTTACAAAACAAACCATTGATTTTGCGCCCATTCATGGGCGCTCTGATAACTTCGTACGAAGTTATCATGTGTCACAGTTCTGCGCTCACACCGCCATAAAATGTCTGACCCAACACGCCATAACCGGCAACTTCCTCATATTTTTTATTCTCCAGATTATCCACCCGCGCCTGAACCGTCCATATCCTGTTCACTTTATAGCTTAGGCGAATATCCGTTTTGTGGTAGCCCTGCATGGGCTTCTGGTTAAAGGCGCTGGAGAAACGCGGGCCGACAACATCTACTTGTACCTCGGCATTCACACCCGCCATACGCACGCCCGCAATAAAGCTGCCGGAGCCCTTGGCCCGACGGGCCAGTCGCGTGCCGTCAAGCGAATTGACCGCATGCAGAAACGTCCAGTTTGCTTTGGCGTAAACCGGGCCGTAGCTCATGTTCGCGGACAATTCCAGGCCATTGGTGCGCGCCTTGGCCAGGTTGATCGGTTTGCTCAGAAAAACTGTCGGCGCCGTCTGGAAAACAATGAGATTAGCAAACCGTTGATCGAACCATACGGCATCAAAACCGCCGCTCACACTATCGCCGTTCGCCTGATAGTGGACACCCGCATCCCAACCCTTGCTGGTTTCCGGCCTGAGATTCTTATTGCCGAATCCAGGAAAATACAGGTTATTGATGGAAGGCGCCTTGAAACCCGTGCCGTAATTGGATGTCAATTTTAGCCCGTTTATGGGTCGCAGTACGCCGCCAACATGGTACGTTGTCTTGTTGCGGCTGGTCGAATTGCGATCAGTACGTATGGAAGCGCTTATATCTGCCCAGTCTCCATCCCACGATAATACTGTAAAACCAGCCCGCTGAATAATCGTGTTATCCAGCTTGGCGCTACCACTCAAACCCCTGTCCCAATGAAAATCCAGTCCTGCCAGCAAGGACAGCGACTGCCAATCCAGATGATTCTGCCAGGTAATCTCGTCGATGCGGGTGCGAAAATCCGAAGTATTGAAACTGCTAGCAGGGTCACGGTTGATGGCCTCATCGGTCGAGCGGGAAACCGTCAAGTTGGTATCCAGCAAATCACCCAGGGGATAGGAAAGCTTGGCGCTGCTCACCGTTTGTTTGGTGCTACTGGTAAAAGTCAGCACATCCGTGGGTCCGAAACCA
>VAOZ01220199.1_pt1 | contig 16710 bp, 15 predicted proteins | sample 3394041 | NCBI WGS metagenome assembly VAOZ01 (sample SAMN08290431, study PRJNA428436) | hydrothermal vent metagenome | isolation source: Deep-sea hydrothermal vent chimney | place: Indian Ocean: Southwest Indian Ridge
ATACTGTTGGCAATATATGTTTTAAAACAACACCAATTTGTGTTCCGCCCCCGTCTTCATCTCAATCAGAAACAAATTAATATGAAACGCATTATTATCACAATCATCGCATTCTTTATACTGGTTGGTATTGGTCTCGGTGTTTATATGTTCTTCGCCAACAGCGCGCGCGTGGTTGTTACCAAGCCACCTACCAATCAGCCAATTTTCCCAACAGCGCCAAACAGTAGCAGTACACCGATAGTCACTGGTTCAAATAGTGCAAGTAGCACAAAAAGAAACAATTCGCCAGTATCTGGTGGTGGGTCAGTGGCAACACCCCCTCGTTTGGTACAAATAGACGCTGGTCCAATAGTTCCGTCACTACTCTCACTTGATCTTCAAAGCACCACAACAGCATCAACCACGCAGGTTATTGTACAATACATAAACCAACAAAATGGAAATATTTATCAATATAATTCTTTAACCGAGCAACAAACACGCACCTCAAACAAAACAATCCCCGGAATCCGCTCTGCAGCGTGGCTTTCAGATGGTTCATTAGCATATGTGCAATATATATCACACACAGGCAGTGGTGTGGGAGAAGTATCAACATACGCAATTCCCAAAACAGGCACTGGTGGATTCTTCCTACCACAAGGATTATCCCAAGTTTTTACTAAGGGGCCAAATGAGTTTCTTGCTGTTTCCTCAGGGGAAAATGGATCTATTATAAAAAAGGCCTCCAAAGACGCTTCAAATGTAGGTGTTGCTTTTCAAACGCCACTTTCGGCAATCCACGTTTCGGTAGCTGGACCAAAAAACTATCTTGTATACACAAAACCATCAGCAACCGTTGGTGGGTATGCTTTCCTGGAAAGCGGAAGCACGGGGGTGTTGTCACCAATTGTGGGACCTCAAAAAGGACTTGTGGCTTTGTCTAATCATGCTGGTACAAAAGTGTTAGTGAGTTATGTAGATACCTCTGGAGGCATTGCACTTGAATTAGTGTCAATACCAACTCGTACCGTTATTAAATTACCAATAGCTACTATTGCAAGTAAGTGTGTGTGGTCACAAAATGATAGTTTAATATTTTGTGGGGTTCCACAAACCCCATCAAAAGCATTTTATCCAGATAGTTGGTATCAGGGCGTAACATCATTTACTGATCAAATATGGGAAATAGATGTCACTGGAAAATATGCAAAATTTGTGCTTGATTTTTCTAAAATAGAAGGAAAGCCACTGGATGCTATTGCTCTATCTGTTGATCCAAAAGGGCGGGTACTTTCTTTTGTAAATAAAAGAACAGGGGCTTTGTGGGCGTATAAACTATAAAGCAAAAGGCGGAAAGGATAATTTGAATACAAAAACTTTTGGTTTTGTGTGCAAAATTTAATTAGTAGTATTGAGCTGTTGGTCTATTTTCGTACGAGCCAAAGATTTTTGTAAATATTTTTCTTGGAATATACCAAAAAGATTGGTTGCAATAAAATAGAGTGCAATAGCACCAGAAGTTGAATAGGCAACAACTGCTATAATGATAGGAAACACAAATCGTATTTGTGAGTTCATAATTCTGCTTACATCTTTCATTTTCCCTTGTTGCTGAGTTGTTTTAGTCCTTGCTATTGTAAGTGTTGCTTGGAAATATTGCGTGATTCCTGCGAGCCCTGCCAGAATCATACTTTTGGATGCCATATTAAAAATACCAAGAAAATTCATTGAGACAGTCGGCGGGGTTGTAATAAACGAATAAAGAATTTTGGTATCAATGTGCGGAAGAGCACCATACAGAAAGACCATATAGAGTGCGAGCAATACTGGTATTTGAAGAAACATAACGATGAAGCTAGAGAATGGATTTACTTTCATTTCCTTATAAAGTGCCATTGTTTCTTTTGCTTGTTGCTGTTTATCGTTTTTATTTTGTTCTTTAATTTTATTAATGTGCGGGGTTAAGGAGCTCATTATATGTTGTGTCCTTGCCGCCGATAGAGACATAGGCAAAAGAGAGAAACGAACAAGAAGTGTAATAATAACAACCGCAACACCGACATCACCAGTTGGAATTATATGAATAAAAAATACCAATATATTATAGATTGGGTTGTAAAAGAAGGTGTGGAAAAGGCTTATAATCATATTATTATTTTAAATTAAATATTTATATCTTTATTATAAGTGATTTAAGCTCTTTTTGTATATCTTTATACAGAAGGTTGTTAATTTTTGATTTTACAAATATAATTAATCCTAAATTGGTGCTGTGCATATTTTGTATTATTGAAGAAACTCGCCGTTTTGCCTTATTTCTATCTACTGCGAGTTTTTCAATTTTTTTACTTATTACCACAGCATAACCAACCTCAACATTACTAAAAATAACAGAAAAATGTGTTGATTTTACTTGTTTTTTTGATTTCAAAACAATCAACACTCCTCGTCGATCCATTCGACGCAATGCGGACATGATTATTATACTGTAAGGCTTTTCCGCCCCTTTCTTGCGCGATTAAGAATAACTTTTTTCCCAGATTTTGTTTTTGAGCGTGAAAGAAATCCGTGTGTTTTTGCTCGCTTTCTTTTTTTAGGTTGATATGTTCGTTTTGGCATATGTCCACATTATATTAACAGGTTATCCTCAAAAAAGCAAAATGGACATGTTTGGGCGTGTATCTATTTTAAATGAAGAGGGTATAATAAAAAGCACTATGTATATTGAGGAAAAGAAAGCGATGGTTTCCACACTAAGTCCAAAAGATTTATGGGAACATATACTAACACAAGTTGAGCTTCTTATATCCCCAGCAAATTTTAATACATGGTTTAAAAAAAGTTTTATCTTAAAGGTAGAGGGCGGGGTTGTGTTTGTCGCGGTTCCTAGTCTTTTTTTTAAAGAGTGGTATTTAAAAAAGTTTCATTTTATCATTTTGAAAATTGTTCGTTCTGTTTCTTATGAATTTAGAAATGTTGAGTACGTAATTATAAAAGAGAAGAGTAAACAAGTAATAAACATAAATAAAAAACACACAACAACCCTTCCTTTAAATGATTTTTATGTAGATAAAAATGATAACTTAAATCCACGATATACATTTGATTCTTTTGTTGTTGGTCCTTTTAATGAGATGGCATACGCAGCAGCTCAGGCCGTTATTAACAAACCTGGAATAACATATAACCCACTTTTTATTTATGGTGATACTGGTAGAGGAAAGACACATTTAATCCAAGCTGTTGGAAATCAATTTAAGAAGATATATTTAAATAGAAAAGTTTTTTACCTTACATCAGAAAAGTTTACGGTTGAATACATAAACTCAATACAAAATGGAACTGCAAATAGGTTTAAAGAACGCTATAGACAATATGATTTGCTCATTATGGATGATATTCAATTTCTCTCAAGGAAAGAGAAGTCTCAAGAAGAATTATTTCATCTTTTTAACACCTTATATGATACAAATAAACAAATAATTTTTTCATCTGATAAACCACCTTCAGCAATTCCTGACATAGCGGATCGCTTAAGAAGTAGATTCTCTGCTGGTATGATGATTGATATTGGTGAACCAGATACAGAATCACGAATTATGATTATTAATAAAAAATTAGCATTAAACTCATTGTCTCTTGATGCTAATATTGTAGAATATATTGCTACTACTATTCCGGGAAGTATACGAGAAATTGAGGGTGTTATTAACACTATTGTGTGTTATACACAAACTAAAGGTTCTATATTAGATTTATTAGAAGTTAGACAACTTTTGCGTTCTTTTTCAAAATCAAATAAGACAATTTCAACAAAACAAGTAATATCAAAAGTGTGTGATTATTATAATATGGAGAAGGACGCTGTATATAGAAAAACAAGACGTAGAGAAATTGTACGCCCACGACAAATTATAATGTATATCTTACGTGAGGACTTTAACGTTTCCTATACTAGTATAGGAATAGAATTAGGTGGAAGAGATCATACAACAGTTATCCATTCTTGTGATAAGATAAAAAAAGATTTAGAGAAAGATGTTTATTTAATGAAAGAATTGGAGGATATTCGTTCTTTATTTAAATAGACTGTGTATAAACTGTGTATAATTAGTTAGTTATTATCTTTATAAAGAGTGTAGAACTAAAGACTTATCCTATAAATTTATGTTGTTATATATAAATAATTATTACAGTGATTTAGTTATTAAACTTTATCAGTATGTTATATGTAATGTTATGCACTATACGAAAATAGAAAATAGTCTTTTTTCATATAGTATATCAATGAAATCCACAGTTTCCACACCCTTAATAAGACGGGTTAATTTTATTTAAAATATATATTATGTTTATAACTATAGAAAAAAAAGAATTCATACAGGGTGTACAAAAAATAATTCATTTTACCCAGAGAAACAACCAAAGTCTACCTGTACTCTCTTGTGTAGTTATTGTTGCTGGTGATGATGGTATTAAGTTTAGAGCAAATAATCTTGAAATAGCAGCTGACTTAAAAATTCCAGGTAAGATTAGTATCCATGGTGTTGTTGCCATTCCTGTTGCTATTCTTCAACAAATAGCAACAACACTTAATTCTAATGGTGTTATTACATTAGAACAAACTGGTGACACAGTACTTATAACATCTGATTATATAAAAAGTACTATCAAAACAATATCATCAGAAGATTTTCCCAATATTCCAATACCACAAAATAAAGAAACCATTTCTCTAGACTCTAAAATTTTTATAAATCTTATTAATTCAACAGCTTCTTGCGCTTCTATATCAAATATCCGTCCAGAACTTGCAAGTATTTATTTTACACTCACACAAAATTCAATAGTTGCAGTTGCAACAGATGCTTTTCGTCTTATTGAAAAAACAATACCAATTTCATTAAAAATATTACAGGATTTCTCATTTCTTGTTCCAGCAAAAAATATTTCGGAAATAGTGAGAATAATACCACAAACAGCAAATATTACTTTACATATTGATGAACACCAATTAGCAATTATTTGGGATGAAAATACTATTACTACAAGATTAACTGGAGGAACATATCCTGACTATAAACAATTAATACCAAAACAAACAACAAAAAGGGCAATTATTTTAAAAAAGGATTTTGATATGCTTTTAAAACATATAAGTATATTTTCTGACTCTTTTCAAAAAACAACACTTATATTTAATACAGATAAAAAAATAATATCCCTCTCTTCTCAAAATAATGATCTAGGTTCATCAAAAGGGTCTATTCCAGCAGAGATATCAGGAGATGCCATAGAACTTTCTTTTAATTATCATTATCTTCAAACACCACTGTCTCTTATAACAACTGAAAACATATCACTTAATGCGAATAATATTGGACAACCACTTATTATCCGTGGGGTAGGTGATAATTCACTTCTTTATCTTGTTATGTCCATGAATCAATAAGGATTTATATATGAAGAATATTAAAGATATTATACAAAATAATAAAAAGATATATATACAAATATCAAAAAATCAATCTTTATGTGCTCAAACAATTTCAAAAATTATAAAAATAAAAATACCATCATCAAAAATTCAATTTAAAAATAAATGCATAAATATCTCAACATCTCCAATTATTAAAACTGAAATATATATACAAAAAGAAAGAATTTTAAAAGAAATAAATAAACAAGGAATTACTCTTACAGATATACTATAATCTATTTTTTATAAAGTTGATCTGGATTATTATTTAACCATTGTATTATTGGGTATTCCCAATATTTATATTGTGGATTTATTGATGGATTAGTTGGCTTAGGCCCTTTTGGGTTATTTTTGTTTACCCAATATAAAAGATTGTGTATTTGATAAGTAGTACTCGCCTCTGCATTTATATTTGGTACTTTATATATTCCGCGCAATATAGGAGAAATATTTTTTGGTATAAATGTTGGCTCACCAAAATATTTCTTCGGGTATGTGCTTAATGCGTATTGCATTATTTTATGCCACATTGGTGTAACAATATATCCAGCAATTTTCTTCACCATTGGTGCATTATTATTGTTTCCAACCCACGCACCTATTACAATGGATGGTGTATAACCAATGGTGAGAGCATCTCTAAAATCATTTGTTGTCCCTGTTTTAACCGCCACATCGTATCCTGGGAAATTAAGCGGGTTAACTGGAGGGTATTCTGGGTACCGAGCTACATTATTAGAGAGCATTGCTGAAATACTATTTGCTATACGAGATGGTATAATTCTTATTGGGTTATGAATATATTGTTCTAAGATAGAACCATTTGGTTTTGTGACCATCAATATTGACGCGGTTTTATTATGAATTCCTCCTGTAGCAAATGTTCCATATGCGTCTACCATGTCTAATAGTCGTACATCAGCAGCACCAAGAGCAAAGGAAAGCCCATATCTTTTAGAGTCTTGTATTGTAGTAAGACCAACAGACCTAACCAAATTAATAACAGGATTAATACCGTCCAAATAAAGAACCTTTACCGCGGGAATGTTGATTGACTGTGCTAATGCGGTTGTGAATGTCATTGGTCCGCGGTGCTTGCTATCAAAATTTACAGGAGCGTAGCACGGCGGTTTGTTGTCCGTGTTGTCTTCAGGTGAGCACACTGTGGAAAACTGTGTAGGAAGATCAAAAATCGCTGTTTTTCTAGTGTAGCCCTTTTCCAGTGCTATGGTATATACAAAAGGTTTAAAAGTAGAACCAGGTTGGCGTAGTGCAAGAGTATCATTAAAACTACCATCGTTTTTTGTGTCAAAGTAATCCGGAGACCCAACCATCGCTAGAATCTGTCCGGTTGCTGGATCTACTGCAACAGCAGCAGAGTTTTTTGCATTAAATTTTTCCACACTATTTTTTGCATATGCTGTTACCACAGATTGCATCTTTTGTTGTAGAGGAACGTTTAGCGTGGTAATAACTTTTAAGCCACTTTGTAGTGCTTGTTGCCCATATTTATTTCTAAGATTATTAAGAACATAAAAAACAAAATGAGGCGCTATAATTCCAGAATTTATTTTAGGATAAAATATAACTTTTTCGCCCATCGCCCGCGTGTATTGTGTTGTGGTTATAGAACCAACATCTTTCATTCGTTGTAGCACCAAATCTTTTCTTTGGTTTAACTCTTTTGTATGTTGTCCGTAAGGAGAATAATAACTAGGCGCCTGTAATAGTGCTGCAAGATATGCTGCTTGAGCCATATCAACAGCGCTTGCGTTTTCATGAAAAAATGTTTCGCTCGCTGCCTCAACGCCGTATAGAGTTCCACCAAATGGCATATCATTTAAGTATGTTGCAAGTATTTGGTCTTTTGAATATTTTTGTTCAAGTTTTATAGCAAGTACCCACTCATGTATTTTACGCGATATGCTTTTCCTATTAGTTAAGATGGTGTTTTTTACAACCTGTTGAGTTATTGTTGAACCCCCTTGTGTAAAAGACCCTCCAAACAAATCAACAAACATTGCTCGTAATATTGAAGAAATTCTAATTCCACCATGGCTGTAAAAACTAGAGTCCTCAATAGCGATGACTGCTTTCTGTATATGTGGAGAAATATCTGAAAGTGGAACAACACTTCTCTTTATATTTTTTCCATAATTATAAAGAAGTATTTTCCCAGTCCTATCATATATTTTTGTTGATTGAATCACTTGCCTGCTAGTAAAAGATGCAATATTTGGCACAGGAATTAGAGAAACCCACAAAATCAACGTCCCAGTCAGCAAAAAAGATAAACTCAACAAAATAAGAAAGATGACAAAAAAAGGCCTAGACTTTCCGTCCGCAGACATTTGAGTATTTTTTTCTCCTTTCTTCTTGTGCATAAAAGCCTTGGTGTGTGTAGTCCAATAGTACCACAACAACATACGTTACGTTTGATGTTGTGGTACGAAAGATAATAAACAGCCTTAATTCACTGTAAATATTTATTGCGCGGAATTAGTCGTTGTAACTAAAATTAAAATGACTCACCTTAAGTTTGACACACAAGCATCAAACCACTATAGTTGAGCTGTTCTTAAAATAGTTTTTAGAACCTCAACCACAAGAGACATTGTGGTAAATGTTCTTTTAAAGAGAGGAGTTATATAATGGTTACGATTAGTAAGGAGACATTGTATCAAATCCGAGAGTGTGCCATTAATGGTCTTGAAGAAACCATAAGTATATGTACTCAAAATGGAACCGTCGCGTGGCGCCAAGAGGGGGCTTGTAGAGACCTCATTGAGAGGATAAGAACGAAGGTACCATTCCAAATGCCGGGACTTTTCTTCGGCGGGGTTTTGGGGGATGCAATAACAAAGCAGGGGTTTCCAGATTGGGGCCCCCAAAAGAAAGAGCATATGGAAATATGGGAAGCGATAGAGAAGGGAGAATGATGTTTCTCTACATGCTTCCCAATCATCCCGTCAGTCATAAGATTGGCGGGATGTTCTTTTTTAGAATAACTAACCTTTGTTTTGTTCGCTTGAGAGCGCGGTAATGCCGATAGCAATAGCATCAAATTCGTCATCCAGACGTTTTTGTTTTGGGAGGATGATGAGTCTCTCAACCATTTTCATAACCGCATCTTTTTTTGCGTTACCATATCCAGTTACTGCAAGTTTTACTTCTTTTGGTGAGTACTCAACAACACGAACATGGTTGATGCTGGCAGCCACTAATATAACTCCTCGAGCATGTGCAACGTTTAAGGCAGTCTTTTTATTTACACTAAAAAAGAGTGTCTCAACAGCAACAGCGTCTGGTTTATAGTTTTTAACTGCTGTGTTCACCGCGTTAAATATTCCAACCAAACGCTTTGCAAGTACTCCAGCTGGCGGTGTTATGCAAGCCCCCCAAATAAAATGTGGATTTGATGCTGTCCCGTCAATAATGGCAATCCCCATCCTGTCAAAGCCGGGATCAATCGCCAGTATCTTCATAACCAACTGCATTTGTATAAACACAATGCACATCATCGTGTTCGTCCAATAACGAAAGTAGGTTGTTAATTTTTTCTCCGTCTACATCTGATGGTGTGACTATTGTTTGTTCATTTGGTGTATAAGAATTATCTTTATTTTTTTGGAACGCCCACACTGCAGCACCTGGTGCTGAGAGTTCTAGACCATACTTCGTTAATAAATGTTTTATTTCTTGTGTTGTACGATTTTTATTATCAGTGAGTGCATCAATAATTATTGCAGCACCGCCTGGCCCGTAACACTCATAGGTAGTTCTTTCGAGTGCGGCTGCGTCTTTTGAAATACCTTTTGCCACAGCACGGTCAATATTATTTTTAGGCATATTAGCTGCCTTCGCTCTTTCAATAACAGTTTTAAGTGCTGGAATACTCACATCACCCACAGCATGTTTTGACTCAAGTGTAATAAGTTGTGCAAAACGAGAGAAAACCTTACTTCTCGCAGCATCGGTTACTGCTTTTTGTCTTTTTATTTGCGACCACTTACTATGTCCTGACATAATATGTATTATATAAACAGTTGTATTATAACAAAGTATCTCTATTTTCTGAAATGTATTTTCTCCCTAACGAAGAAAGTATTCGTCCGCGAGATGAGCGCTCAATAAAGCCCAAACGAAGTAAGAATGGCTCATATACTTGTTCCAATGTTTCCGCATCCTCATGAAGTGCCGCTGCCAATGCTCGTACACCAGCTGGACCACCACGGAAATTTTGTTTTATTGTTTTTAAATATCTTCTGTCATCTTTAGTTAGTCCATATTCATCTACACCAAACAATTGGCACGCCTCATCACACAAAGGTAATGAGAAATCTCTTTCATGTACTTCACCAAAATCACGAATGCGTTTTAATAGGGCATTTGCCGTTCTTGGAGTTGCTCTACTTCGTGATGCTATTCTTCCAAGCACATCGTCAGGGACAGAAAGCCCAAGTAGTTTTGCTGAGTTAGCAAGGATGCGTTCTATATGTGCTTCACGATAGAAATCAAGCTGGTAGACGCCACCACTAAAACGAGAGCGAAGTGGTCCTGAAACTTTTGCAACGCGAGTCGTGGCTCCTACCAACATAAATGGTGGAAGAGAAAGTTCAACGGTGCGTGCCGATGGCCCCTTGCCAAGAATAATATCTAACTTACCACTTTCAAGAGCTGGATAAAGTAGCTCCTCTATTTTATGTGATAGCTGGTGGATTTCATCTATAAAAAGAACAGTATTTGGTTCGAGGTTGGTAATAATGGCCGCGAGATCGCCGGCGCGCTCAATAGCAACGCCAGAAGTACTTTTCAACGGCGCATCAATAGTTTTTGCGATAAGGTGGGCGAGTGTTGTTTTCCCAACGCCTGGTGGACCATAAAATAACATGTGTTCAGGTATCTCTTTTCGTTTTTTTGCTGCTTCTAAAATTATATGTATACTTGATTTTACCTGTTCTTGTCCAATATAGTCTTCCCACATCTGCGGACGCAGTGCAGAATCAAGTGATTGTTCAGATATTGGTGTTGTTGGGGTACTTGACATATATACTTTATATGATACCATTCTACCATACGGAAAGATGATTCGTAAGGTCCTTTTGAGTGCAGGTGAAAAACTCAATAAGAATTTTTATTCTACGCATAACCCTCCAAGCAAGGCTTGACGGCTTATCGGTAACTTCCCGTGGATCTTCTGGTTTCAAACTTTGTTTGTTTACTGGGAGTACCCTTAGGCGAGTTGCCAACCTTCTTTAACAAGAAGTGGTGTTTGGAGGGTTATGGGCGGAATATAAATTAATGGGCGCCTACCGTGACGGTAGGCGCCCATTAATTTATCTAACTTCTATTAGATATTTTCTAATCTCTTTCTAAATCAACCACACGATTCACTTCGTCCAAAGTAGTTTCCCCAGCAAGTGCTTTCAAAATACCATCTTGTGCCATGGTGAGATATCCTTGGTCGTGAGCTTTTTTCACAATGTCAGACTCACTTGGATTATCGCGCAGGAACATTCCCATTTCAGTATCCATGAATATAGCTTCATATAATCCAACTCTTCCGTGGTATCCTGTATCACTTTCTGTTTGGGTTTCTGGAACCCACGCACTATCAAAACTTTTTGGAAGAAGTGTTTTATCTGCAACTGTAGAGAGTATTTTTTCAACCATATGCTTTTGTTCATCAGTTAAGGGCACTTGTTTTCTATTCTCCGGCTTCAATTTGCGTACCAAGCGTTGCGCCATTGAAACAGTTATAGCAGAAGCAAATTCTTTTGGGTCAATTCCTAGGTCGGCAAAGCGAGGGAATGTACCAGCAGCATTATTAGTGTGGAGTGTTGAGAAGACGAAGTGACCAGTGAGCGCTGCTTGCATTGCAATGCTTGCTGTTTCATTATCTCTAATTTCACCAACCATGATAACATCAGGATCTTGCCGGACAATTGAACGAAGTCCTGAAGCAAAGGTATATACTTTTGTTTTTGTTTGTGTTTGTACAATGCCATCAAGGTGGTATTCAATTGGGTCTTCAATAGTTATAATTTTTATGTTTGGATTGGTTATTTCCTTTAGAAATGCATACAGCGTTGTTGTTTTTCCTGAGCCGGTAGGTCCAGTGGTGAGCAACATGCCATTTGGGCGTGCAATTTCTTCTTTTAGCCGTTTTAATAGTTTCGGGTGTATACCAAGTTGTGCAAATGAAACTTGGATGGAGCTTGGGTCAAGAATACGCAAAACAAATGATTCGCCGTAGGCGTTTGGAATAAGGGAAACACGAATCTCAATACTTTTGTTTTGTAGATCAACACTAAATCGCCCATCTTGAGCTCGGTCGCGCACATTTAATTTCAATCCAGAAAGTATTTTTAGACGGGAATTAACGAGTTTATATAAATTAGGTGGTATGATTGCGATTTCTGTTAGAAGTCCATCAATACGAAAACGAATACCAATACCGTGCTCGTTAGGTTCTAGGTGTATGTCTGACGCACGCGTTGAGAATGCCCCAGCAAGAATATATTCAAGAAGGCGAGATACTTTCGTTAGGTCTTTTTGTTGCTCTAGCTCAGCAAGATGTTTTCGTAATGCGTCTACATCTTTGAGCTCTTTTGATAATTTCAATAATTCATCCGCAGATATATCAAACACCCCAACAACAGACCCTGATGAAAATGATAAATCAGCATATCGTTGCAGAGCTTTTTTTATGCTTCTTTCCGATACTAAAAATTTATGTATTTTATATCCTCGTTCGGTAAGGTCAGCTAGTACTTTTTTTGTATGATCATCGTTTGGATTGTGAACGGCGACTGAAAGATTTTTCCCTCCAATATCAAACGCGGCAACTTGTGCGAGCTCAGCTTGCTTTTGTGGGATAAGTCGAAGTGCTTCTGTGTTTATGGGAAGCATGTGTAAATCAACATATCGTATGCCATATTTCTTTGAAAGAATTTCCTGTACATCCTCTTCCTCTGAAAGTCGGGCGTTTTCAATTTCTGCTTCTTGGGCGTCATCATTAAAAGTAATTGTCATATATGATACCAATGATACCGCACATATGGTGATCGTGTTAATTGTATCTACAAGTCCACCAAGCAGGATATTAATGTACTCACAATATATCACTGCATTCGGATAAATAAGGTTATACATCACTCATCAATGCTAGGACATCCGATGTCCTAGCATTGATGAAGATTTTTTTGTTATAAAATGCTAGGACAATAAAATGCTAGGACATCGGATGTCCTAGCATTGAAAGGGGTGGCTGGTGAGGATTTTAACATTACTGCTCTGTACCTGATACAATATAGAGTATGGAGGCATTTACGAATACTGAGGAGGAAATGATGCAAGAGGCGGCGCGATTTTTTCAAGAGCGTCGTTCTGTTCGTGAAAGCGCCACGCTCGTTGCGCTTTCCGGCGCCCTTGGCGCCGGAAAGACAACCTATGTGCGTGGCGCGCTCAGAAGTGCTGGTGTTACATCTTCTGTCACAAGTCCAACTTTTGTTTTTATGAAAGAGTACACACTTCCGCATGGAAATATTTTTAAAAATCTTATTCATATTGATGCATATCGTATAGAAAAACCTGACATGCTACATACCATTGTTCCAGAAGATGTTTTTACCAACAAGCAAAATATTATATTTTTTGAGTGGCCAGAACAAGTGAAAGGCTCACTCCCACAACCAGCCCACACCATCGCAATTGAAACACTTCCGGATTTACGCAGAAAAATTACCTATGGTAACTAAAACTAATAAAAAAAAGCGTTTGGTACTCCTTGATGCCCATGCAATTATTCATCGTGCATACCACGCGCTTCCGGACTTTACCGACCAGAATGGTGAACCGACTGGCGCTCTGTACGGTGTGGTGTCTATGCTTATTCGCATCATACAAGAGCTCCATCCTGACTATCTTGTTGCGTGTTATGACTTGCCCGGACCAACCATTCGACACGAGGCATACGAAAACTACAAAGCAAACAGACAGAAATCAGATGATGCTCTCATCACGCAAATAGTTCGTTCGCGAGAGATATTCAAAGCTTTTTCAATACCTATGTATGACCGGGAAGGGTTTGAGGCTGATGATGTTATCGGTACCATTGTGCAAAAACTTTCGCGCGGGCGTGTTATAGAAGATATTATCATTGCTTCTGGCGATATGGACACCATGCAACTTATCAATGCTAAAAAAGTTCGCGTATACACTCTTAAAAAAGGGCTCAATGATACTATTTTGTATGACGAGAAAGCAGTGGAACAACGGTATGGTTTTTCTCCAGAATATATTCCAGACTGGAAGGGATTGCGTGGAGACCCGTCTGATAATATTATCGGCATTCCTGGCATTGGGGAAAAGACAGCAACAATACTTGTGCAGAATTTCGGCAGCATGGAGCATCTATACGCAACGCTAAAGAAAGATGAAGATGTCTTCCTTAATGTTGGCATTAAGCCGCGTATCATTGGACTTTTAAAAGAACATGAAGATGATGCGCTCTTCTCAAAAGCACTCGCGGTTATTCGTACTGATGTACCAATTGCTTTTGCTATTCCAAAAACGCCATGGCGTCCTGATGCGCACATAAATGCGATTACTCACTTTCTTCAAGAGCTCGGATTTAAATCACTACAAGATCGTTTGCAAAATATAATGCAGGGCGATAGTGCAATAGAAATTGCCTCGGCATCTCCTAAGGAAGAAGAAATAATTTCACCGGAAAAAATGTCACGAGCGCAGATTATGCTCTGGTTACTTTCATCAGAAATGACCAACCCATCTTGCGAAGATATTCTTGCCTACACAAAACAGCAGGATTTTTCAAAGGCATACAAAGAATTGCAAGAGCTTATTGCTCGTACAGGTCGGCTAGAAGAGGTGTATCGCGCCATAGAAGAACCAATCATTTCAATCATTGCGAGCATGGAGCAACGGGGTATACTCATTGATGTACCAGCCCTTAATGCGTTGTCAAAAAAATATCACAAAGAGCTTGAGAAGCTAGAAAAGAATATATATAAAATCGCCGGACATGAATTTAATATTAATTCGCCTCAACAAATGGCAACGGTCTTGTTTGATGAAATGAACCTCTCCGCAAAAAATCAAAAACACACTACGACAGGGAAGCGGTCAACACGAGAATCAGAATTACAAAAATTAAGCGGACAGCATAAAATCATCTCCATTATTCTTGAATATAGAGAGGTGCAGAAACTTCTTTCAACCTATATAGATAACATGCAAGCGATGCTTGATTCTGAACATCGCCTGCACGCGCAGTTTTTACAAACTGGAACATCAACTGGACGCATGGCATCTCGTAACCCAAACCTTCAAAATATTCCAAATCACAAAGAACGAGCCACCGCGATACGCAATGTGTTTGTTGCATCAGCAGGATACACATTTATTAGTCTTGATTATTCGCAGGTTGAATTGCGACTCGCCGCTATTCTTTCTGGTGATGAGAAGATGCTCGCAATCTTTCAAAATAATCGTGACGCGCATACTGAGGTTGCCTCATATATTTTTCATGTGCTACCAGAGGAAGTTGATGGAAATATGCGTCGTCATGCTAAGGTGATTAATTTTGGTATTTTGTATGGTATGGGTGTGCAAGCACTCCGTCAACAAACAGGAACATCGCTTGCTGAGGCGCGCACTTTTTATCAAAGATATTTTGAGGAGTTTTATCAGCTGAAAGAATATCTTGAGCACACGCGAGGTAACGCGCGCGCTAATGGTTATACGGAAACATTGTTTGGTCGTAGGCGTTATTTTCCAGGAATGCAATCTTCATTGCCGTATGTACGCGCGCAAGCAGAACGCATGGCAATTAATGCTCCAGTACAAGGATCTGGAGCTGACATGATTAAGCTAGCTATGACGCGCGTGCATACGGCATTGGAAGAAAAAAATCTTTTGGGAAATGTACACCTACTGCTCCAAGTACATGATGAACTCATTTACGAAGTTTCTTTAGAAAAGGTTGAGGAAGTAGCGGAACTTATAGCACATCATATGGAAGCGGTACTTACAAAGGAGCAATCACGAGGAATTATCATGCGTACTGATATTAAAGTAGGCACTGCGTGGGGAGCGCTTATGCCATATACACGAAAGGTATGATGTATGTCTTTACTGGTTCCGATGAACAGCGCGCGCGCAGACAAGCATTTTTGTGGATTGCAGCGGTACAAAAAAAAGAGCCCAATGTAACCTATGTTCGTATCGCTTCTGAAGAATTAAATGCGAGTGCGTTTGATCTTATTATTGGTGCCGGCGCACTTTTTGTAAACAGACTACTTGTTCTTCTTGATGACCCATACGCCGTGGCGGTTTCATCTATGTCAGGAAATGACAGGATTGATACTCACATTGATGAGCTTGCGCACACGAACAATGTTGTGGTTATCATTGCTCCTCGTTTGACCACTGTTAACAAAAAGCTTCTTTTAAAAAAAGCGACCAAGGTATATGTTTTTGATAAGAAGACAGGTGGTGATATTGCGCGGGGGTTTAATGGTGCGCTGGTTAACGCTCTTGGCGAACGAAGCTCTGAAAAACTATGGCTTGAAGTTACACGCGCATTTCGCCTTGGTGATGCACCAGAAATGATACACGGACTATTGCACTGGAAAGCACGCGATCTAATGAAAAAAGGATCGCGCGCGTGGTCGCCCACATCGGCACGAGCACTCTCGCTTACTTTGCTTGAATTACTTGGAAATTCCAGACGTACTAGCTCAAACCTTTCTTTAGATATTGAGCAGTTTGCGCTTTCTTTGGAAAGAAAGAACTGATATATTACAACTATCAACTATGTTTTTCAAAAGCACGCCACCATCTCCTTCCATATCAGTACGCGATGCATATGAGCGCGTGAACAAAGAGCGAGGGATGCTTATTGATGTTCGTACCCCAGAAGAGTTTGCCGACGAGCATCCAATTTCTGCGCGACTTATTACACTAAGCGAACTGCCTAATAATGTGGAAGGTTTGAGGGGAGATAATGAAATATATGTTATCTGTCGCTCAGGTGCCAGAAGCGCAACCGCGGTTGATTTTCTTCACACGCAAGGTATTACTAATTCATTAAATGTTACTGGAGGAATTATCGCATGGAAAAGAGAAGGTCTTCCAGTAGAGGAGAAATTAAAATTTTTATTACAGAGCCCATAACCAGTAAAATTGGCAAGCCGATTTTACTGGTTATGGGCTCATTA
>VAOZ01094532.1_pt1 | contig 16599 bp, 13 predicted proteins | sample 3394041 | NCBI WGS metagenome assembly VAOZ01 (sample SAMN08290431, study PRJNA428436) | hydrothermal vent metagenome | isolation source: Deep-sea hydrothermal vent chimney | place: Indian Ocean: Southwest Indian Ridge
AGTTTCCAAACAAACGCTTCACCCTAAACATAAAAATATTATAAGAAGTACTGTTTATTTTTGAAACTCGTAAACTTAGGCGCATTTGTAAACGCCCAACAGTATAATCAAATCTGTTTTCCCAAATTCTTCTATCCTGTTTTTCTCTGTTTATCGAAATGGGTCTGGTCAATTCCTTGTCAAACTTCAAGTCTGAGATAAAATACAATCGGGGTATATTAAAAACCATAACCTGCCGATAAACCAGGTTTGCCGATGACGTTGTTGCAAAACCACCTGCAGGACTATTCGGCAACTCGTTTCTCGTTGCATTAATAGTTATATTGCCTGACAGGGCAGATTTATGCGTTAAGGGTTGTGCGCTGGTCAATTGCAGATTTATAAATTGATAAACCTCATGCCGATGACTGATGACGGTACGTGAATCACTGCCCATTAAGCGAACATAGGCGTTTCCACCCCTTTCACTTTTTCGCCAGGTAAACGACAGGCTATTATTAATTCTATTGACATCTTCTGCGGCCGTATCATATTCAGTAACAAAACTTTGACTGAAATTAGCACTATATTCCAGTCCCGGACGGGTACTATAGCGTCGCAATATATTATGCCCAAGCTGGCCTGTTAAATGCCGGCCATTGAATTCACCCCCACTGCGGTTCAAAATATTTGCCGAGGTATTCCAATTGTACTGGAAATTCCCCATGTTCATATATGCAGGGTTATATCTTGCTCCCATTGACTGGGTAGAGGTCAAACCGGATACACCGCTATTTTCAGTATCGTTGACCGTCACATTACTTGTGAGGCGAAATGCGCGGGTAACATCATAATTAATGCCGCCATAGGCATTGAGCGTCTTACTCTCAGAAACAGCATCGCCATTCTCGTTGAGAGAGGCATAATATCTTGCCCCGGCATTACCATAGAGAGGTTTATTCTGTGGTCGCCAAAATGAATTACTGGTTAGTTGAAGCTGCCGGTTGTCATTAATGAAGCTGCTCGTATCATCTTCGGTTTCAACTATGCTGGCCATATTTTCCATCGAAAAAGAGGGATCGGGCCGATAACTGTGTCGCGCAATAATATTATCGCGGAGATAATTGATATTACTGGAACGGCGTTCCGCTTTTTCCCGGCTACCATCAAAATTAAACTGATGGCGGTCAATAACCTTACCAAGGCTTAGGGTGTACAGATCACTGGTATCATCCGCCTGACCTTCTGTTTTTTGCAGGTTATGGTCGTAATTGGCCTGTGCATTCAGCGAACCGTCAAGACTGCGATATTTCTGTGACACACCGTAGCGGGTGTTTGAATAGGGTTTACTTCCCAGCGCATCGCCTGTTACCCGGCTATCCTGGCTGTCAAAATGTAATTCCAGTGGAAAGCGGCTTTGCGGCAACATCAGTAACTGACCATTTCCTGTTACAATTTCACCATTCGATGTACCACTGTGTTCCCGATCAAGCATGTTGTATGTTAACCCCAGGCCGGCATTCAAGCGGGCGAACCAGGGTTGCCATAAAAAAGTATTCCCCCTCAGATTGACCGTTGACAGATTTCGGATCTGGTTCTCACTCTGAGTATAATTTTCTATGCGATGCTCGTAAGTAACATCCCCCCAGTAACGAATCGGCGCCATAACCAAATCTGCCATAGAATTCTCTGTGCCAAAACAAAGCAGAAAAACTACAATGCTGATTCTGTATTTTTCTGACAACAGGCCTTTCATTACTAATACCCTGACAACAGACTTCAAATTAAAACCATCCGGCATCCGGAGTCTGCCATCACAACGTCATGTTTATTTTTTTCCGTTCACCGCCGATTTCATTGCTTCATCTTTGTAATATCTTGAGTTAATCCTGATCAGGGTTGACTCCCATAAACGGTTGATCAGTTTTTTTCTTGCACGTTCAACCTGTTCTCTCTGCCACAAACGTCCGGCCCTGTCTTTTACTTTCTCAAATGGATTTAATACGGATTTTTTTCTTCCTTCCAGTTGAAAAATGGCGATCCCTCGCAAAACATTGATCGGTTTTGATATTTCACCCAATTTCAATTTATCAACGACATCCTGAATTTTTTTCGCCAGCATGCCTTTGTGTAAATAGCCCAGATCGCCCCCATTTTCTGCGCTGGCATCGGCCGAATGCAATTTTGCCAATTCACTGAAATCCTCGCCTCGCTGTAATTTCTTATAAATTTTTCGACCTTCATCCATAGCTTCATCCCATGCAGAAACCGGCGAGGACGGCATTACCCGAAGCAGGATAACCGAAACTTTCAATTGTTCGGGCGAAGTGAATTTCTCCTTGTTGTCGCGGTAATATTTCCTGCTGTCACCCGTGCTTACGGCCGGAATTTTGCTGACCTCTTTTTCCAGTTGCATCACAATACTCTCATTCTTCAACTGCTTCTTGAGACGCGGTACAAAACGTGCTTTGTATTCAGGCCATTTTTTACTGCTCCCGTACTGTTTCTCATATTTTTTTACTGTTTCATCCAGGGTCGTGCTGACAAATTTTTCATCAGGCCTCAGCTTACGACGCTGTGCTTCCTGTATCATCAGGAGTTTGGTGGCCAGTTCTTTTCCCACATTCCTTCGCACTTCTTCCATTTTTCCTTCCGGAATTTTTCCATGGTAGAATTTTGACCTTACTGCATTCTGTAATGTCTGTTTGTACTCTTCGACACTGATCCCCTGTTTGCCGACATAGGCATAAATACCCGCATCCATTTTTTCAACTTTCATAGCCGCGCCGGCATCAGACAGACTCATCACTGAAAAGAGAAATGTGCTATACAGCACTATTCCGCCCCAGGATTTAAAATGAAAATATTCTACTTTCGTCCTCACGTTGCACCTTGTTGCCTTTAAATTATCTAAAAGTAAATTGGCCCACAGTGACTTCCAATCACCATGGGCCAAACGACGTTCATTAATTTTCCGGATTTGCTTCTATTTCCAGAAAATCACTTGGTATGGCACGCCAGACAGACTGCACTGCCTGTATTGGCTATACGCAAGAACGTCGGGTTGGCGCTGGTATGCGGATTATGACAACTTGCACATTCGACAAAGGGTTCCGTGGCGCCCAGATCGGCCCGGGTATAAAGCTGCATATCTGTTTTTTCACGAACACCGGTCGTACCGATAGAGGTATCAACCCACCAGACAGGCTTGGCGTTAATCGTAGCCTTATAGGGTTTAACGAAGTCAGGATCTGCTGTTGCACCGCCAAAGGCGCCATCCGCATCAGCTGAGGTTGCACCACCACCGCCATACTGAATGCCGACAGGATGGTCGTTACTCAGATCAGTGCCGATATTGACAACGCTTGCCGTTGAATAGTTAAGTGAACCCACCTGGGTCGCCGTGGCGGTAGGTCCTGTCCAGGTACCCGCCAGGGCAGAACCCGCCGGATCATAACCGCCAGATCCAGGTGCATTGATCATGACGTTCATCGCCTGGGTGCCATCATGACAGGAGAGACAGGCAATCGAGACCGAACCTACCGGCGCGACCGCACCATCAAGACTGGTGGTTCCCAGAGAATCATACGTGGTATAGGAACTGGAGCTGGACAGAACCCGGTTCCAGAGTGGCACGGAAGCAGAGGTATCCGCGCCGTGCGGCGTATGGCAGAAAACACAGATAGCCTGGGTGCCATCAAATGTGTTCGTGCCTGTACCCGTACTGCCCAGGTTGTGTTTTGTGACAGAGATGCCAGCGTTTGCGATGTTAATAGACAGAACTCCCAGCGCTATCACTGCGCCTGCCAGCAAATTCGTTCGATTTAGTAATTGTATGTTCATAGCCCCCTCCGGCTTTTTGATCCCATAGTTAAAAATGTCAGGCAATATGCGTATAAATTTCACAGCTACTTAACACCTTGCAATATATTTGCCAGATCATAAGCATATGATTATACGGGAATTTATCTTGACACCTGCCATATTTGAGAATATTGACCCGCGCCGACTCCCATAATCGGGAATTTAAAACCCTCAAAATATAAACCGACTCAGGGCTTGTATAAATGATGCCGGGTGCGGGATTCTTTCCAATGAAAATACTTATATCGAAACAGAGAGTCCTCTCCGTGACAATCACTGCAAAGAAAATACGCGGTATTCCTGTGACGCAGGAAACTCGTCATGGCATCCCCTTCCTGGTTGTGACCCGTTCCCTGTTCCGCTTTTGCCGGATCCCACTGATGCGGATTGTGACAGGTCGGACAGGTTATCAACCCCGCCTGAACAGGCTGGCCATTGGCATCAAATACCGGGGGGAGAATATTGTCGGCCCGGCCACCAAACATCCGGCCTTTGTTGGCAGGAACCGTTCGCTTAGGATGCGTCTTTTGGGGTGGGATTTTATTTGCCGCAATATTCCCCAGCTGGTGACAACTGCGGCACATGGATTCCATCACATCTTCGCCGGGTCCCGGGGTTCGAGCCCACAACCGTTGAGGAATGATCGGTGTATGTACATTGTGACACTGACCACACACTCCTGATTGAGCGATATTCTGACCCTTTTTATTCCGCGCCTTTGGCGCCGTTACTCTCAGATCGTGATCGGTCTTCAGAATAGTGTTCTTGTCCTGATGACAATGAATGCAGAGTTTGGCGTCGCCGGCCGCATTGATTCTCAGGAAACTGTTGTTGGCCTGACCTTCTACATCTGCATGATTCCCCGTAAGACTGGCCGGCTTGCCAGGCTGCCACTGATGCGGGTTATGGCAGGTCGCACAATCCAGCTCACCCCGTTTCTTATTACGGGTTCCATCCCGGAGGAAGGTGGGCAAGCCCGGCTTCGCCTTCTTTGGTAATAGATCCAGGTTTACATGTAACGGATGCATGTGCTCACCGGGTAATTTGTCTTTGGCGCTACCGGTCTTGCTGTGACAGGTCTTGCACATTTTCTCCACCCCTTCGCCGGTTCGTCCCGTTTTTTTTGCCCACATATACGCCGCTTCACCATTATGTGGAAGATGGCAAGCACTACAGGCACCATTCTTTAGCGTCGTCTGCGCATCAATATTTTTTTCTTCAGGCGAGCTGATTGAAAGATTGTGCTTTGACAACTCCACGCTGGCATTTTTTCGATGACAATTGGTGCATAGACGGTTGCGGCCATCGTGCGCAATGCGCAGGAAACTGTTGCTGCCATCGCCTTCCAGGGTCCGGGGATCAGGCAATTTACCCGACACTTTCTTGTGCGACCATTTATGCGGATTATGACAGGTCAAACAGGTGACATTGCCACCCTTTTTACTGCGCGTACCAAATTCGTCGTAGAGCGGTAGCGCAATAATATCTGCAAATTTTCTCGGTGCAATATATTTGCTAACCCATTTTTTTATAGTCGCCGTAATCCCCACCCGGGAAACAGGAATGTCCACGGGATGGGTATAGATCCCCAGCGTTTTTTTATGCGCAGGACCATCGCGGGTATGACAACCCAGACAATAGGACGAAACCGTATCCATCCCTGTCTGAAAATTTCGCGCCCACAGTCGTGGCGTATTTGCATCATGGGGAATATGACAGGCACTACAGGGGCCTAATTCGGCGACGGTTTTGCCGCGAATATTTTTGGTCTCCGGCGCCATAATCCCTATATCGTGTTTGCTTCCGCGAATGCCGCTCTTATCGGCATGACAGGACGTGCAAAGCCTCGATTCATGATTATCACGTACCAGTAGTTTTTTGACCTCGGAACCATGCGCCCGGTGGCAGGATTGGCAAATCACTTCCTTTTTCTTGCTAAACTTGGATCCGCGCTCACGTAGCGCGTCGGGGATATGTGAGAGTTTTTTATTAACCGGATGGTTACCGGAAGCCGGGCCTTTCTTCTTGTTCTTATGACAGATCATACACATGCTGGAATTGATATTCAGAACCCGAAGGAATATCGGCGCTTCTGTCTGATTCCAGTCCACACCGTGCGCAGAATGGCAGGTGCCACAATACATTTTGCCATCCTCATTGAGTGGAAAAACTTCTTTTCCATCCACCAGGGGTATTTTGACATTGGTACTGGGAACCACACCGACAGGATGGGTGTGTTTGCGATTTTTCCATAAAAAACGGGAATCCATAACATAGCCGTCATGACAGGAAAAACACATGCGCTCGGTACTGACGATATCCTGCTTACCGCTTTTCTCTATCGGCTCTGGATTATAGGGGATTAACGGCGTGACATCTTTGCGCTTGAACTCATTTAACCACATGATATGGCAGGTGGCGCATTCACGTTTGGCGGAAGGCAGGCGCGCTTCAACCGAAGAATGATACAACAGCCCTGACAATAGTATCAAATAGAATATTCGATACGAGAACCATGGCAGGCTGACACTTTTCATTATTATTTCTTCAACTGAAATACAGCAACCCGATTTTTCAATACTTCAGCAACATACAGGCGCTCCTGCCTGTCGATAGTAATACCTGCGGGAGTAATCAGCTTATATGCTATATTTTTGGGTTGAAGAACATACTTGAAGCGCACTCGGCTATCATAAACCTGTATCACGTCCATGTAGCTATCGGATATATAAAAATTATTTTTGGCGTCGATAGCAACACCTTTAGGTCTAAATAGTTGCCCGGGAAGTACACCCCACTCACCCACCTGAACAGAGAAAGTGCCATTCTTATCAAAAACCTGTACCCGTGTATTCAATACATCAACGACGGCTATACGCGAGTCCGGTAATACCAGAACGGCACCTGGAAAACGAAACTGCCCAGGGTTCAAACCATTCCCTCCCCACTCGCGCAATAATTTCCCTGCCGCACTGAAAACCATTAGCCGATGATTGCGATTGCCCGTAACATAATATTCCCGACCATCATCAGAAACCGCAATATCGATCGGGCGTACAGCCTTACCCCGGCTCATAACCTTGAATTGGCGTATAAAATGGCCGGTATGTGTGAAAATCTGAATTAGCCTGTTTCCGGTGTCGGCCACATAAATTTTATTATGATGGAGGGTAATACCCACAGGGCTATCCAGTTTTCCCTGTCCATGGCCCTTAGAGCCAAAGCTATACATAAGATCGCCCTGGAGAGAGAAAACCATGATACGATGATTAGCACCATCCACCACATAGACCGCTCGCTCATCCACTGCCACATCGGTTGGCATAGACAACCAGGTTGAACCCGCACCCGTAAGATAGTGCAGAAAAGACATTTTTTGATAAGGAATGGGCGCGGCAATCGCTTTCGCCGCTATAGCAACCGGCGCGCCTGTGCAACACAGAAAAAACGCGACAACATGACAGACAGAAAATAGAAGCCGAGCATGAATAGTCATATCAGTTCTCCAGCCCGATAATACCGTCTGTTGCATACTTCAAACAGGCAGATCTATCTCTGTTTATTTCCGCCTGTTATTGCCGCTTGACCCTTTTTTGAAAAGATTTGGAAAATAAAAATTTTTGTACTTTTTGACTATCCCGATAATATTCAGGTTAGTAACATCAAATATTCGCTGTTCTGAAAATCCCAATTTGCGAAAAGGCAGATAACTTTTGTCTTCCGCTACATGGCAGCGATCACAGAAGCGGCCCTTACGTCGAACCAGTTTATGGATGCGCTTTTTCATTGCCTCCTTGTCACTATCCGACAATTTATCCTTAACCTGCAGGAACTCCTGCACTTCAGGTTTATCTTCAATCGGCTCCATCAGAGTCTTTTTGCCATCAATATCAGCATAGATCACTATCTTTGAAAAATAATCATCTGTTTTCACCAGAAACCCTGTATCGGGATCAAGACGGGTGCCATAATGCGGTCCTTTGACTTTAATGCCACTGTAATTCAACCAGGCAAAAGTATATTTATTTTCAGGTATTTTTTCTTCGTTGGTATGACAGGTCATACAACCCACAAATTGGGTATGCATATTAAGAAGCGTACGAATCATTCTTGTCTTTGAATGGGGGTAATCGCCATGACAATAAAAGCAGATCTGTTTTTTTCCATTATTAATAGTATCGTTCTTCCGGATATTGTGAAAATGGCGCATTTTTTCAGAGAAACGTTCTTCACTGAGTACCTGCAGCAATGCCGTTTTCTCTTTTCCTTTAAAAAACCCCAGTTTCTCTCCGAAAGCAATCGAAATTTCAAATAACAGGCTCAGGATAACCGCACCTAAAATAAAGGCGGTTAAAGAACTCAAAACAGGATGTTCTCGCCGAAGCCCGGTAATGCTAAAGGGATCACTCCGGAATTCACCCGGTATCCGCGCCTTGTGATCAATCATTACCAGGATCGCAATACCCAGAAACATAAAAAGAAAAACGGAAATAACAATAAAGATTGTTAGCGCATCCCCTGATTCAGGCATGATTCAAACCCACATTAAGCAGTAAATTATTCACCCAGATACAACCAGATGGTAAATAAACCAAACAACGTCCAAAGAAAAACCATAAATAAGGCACTATAAGCAATCAGCTTCTGATACCATTTCAGCGCCTGCATCATGGCGACACACCTTCTATGGCAAGATCATCTTCACCCTCTGTATCCTCATCGAGTTCACGTGCGCTTAGAAGATCCATCAGATAATCCCTTTCTTCGGGCAACTCCACAAGATTTCGGAGATATTCAAGAAAATGCTCTTCCATCTGATGTTCTCGTGTTATTTTCCCAGTCAGAAATGTCCACTGCATAGGAAAACGCCCCGGTGCAAGATGTACGTTGTACCAGTGCCAGAAGGCAATCACCAGAAGCGCAAGCAAGGCTTCATGTGGATGTGAGAGGCGCATCATTTCCTGGAAATGTGAAGCCACACTGACGGGTAGAACGGCTGCCCAGAATTCAGGGAATAGAAAAGAAGATCCGGAAACAATCATTACGATATTACCGAAGGCTGCCGCAAAATAATGGATCTTCTGTTTATACATAAATTTATCCATCTCGGGCCGCATCTTTCTGGCGCCACTGAAATAGAGCATGTCATCCCTGAAATCCCGCAGATCTTTAAAACTTGGCAGGATAGTACGACGAATATCAAAGCGGCCTTTTAACATCTGCGACAACGGGCCAAGCGTAATGGTGAACGCATGGTAAATCATACTGAGTACCATGACACTGGCCAGTGCCCGGTGGATAACCCGTGAGACATCAACACCCCCAACCAGGGCGTTCAATGGTGCCGCCCAGAAGTGATCAAAAAAAGCGATGGGAAGACCCGTAAATGCCAGCGCAAGAAACGTGACAAAGGTCAACATATGCTGAATACGAATATGAATTGAATAACGCGGCAGGTCGCCGATCGGATTTGAAACAACATTCTTGTATAACAGCACCCGGTCATCGGGCATGGCTGCGATGATGGTCTCAATATCATCACGCTCCAGATAGTCAACATCGTTCATCTCCATTGATCTTTCCAGAACACTTCGTGCTTCTGCCGATAAATTCATTGTCAATTACCTGCTGATTCGTTTTCCAGTATATTTATAAAAATCTAGACTTTTCTGTCACGCCCGCGTCTCGACGGGCGCCACCAGGATGAACCCTTTTTAATTTTCCAGACAACACCATCCCGTCTGCGACCAATAGTTTCAACCATGGCCATACCAACCAGTAAAAACAGCACCACATCACCCACCCAGCCATAAACAATCTCCGCATAATGCCGGAAAGGATTGTCATCTTTATGATTGGTGGGGTGCGGATCAAGTAAAGCATAGTTTCTATCCGCATAAATGTGGCAACGTTGACAGGTCTTCAATTTTCGCCCCGGACTCACGGGCGAAGCCGGATCTCGGGATGGCCGTATAAAATGAACGGACAAATAATAGTTCTCATAATCCGCATGGCAGTCAAGACAATTAGCCGCCTTTTTGTAACCAAAGCGGGTTACTTTTCCATGAAAACTTTCATTATAGGACTCGACGGCATAGGGATATTTCTCACCCAGTTTTCGACCTTCAGCTTTTGCCGCTTTCATATGACGTTCAACCAACCGCTTGTCACCATGACAACTTGAACAGAGCTGAACGATTTCTTCAGAAGAACGTTTGACCTCGCGAATACGTCTACTGGTATGTTTATACCAGTTTATTACAAATTTTCTGTCTTCGTGACACACCACACAGCGATCGACTATGCGTTTTGGCGGCTTAGCTTCCTCCGGATTATAAATGGGATTAGTATGGCAGGTAACACAGTAGGGCTTGTCTCTGTCCGGCCCTGTTGCAAGCTTCTTGCGCCCATGTGTACTTTTTATATATTTATCATAGATAGGCTTGTGGCTGAAATTCTTCCCGGTTGCAGGGTTCTTTATCGAATGACATTCCGAGTCACACTTCACACCCACCTTCACTTTTTTGTGCGGCAGCTGTTTTATGTAGCTATGACAATCTGTACAGGGAACGTTTCGATGAACGGTTTGAGCAAACACATGAGGGATAATATAATAATTTCGGAGCGTACCGTCCTCGGTAATACGCCCCATTTTGGGATATTTATGACAAAGAAGACAAGCCTCATCATCTTCAAATGTCCATCCTGCATGGCTGTAAATAAGACCAGACAAGATTAACAAAAAAATCGGTTTTAATACGTTATGCATTACTCCCTCTCCCCCGAGAGATGTTACAGAAATATATTAAACTTCTTAAGATTCCAATTATTTATAGTCTGCATAATAAAGCTACCATAAGAAAAAATAGAATCACTTGTTTTAGATCATATTGCAATGCAATTTATTCCCAAAAATAACCGACCGACCCCTCCACACCACAAACCATCACTCATAAGTCATGGCAATTTTCACACATCTGACTGGACCGCAAACGTTTGGGTTCATCGGCGCCTTTCGCCGCCCGCGCATTTTTAAGCACGCCGCGTTCATGTGGATTATGACAAGTTGCACAATAAATACGGCCATTATCCTTTTCAAGAGGAAGAATAAGACCATTGATTTTTTCCATTTTCAGCATGTGACGCCGGATCCCGGGCGAAGGTTTTACAAGATGCTGCGGCCCACCCTTGTCCAGAAAAAGAAAATTGCCCCCAGGATGTGGAGCCCATTGATGACAGTTCAAACACAGGGCTGCATAGTCGGTCTTAACCCACAGCTCAGTATCAACTGCGCTACCATCATCCAGCTCCCTGGGAACGCGCATATGGCAAATCAAACATTTGTCAGGTTGGATTTCACCGGATTCCGATATTTGGTCATGTGAATTCAGGCGTTGATAGGCTTTTTTATCATGACAGTTATAACAAAGTCCGGTGCGTGCGCGATAAGGCCCTCCACGCATAAATTTCGGATTTATTTTATTTTCAGAAAAGCGTTTCTTAGTACACTGCATCAGAACATCATGACAGGAAGAACAGCTCATTAATTTTTCCTCTTTCTTTCCCTGGAGCAATGTTTTTCTGAATGCAACGGGCATACGCTTGCGCATACTCTTCGGAACCGCAACGGTCAGCGGGTGATCATGCCTATGATCGCCCAACGCATCATGACAGTTATTGCAGGTCGCATTGATACTTTTTCCACGCAATCGCATATTTTCCTTGTCCGGTTTATCCTTATGGCAGGCTGTACAGGCATCCACGTTCCAATGGGGATCGGGAATATCTTTTATTTCAATTTCGCCTTTCTTGACCCAGGTTTTTATTCTGGCTGCCTGCGAAAATGGAATTTCCGCTGCCAGCAATACAGGAGTCAACCAGCACTGCAAGAATAATAATGCAAAAAAAACCCACCACCGTTTTGAAGTGGGAAAAATAAAACCTGTCAGTCCCGCTTGCGGCACAGAATACCCATGGTTAACTAATAAACAGGCTCACCTACCCGTTCGGCTTATCGGCTGTAGGCGTACTTTTCTCCGGCTGGCTGTTTTTTACACCATTTATCGAATCAGCACTGCCCATCAACCTGGTCGGCCTGAAAACATCGACCTTGCGAAAAAACTGATCCACAATATAAACTTCGCCATTGGTCTTATCTATCGCAACGCCTGAAGGCAGCATGTATTTCCCCGGTTTGTCGGTGGAACCCCGGTTGCCAATATGCATGAGTAACTGCCCTTTCGGTGAGAACAACTGGACATTACCAAATGCGGTATCAACCACATAAACATTACCCCAGCGATCCACAGCAATACCTTTTGGCCGGGAAAACTGACCGGTACGCCGGCCGATACCACCAAACTTGCGAATGAATTTTCCATCCATGTCAAATACCTGAACCCGAAAGTTGCCTCCGTCCACGACATAGAGAAGGTGGTTGTAGGGGCTGATTACCGCGTCGCGGGGTAAATTAAACTCCCCATCTTTATTTCCCCGTGTACCGATATCGAACAGGTGCTTTCCGCTAACAGCATCAAATACGCGTACCCGGTGGTTTTTACTTTCCACGCCACCGGTATCCACAACATAAACACGCGTACCTTCCGGATCAACGGCAACACCTGATGGCCGGCTGAAATAATCTTTTCCGCCCAGGACCCGCAGGTATTTACCATTACGATCATAAACCGTCACCCGCTTGGCTGTACCATCACAAACATAGAGATTGCCAGCCGCATCCTGTGCCAGGCCCAACGGCATAAACAGACGGCCCGGTTCCTCCCGCCCGATTTCAAAAAATTTACCTTCCCCTGCGGGATCCATTACCATCACGGTACGCCGCACAGTGTCACCGACAAAAATACGTCCCTTGTCTACGCTGATGTCAAAGGGTTTGGCAAAACCCTCTCCATGAAGCTGCTCGCCGGTAGCAAAACGACGAAAAGCGTTGGTCGAATCTTCCTTAACCACATCGATGCTGCTGCGAATGGTTCGCTCATAGATAAAGCGGGGTTTTTCCGGTGGCAATGGAAAAACCGGAATCACCGCTTCTTTTTCGACCTTGTCCGAGGTGACGGTACAGGCGTTCAGGAACAGAACAAATCCAGCCAACAAGATTATGATGTTCCGTTGATTTCTATTCATATCGTAACCAGGCTCCATGACTAAAATTAACCACCCGCAGAGCGGGTGGTATGATGAAAGCCCCTGGAAGGGGCTATGGTTAACGTTAAACTCTTGCCCATCTCATTGGCTCCTGGCATTTCTCTCCTCGTTCCTGGCACTTTATGTCGCCTTGGTAGGGTGGGCACGGGGTTTGTGCCCACAGGCATTTTCTTCCATCGTCCACGAAGAGAAATTCAAGGCTCCGGACATTTTGATAGCAAAAACAAACTAACGCGTGGGCGACCAAAGGAAGTGCCTGTGGTGCACAAAACACGTGCCCACCCTACCCTATCAATATAACGCTTAACCTAAACCCGGTTTTTTCTCTTTCTGCATGACGGCCACTTAATAAAACTTGCCGCTTCGAAAAACTATTCTCTTCTCCGCACGACAGAAATGACATTAGCATGTACTCCCCGTCATCCCCCTTTTCTCTACCGGACGCAAATATCCGGATACCGGAATATGATCAGCAAGATTAGTGCCATCAACTTACGAACAGTATGCATCCAGGAGAATATTGGTCAGTTTCTATTTCAGCTGGCATAAACCGGAATAATCGGTATCATAATTGCTTTATTAAAACAGATTCCTCAAAGTACGCCATCTTCATTTTTCACTTACCGTTCAAGAGTCCGGCATGCCCATATACGATAAAATTTCTTTTCCGCTTTATACCCTGGTCTTTGTGAGCAGTTTTTTCCTCAGCACACAAACCCAGGCTGAGGCCTCGGTAATTAAACCCGATCTGATTTATCATAATTACTGTTCGGTTTGCCACGGTGACAAGGGTGACGGAAACTCCCATGCCGAATCCAGCATGGTGCCACCTCCGGCGAACTTCACCCTGCAGAAAACTGCACGCAGGCTAACCCGGAAACGCATGATCCACTCAGTGACCAAAGGGCGGCCCGGCACCGCCATGGTGGCTTGGGAAGACCAGTTAAACCCCGGAGAAATTGCGGGGGTAGTGGATTATATACGTGAATTCTTCATGCCGCCGGTCGGTGCGGGCGATGTCAGCCGCGGTAAAAAACTCTATGCCCAGACCTGCTCGGTCTGTCATGGCGATCATGGCCGTAGTGCAAAATGGGGCAGTAACCTGCTGCGCTTTCGTCCACGCAATTTCACCACCGAAGCCTCCCGCCGTGAACTCAGCCGTGAACGTATGATCCATTCCGTTACCCACGGTGTTCAGGGCACCCCGATGGTGGCCTTTAACAGCCAGCTCAGTGCCGGTGAAATTGCCGACATTGTCGATTATATCCGTGAGGTCTTCATGCACTCGAAGACGCCTTCGGGCATATCAGGAACGCATGCATACGGCTACCCAACCGCAAAAGAAACCGCAACCAAGGCATCAACTTTCTCAGATATGGGAGTCGTCAACCGCCGTCTCTTGCCCAAAAATGAGAATGCCCCCCTGACAAAAAGTATCGATATGAGTGCTGAACTGCCTAATAATCTGCAGGGCAACCCGAAAATTGGACATGCCCTGTACATTCAGAACTGTGTGCAGTGCCACGGCATAAAGGGCAACGGTGAAGGTCCCCGCGCCTACTTTATTTTTCCACGGCCACGAAATTTCACTCGCGAAAGTTCTCGTAAACGTTTCAACCGCCCGGCGCTTTATCATTCGATATCCAAAGGGAAATTGGGTACCGAAATGCCTGCCTGGGATGTGGTAATGACACCTCAGCAGATCGCTGACATCAGCGAATATGTCTTCCGGACGTTTATTCGTGCTGACGCCGCTAAACCGATACAGACAAAATAATATTGCTGCCTACTGTGTTATTTTATAATTCTCCCTGTTTACGCCACCTGCCGGTTGTCCTGTTGATCTTTGTTTCAGGACTTTTCAGCGTCCGGCCCGCCCTGGCGGCTAAGGCGAATACGACCACGCACCAGATCAGTAACCGCGAACGTCAGGCTCACGAACAGGGGCGCAGAATTTATAACTTCCGCTGTTATTATTGCCACGGCTATTCCGGTGATGCCCACACGCTCGCCAGCCGCTTTCTGACCCCACCACCACGAGATTTCACCCGCCTGCAGCCAGCATCGCCCAATCGTGATAGCATGATCGCCAGCGTCCATGATGGCCACCCCGGCACCGCCATGGCCAGCTTCGCCAATATATTAAGCAAGCGGCAAATCGCCCTGGTCGTTGATTTTGTGCGCAACGAATTCATCCTGCATAAAAGAGAGAACACCCGCTACCACACTGCAGCCAATGGCTGGCCTGATCATAAACGTTACCGCGCCGCCTTTCCCTTTGCCAGGGGTGAGATTGCACTGGATCGAAACCCGGAAACGCTTAGCCCAGAACAACGAAAAGGTCGCCGACTTTTTCTCGATACCTGTATCACATGCCATGATCGTGCAAAGATCCAGAATGAAGGCCCCGAGTGGGAAGCCAGCGCCGTTTCTTTTCCACGTAACAATACCTCATTCAGTTATCCGAAAGTGGATAGTCTTAGCGAAGCCTCAGTCTATGCCCGTCATGATGTGGTGCCTGTATTAACGTCTCTTAATAAAAAGGAAAAAAAAGGCGCGCAACTTTTTCAGGACAACTGCGCCTTCTGCCATGGCGCTGATGGCACTGGCAAAAACTGGATCGGCAGTTTTCTTGAACCGCATCCGCGAAATCTCACGAATCCCAAAATTATGCAGGCCATGACCTCGCAACGGCTCCGGCGCGCCATCGAAGACGGCCTCATCAACACCACGATGCCCGCTTGGAAAAATGTATTGAAAAAAAAGGAAGTGGACGCACTGATAGCCTACATCCGTGCCGCTTTTTACCCCCGGCACAGCTACCGGAAGAAATGATTTCAGGGTTTATAGTCAAATTTGCCTGATCTTCCTGCCTGGCGTTTTCACAGTGATCTCTGTCACTTCGAGCAGCTTGCTGGCCCCCTCACTGACAGACCTCAGGCCTGCAAGGCGCGTTCGTCATAGCGGCGATCCGCCTGAATTTTGAGCTTGTTACTGTGAGCAAAATTCATAATAAACTCATAGGCGCCAGGATTGCTTTCTGCAAGCCCCCGCGCCACCACCAGACATTTTTCCCCGGCAATCATACAGGGCTGAACACTGCGAGCATACTGCAACCGGTGATCACCACCAAAATGGGCCAGTGTGGAGGAGATACGTTCGATCCAGTCGCTGGGACGAAGACGTCCACCATCTTCACGCGCACTGTGAATCACCAGAATATCTTCTTCTTTACGGGACAAAGTGTTTACCTCTATGCTGGTTTAACAAGGGGAGATCCGATTACAATCCGTGTCTAAATAAATTTTCCGAATTCCTGTCCCGCAAAACCGTTCGCCCTGAGCCCTTCGGCTTCGCTCAGGAGAGCCTTGTCGAAGGGGGAATAGCCTTAAATATTGGTATTTCAGGCTTTATGTTCATGGTTCGACAAGCTCACCACGAACGTGATCTGTATAGTGGGCAGAAATTCGGAACACCTATTTAGACAGGCGTCCTTCGACAGGCTTCCTTCGACAGGCTTCCTTCGACAGGCTTCCTTCGACAGGCTTCCTTCGACAGGCTTCCTTCGACAGGCTTCCTTCGACAGGCTTC
>VAOZ01233586.1_pt1 | contig 16548 bp, 11 predicted proteins | sample 3394041 | NCBI WGS metagenome assembly VAOZ01 (sample SAMN08290431, study PRJNA428436) | hydrothermal vent metagenome | isolation source: Deep-sea hydrothermal vent chimney | place: Indian Ocean: Southwest Indian Ridge
CGAGGGCTTAAGACCGTGTTTATCGCACACATCAGGTACAGAAATCTTCTCGACCAAATGCTCTCGTAGTATCGATATCTTTTGCCCGGGACTGAACTGCCGTCTCTTGTTTGTCATGCCATGCTCCTTCGTTTGAATGTCTCTTATTCAAACAGGGCATTTGTCCAATTCCATCTGAAGCAAAACAAAACCTTATCGGAGCGGAACTCGAACCCGCCAGAATAAACGACCTTGCCCGACCGTACTGCAAGACGCTCACATGACTTGCTCTATATGAAAGACTTGGCATGATGCACTGTTAATAATGTATACTTGCGCCGGGATGGTGGAACTGGTAGACACACGGGACTTAAAATTCCGAGAACACTGCGTTCGTGCGGGTTCGACTCCCGCTCCCGGTACCAGATAACGCAGGGAGGAAGATCATGCGTGATGGTGTGTTGATGCGGTTATGGCTGGCCGAACCGGATCGGATACATGGTTAGCTCTGACCCTTGCACACCATGCGGGCTGTACTTGAATTACGCTTCAGCGCGGGCCTGCAAGGCGTGACCGTTATGCGTAAAATCCTCAAGGCTGTTCCGCTGTTTTCCGAATTTAATGATGTTGAAATTGATGCGATTGCGACGCTGGTTTCGACACGGCAGTACCCCAGGAAAATGCTTATCGTGCAGGAAGGTGAAACGGGCAAATTCATGTTCATCATCCTCAGAGGCTCGGTAAAGGTATCTTCCTATGCTGCCGATGGCCGCGAGGCTGTACTTTGTCTGCTCGGAAGCGGGTCTTTTTTCGGCGAGATGGCGTTACTGGATTCCGCACCCCGTTCCGCAACTGTAACCACGATGGAAGAGACTGAATTAGGACATATTCATCGCGCTGATTTTGAACGGTTGATGCTGCAAATGCCCCAATTAATCCGAAAACTACTGACCGAAATGGTTAGCAGGCTACGGCGTACCAGTGCCGTATTCGGACGAATCAGCACCATGGATGTACCACAGCGCTTGTATAATTACATACACGATTACTGCCTTCACGCCGGATCCCCTAACGTAAATGGAAATGTCGAGGCCAAGCTGCAAACCCATCAATTGCTTGCGGATCAACTGTCCACCAGCCGGGAAACCATTTCACGTGCCATCAGCGCATTAAAAAAAGAAGAGATTATCACTCCGCTGCAAGGCCGCGGGTGGGTGAGAGTGAACATGCATGCACTTGAATCCCTGTTGCAGGATATGCAGTGAATACGGATCATTATCATCCGTTACCCGGGAATAACCGATACTCCACCCATATAAGTTTGTAAGGCCTCCGGCACGCTTACGGATCCGTCCGCCTGCCAGCCATTCTCCAGAATAGCTACCAGACAACGGCCAATGGCAACGCCTGAACCATTCAACGTGGCCACGGGCCGGGGCTTGCCATGCGCATCACGATAGCGGATGCCTGCCCGTCGCCCCTGAAACTGCCCGAATGAAGAGCAGGATGAAATTTCACGGTATGCGTTCTGGTTCGGAAGCCAAACCTCCAGATCATACGTTTTTTGAGCAGAGAACCCGAGATCCCCGGCACACAGCTCTACAACCCGATAGGGCAGATCCAGGGCCTGTAGTACGGTCTCGGCGTGTCCTGTCAGTTCTTCCAGCGTCGTGAGGGCATGCTCCGGTTGAACAAACTGTACCAGTTCCACCTTATCGAACTGGTGCTGACGAATCATGCCGCGCACATCCCTGCCGGCGGAACCCGCCTCGCGGCGAAAACATGGGGTATAGGCACAATGGCGAATCGGCAAGGTATCGGCATCCAGAATGGTGTCCTGATACAGATTGGTCACCGGCACCTCGCCGGTAGGAATCAAAAACGCGTCCTCGCCCTCAATTTTGTACAGGTCATCCGAAAATTTTGGTAATTGTCCTGTTCCCGTCATGGTTCTTCGATTGACAATTACCGGCACCCATACCTCTTCGTAAGCATGCCGATCCACATGCATGTCCAGCATAAATTGTATCAAGGCCCGTTCCAAACGCGATCCCATGCCGCGTAACACGGTGAAACGACTGCCGGAAATTGTAGTTCCGGCTTCAAAATCAAGAATTCCAAGTTTAACACCAATCTCCCAATGTGGTGGAACCTCATCCTGCCTCGGATCACCCCAGAGGCGCAGCTCAATGTTATCCCCTTCGTTATTTCCGTCCGGCGCCGATGCATGCGGAGGGTTAGGAATTTCCAGCAATATGGCGGCGAAAGCTTCTTCAGCCTGCCTGACCTCGGCCTCCAGAGCTTTGCATTGTTTAGCGACGGCCTGCATCTCCGTCAACTCTTCGGATACATCTTCATCCCTGGATTTCTTCTGTCCGATCAATCTGGACACACGATTGCGTTCAGCCAGCCATGTTCCCAGTCCAGCCTTTAATTCGCGCTGCCGGACATCAAGCTCCCGCGCCCTTCCCCATGGACTACCCGCTTCGATGACATAGGCGCCACGGCGCGAAAGTCGCGCTTGCATGTCATCGAACGATTTTCGGAATTCCCGGCGATCAATCACGTATAATCCCAAGAACAGGCATTGAATGTGAATGCAGGGTATAAGTATTTGGTTCGTATAGTGTCTCGATAAAGCATGTAGTCACCTCATGGGTGATGAATGATTTCTCGGAATGCCAGACGAACCAAAGGGTGGCGCCATGCGCCGTATGTCAATGTCGGATCCTGGGATAATAGTCATTCCCCGATCTCGGGTTCGCCTGTTTCCTCCTCTTCATCCTGCTGGTGCTCCGCCACGCGTACGGCGCCAATCACGTTCTCATCAGCGGAACAGTCAATCAGCTTCACACCCTGGGTGTTGCGGCCAATGACCGACACGCCATTCATGCGTATGCGCACCAGCCGCCCGGTATCGGTCATCATCATAACCTGATCTTCGTCCAACACCTGCAGTGCGCCAATCATGGTGCCATTGCGCCCGCCCGTCTTGAGCGTAAACACACCCTGACCGCCACGCTTCTGACGCGAATACGCATTCACCGACGTTCGCTTGCCGAAACCGTTCTCGCTGACAGCCAGCAGACTGGCCCCCTCCACCAGTAGCGTCATGGCAATCACCGTAGCCTCCCCGGGCATGCGCATACCGGTCACGCCGCGTGTTGCGCGCCCCATGGAGCGCACATCGGTCTCGGCAAAACGAATCGCCTTGCCGCCGCTGGAAGACAGTATGATTTCCTGCTCGCCATTGGAAATACGTACGGAGATCAGATCATCATCATGATCGAGCTTGATGGCAATAATACCATTGGCGCGAATATGGGCGTAATCCGTCAAGCTGGTTTTTTTCACGAGGCCATTCTTCGTTGCCATCACGATGTAATGCCCCTCGTCAAATTCACGAACAGCCAGCGTGGCGGATATTCTTTCTTTCTTCTCTACCGGCAGTAAATTGACCAGCGCCTTGCCACGCGCGGCGCGTCCGGCCTGCGGCACTTCATAGACTTTTTTACGGAACACGCGCCCACGGTCAGAGAAAAACAGCAAAAAATCATGTGTGGAAGCGGTCATGATCTGCGCAACGAAATCTTCTTCCTTGGTCGTCATCGCTGTCTTGCCCTTGCCTCCCCGGCGTTGGGCACGATACAGTGAAACGGGATTTCGCTTGATATAGCCCTCATTGGAAATCGTCACCACCATATCTTCTTCGGTAATCAGATCCTCCACCGAAAGCTCCGCTGTTTCGTCCATGATTTCCGTACGGCGCGGATCGGTATATTTATCGCGCACAGCCTGCAATTCTTCAACAATCACCTGCATCAATAATTTTTCATCAGCCAGAATCGCTTTCAGATTCGCGATGGTAGCCCGGACTTCTTCATGTTCCGCTTTAATTTTGCCACGTTCCAGCCCGGTCAAACGCTGAAGACGCATTTCCAGAATCGCTTTGGCCTGTTTGTCCGACAGACCAAAGCGCCGCATGAGTCCACCACGTGCCTCATCGGCTGTCTGACTGGCACGGATGAGTTTGATCACTTCATCAATATGATCTAGAGCAATCAGTAAACCTTCGAGAATATGGGCTCGATCCTCGGCCTTGGCCAATTCAAACAAACAACGCCGGGTCACCACCTGGCGTCGATGATCGACAAAATGCATCAGGAATTCACGCACACCGCACAACTTCGGTTGCCCGTCCACCAGCGCCAGCATGTTGCAACCAAAATTACATTGTAATTGTGTATGTTTGTACAAATTATTCAGAATGACTTCAGGAATTTCATTCCTTTTCAGTTCAATCGCGATACGCAGGCCATCGCGGTCGGACTCGTCACGAAGATCTGAAATACCTTCAATCTTCTTGTCACGGACCAGTGCTGCAATATTTTCAATCAACACAGCCTTGTTTACCTGATAGGGAAGCTCGGTAACAATAAGCGATTCGCGTTTGGTACGTGGATGAATCTCCACGATGGCCCGTGCACGCATGGTCACGGAACCGCGCCCCGTCAGAAAAGCACTACGCATGCCCTGGCGTCCATAAATAAAACCACCGGTGGGAAAATCCGGCCCCGGCATAATTTCCATAAGTTTTTCGTCATCAATACCGGGAATTTCGATCAGGGCAATGGTTGCATTGATAGTCTCACCCAGATTATGAGGCGGTATATTGGTGGCCATACCTACCGCAATCCCTTGTGAACCGTTGACCAGCAGATTAGGAAAACGTGCCGGCAACACCCTGGGTTCCCTGAGGGAATCATCATAATTAGGAGTAAAATCGACAGTATCTTTATCAATATCCGCCAGTAATTCACTGGCAAGCCGACTCATGCGCGCTTCGGTGTAACGCATGGCTGCTGGCGAATCACCATCGACCGAGCCAAAATTTCCCTGCCCGTCCACCAGGACGTGGCGCATACTCCATGTCTGCGCCATACGCACGAGTGCATCGTAGACGGCGGAATCGCCGTGTGGATGGTATTTACCAATCACATCACCAACCACGCGTGCGGATTTTTTGTACGGTTTATCATAGGTGCAACCGAGTTCCTGCATTGCAAAGAGAATGCGACGATGTACGGGCTTCAAGCCATCGCGCGCATCGGGAAGCGCCCGTCCGATAATGACACTCATCGCATAATCGAGATATGAACGGCGCATTTCCTCTTCAATCTGAACCGGTATGGAAGTCGTCAATTGATCCATTGTCATGTATCCCTCTGGCTTTTATCCTCTAGAATGGTAATGCCCTCGTCCCATCACCCTGGCACTCACCTATCCGCGTACCCGTATACGTTTATTCAAACAGTCTTTGTCACCACTCAGGAGCCCCCGTCTTTTACTCCGTAGCCTGTCTGCGTACAGACACGCGCGGGCGGCGGGGAAGCGAGGTCAAAACAGCATGATTTTGAGGCACCGAGTTGCGACCACGTAACGAAAAATCAGGATATTTTGTGTTGCTTCCCTGCCGCGCAGTAGATTTCCCCCGACCCGGACTATTTATGAATCACCGCGATGATTACGCCAGGTCTTTGTTCGCAACGGATTCCCGAGGGAAGGAGACCGTAGCCATACATACGGACGACCGACGAGGAATTCGGTGCGGGCAAAGGAACAAGAAAGGGCGCGGCAGCATTGATGAAATAGTCCGGGCTACGTCCGACAGGCTCCCGGGCCTTATTTTACCCTATCTGACGGTTCGTTGCCACAATCTGTTTTGAACCCTCAAACGTTCTTAATTTTTGTGAAGTACATGATAAAAAAATATGCCCCGGATGCTTATTGCTCAACGACGCGTAACTATTCATGAATCGTCGTGAAGCCCACGCCTGCCTGTGCGTACCGCACGCAGACAGGCCGGGCCCTGGTTCGCAACAGATTGTGCCATGTGCCGCATGTCAATGTCGGATCATGGGTCAAACACTTAGCTTTACAGACAGCCCCACGGCCTCAATCCGTCTGGCCATGCCTCCCATCCAGTTTCCATCCAATGGCGATACGTGCGCCGCTTCCGATTGCATGGAGGGTCTTGCAACGCCGTAAAGCAGAACTCCTTTCACCGAAACGGCATCGCGCCTGATGTCGGCAAGAAAATCCAGGTATGCTGTTACTTCCGCTTCAACCGGAGGGAGGCCATCCCAGTTGAACATGCAGGTCTGAATCCACGTCGGACAGCGTGCCGCTGTAATCTTCAATTGCTTCCGCAGGCGCATGGGACTTAATTTCACGCCGTTGATACGTACAATACCTTCATCCGTAGTTGAATCCACCTTGAACCATACCTCGCCCCCATGTTTTGCCATCATTTCAAGCCCCTTCCTGACGGGTGGACGATGGACATAAGAACCATTCGTAATCAATACAATGTTGATGCCTCCAGGAAAAGCCGCATCACGCAGTACGGAGACTATCGTTTCAACCACCACATCAAACTGATCGCAGCCGGTTGGTTCGCCATTGCCGGAAATCGCCACATCACAAATTCCGCGGCAGTCCTCCGGTACATGTTCTCGCATAAAACTACCACAAAGAATCTCTTGAATAAATTCGCTTAATTCCGTGTTTAACAAGGATATATCGATCTCTGGCGCTGATCCACGCACAAGGTTCGGAACCTGACAATAAACGCAGTGCCAGTTACAGGCGTTATTCGGGCTAAGATTCACCCCAATGGACACCCCGCCCGTCCGACGCGAAATAACGGGATAAACATAGGTTAGCCCCGCTGCATTCCGGTCATGATTTCGCGTATTAAGCATCATTAATGCATTTGTCCCGATGATTGGCGCATGCGCCAATTATAACGTTATCAGCTGTTATAAATAAACTGCCCCACCGCAGGCGTTAGTGCAGCATGTCTTCTGTAAAAGAGAATCTCTTTGGGTCTAATTCCCCGCAGCTTGCTGCGATATGAGAATCGTTATGCCTGTAATACCCCGCTGCTTGCGGCGGGGTAGTTTATTTTGGAGTCAGCACATCCTCAACAATAAATTGAATCGCATCCCCTCCCCGCCAGTCATCCTTTTGTAACCGACCGATCAGCGACACGATATGGCCGGGTTGAAGTATATCACTCAGGTCATTCCCATTAAACACAATGGCATCCAGCCAGTGAACGCCATCATGTACCTTCATCCGAACCACACTACCTTTTAAATCACGGCGGCTGGCAATACACACATCCCGCACCAGCCATGTACAGGCCGGATTACCATGCCCGACAGGCTCGAAACGCTGTAAACGTTCTGCCAAACCGATATGCATCGCAGCTAAACCCAGCACCCCGTCAATGATCTGAATATGGGCTGCACCTGCATTTTTTCGTTGTTCCAAAACGGCCACTCCAAAGCGGGTAACAAACACATTCCACCCCCCTGCCTTGATCGTGCCACCACCCGCACCGGCATGTCCGCCGAAACCTTCCAGACAATCGCTACATGTATTCAGCAGTTCCCCCACATGAAATCCCGGTCCGCCACGCAATGAAACGCGAATCCTGTCGTCAGGCGTTACAAAACCAACGGCGGCGGGTCGGCCATGTTTGCGAGCAAGCCTTCCCGCTGCCAGTCCCACCACACCCGCGTGCCAACGCTTGTCATACACGGCCAGGGTATCGGTACCATTCAGTCTGGCGTCGGCCTGCTTGAACACATCAGCCTCCACCCTGCGCCGCTGTTGATTGGTTTCGTCCAGTACCCCGGCCAACTGTGCCGCTTCATCCGCATCATGCGTGGATAACAGCCGCATGGCCTCTTCGCCGTGGCGCATACGTCCTGCCGCATTGATACGCGGTGCCAGATAGAAACCGACAGTTTCCGTCGTGACGGCTTTCCTGACCCTGGCCACCCGTATCAGCGCCGTCATGCCCAAAGAGGGATTTGTATTGAGCCGTTGCAAGCCGTAATATACCAGAATCCGGTTTACGCCGACCAAATCCATTACATCGGCCACCGTTGCCACGGCTACGCGATCCAGCAATGTTCGCAAATCATATTCGGGAGACCGCCTCCTCTCTTTCAGTCGGCTCCACACCGCCATCAGCAGAAAAAAAGCAACACCCGTACCGCACAGTTTCCGGTCGGCAAAGCCGCAGTCATGGCGTGCCGGATTAAGCAATGCAAAGGCATCGGGAAGTTTTGATTCGGGCAGATGGTGGTCAGTGATAATCAGATCGAAACCGAGTTTTTTAGCTTCGGAACAGGCATCAAAACACGTCGTTCCGGTATCAACGCTAATACCAAGCCGAATACCGGCCGCTGCGGCTGCGCGGACAACATCTACATCGATCCCGTGCCCATCCTCGAACCGGTGCGGAATGGAGAATGACACTTCCGCACCCGTACCACGTAAGGCTTCCAGCAGGATCGCTGTCCCATTGACGCCATCAGCGTCAAAATCGCCGAAGATATGAATCTTTTCGCCTGTGAGAATAGCCTCGGCAACGCGCCCCGCCGCTTTCTCCATATCCGCCATTCCAAACGCATCGGGTAAATCGGCAAGCCGCGGTGCAAAAAACGGATTGGCCTCGGTCAACCCCCTGGCATCAAGCAGGCCATTCCAGGCCGCTGCCGGATCGTCTGTAGTCAACGGGCCATTTCTCCATGCCAGCGTATACCCCCTGGTCGTCTTTTCTTCAGATAGCATCGTAGTGTTCCGTCCTATGCATTCGCTATCCCCAAGATCCGACATTGACATTGGATGCAGGGTGTAAGTATTTGGTTTGCATAGCGTTTCGAAAAATCATGTATTCACCTCATTGGTGATGAGTGATTTTTCGGAATGCCAGGCGAATCAAAGGGTTGCGGCATACGCCGCATGTCAATGTCGGATCTTGGGGCTATCCCTCGGCGGTGACAAATTATATAGGACAGGATACCATCCCCCTTCGTGTTTGTGGACACGCCATCATATCGCACCACGGAGTACGGATAATAATTCTGCTTCCCCTTGCGCTGCTCTCGGTATCCATGAGGATTTCCTCAACGTCGGCAACAGGGGTTCCGTTAATAGTGCCGCATAACCGTCTCCGGCCAAAATAATTTTTTTTGGCAAGGATGCCTTCTGTTTTAGCAACGATCCCATTCGTTCAACCTCGGTGATTACCATCCCGGGACTACCCATCTTCCCCACCGCTATTGCATGCAGAAAAGGATTCCGGGTCGTAACCGATGGCATGGTTTCAGGCAGAGGGGCAGGCCATGCGCATCCACCCCAGAACCACAATCCGTGAATATCCGGTTGTCCGCAACGTCGGGAAGCTTGCCTGCCATGCAATGTCATCTGAATTTCGGATATCAGGCGCATCAACCGTCCGCCATCTTTACCTTCGGGATGCTGGTTCGGCAATGTTTTCCCTGCAATCATGGCAAACGATTGGGGATGAACATGCATCGGCTCACAACAGGCAAGCAACACTGCCGCATCGGCATGTAACAAATGCATCCCCTCCTCCTCCAGCAGTACATTCAGGGTGTCACATAACCATCGGGCGTCTTCCTCACACCACGGCAACAAACCTTCCGGTATTACCCTCACCTGATCCCGGCCAAGCTGGCCGGAATACGGCGAGGCAACCCAGCATTGTTTCACATTTGCTGGCAGGTTGCTGCATTGTGCTGCCAACAATGCAGCGGGGGGCGCATCCACAATCACCGCATACCACTCCAATGGAGTTCTATCAGCGCATGCAAACCATTTCCGCCTGTATGTTGATAACTGCCTGCTCCACAAAAAAACATCAGGATGAAGCGAAATTCCATCCTGACGCTCAATCAACCCCTGACTGACAATGAACGTAGAAGCCATCATCAGCGGTAATCATTCTTCAATAGAGCCTCTTGCAAAACTCTGGGTGGATGAGCGGCACTCCCACTTTGAGACCAGTTTCGGGATTGAATGAGCTGCATGGTGATTCCATGGAGCGAAATTCAAGCTCGGAAATGGGCCGAAGTGGGGAAGCGGATCGCCGATCACGCGTGTTGCAAGACGCTCCTTGGTGTATAAGGATCTTTTCAGTACCATCACCCACCGAAGGACAACAGGTTAGGCGGTAGCTGTAAACAGCGAGCATGATCCCAAGATCCGACATTGACATGCGGCGCATGCCGCAACCCTTTGATTCGCCCGGCATTCCGAAAAATCATTCATCATCAATGAGGTGAATACATGATTTTTCGAAACGCCATGCAAACCAAATACTTACACCCTCCATCCAATATCAATGTCGGATCTTGGGATGATCGTAACAAAGTGTTGAAGAACCCGCATGATTCATAAATTGTCGTGATGATTGCGCAGGAACTTTGTCTGCAACGAATTCCGGGGAAGGAGGCCGTAGCCGTGCATACGGACGACCGATGAGGGATTCGGTGTGGGAAAACGAACAGTCAGGAGAGCGTCAGTTATGACCTTTAAACCACTTTCATATTCCCTTGCGTCTGGAGAAGTTGCATTGGTCGGAGCTGGTCCGGGAGCCGCGGATTTACTGACTTGCGCGGCAGCTCGATTGCTGGCCGATTGCGATGTAATTGTTCACGATGCCCTGGTGTCCCGGGAGGTGCTCGATCTTGGCTGTCCCGATGCCGCGCGTATCTTTGCTGGCAAGCGCGGTGGTCGGCCTTCCACCCATCAATCGGATATTTCCGACACGCTGATCCGGCTTTCCATGCGCGGCAAACGCGTGGTGCGCCTGAAGGGAGGCGATCCGTTCGTGTTCGGGCGCGCTGGAGATGAGGTGCGCGCACTGGCTGCTGCCGACGTTCCGTTCCGCATTATTCCCGGTATCACGGCGGGTGTTGCGGCCCCGGCCATGGCTGGTATTCCGGTTACGGATCGAACCGTAAATAGTTCTATTGCCTTTTTAACGGGGCATGAAGTGTCTGACGACAGTCGGATTGATTGGACGGCACTGGTTACGGCATTTCCAGTCATGGTGTTCTATATGGCGGCGCGCGTTCTTCCGGATCTGGCCATCCGTTTGATGGATGCCGGCATGGATTCAAATATGCCCGTCGCGGTGATTCGTAACGCATCGCTGGCGGATGAATCGGTTCATATCGGCACGTTAAAACAGGCGGGAAATGGCCAAATAACGGCCATCTCTCCATCCATCGTTATCATTGGTGAAACGGTGAGCCAGTGCATTCCATGGAGACATCATCCGGTTTGATGCCCGAGTTTTTGTCGCGTTATGCCAGTGGCTAACATGATCATCGCGGCAATGTATGAATAGTCCAGACTACATTCCATGGCGGCCCCTGGGAATATTGACCTTGATGACTTCCTGGTTAGTATCACCGCGCACTAAATTTATTCCGGTTTGACTGGCTGTTAGTGTAAATTCAAAGTCTCGTTGGAGTTGTTCATCTCCCATGTTAAAACAATATCTTCTTTCACCAGGTCCAACCGCCGTGCCTGAGCGCGTGTTGTTGCGCATGGCTCATCCCATGATTCATCACCGCACGCCCCAATTTTCGGCCATTTTCGCCGAAACCAAACGCATGCTGGAACAGGTGATTCAGACGAAGAACGATGCCTTGATGCTGGCCTCTTCCGGTTCCGGTGCCATGGAAGCCGCAGTTACCAACCTGTGTTCGCCCGGTGATACCATCATTTACGTCAATGGCGGCAAATTCGGTGCGCGATGGGGTAAGATTGCCGCGAAATACGGCGTGAAGACCGTCGAGATCAAGGTTGAATGGGGGACGGCGGTTGAAGCAACCGTCGTGGAAGCTGCGTTAAATGCCAACCCCGATGCGAAAGGCATATTTTTGCAAGCGTCGGAAACCAGTACGACCACCGAACACCCAATCCGTGAGCTGGCACGGTTGACGGCAGCGCGCGCATCCTGTGTGACCGTGGTGGATGCGATTACCGCACTGGGCATCATTGACATGCCGATGGATGACTGGGGCCTGGATGTGGTGATCTCGGGATCACAAAAAGCATTCATGTTGCCTCCGGGCCTGGCCATGATTGCGCTTTCAGACAAGGCGTGGACATTGACTAAATCCGCCACCTGTCCGAAATTTTATTTCGATCTCGCGACCGAGCAAAAGAGTCAGCGGGCCGGTCAGGATACGACGGCATGGACGCCTGCCGTGGCCCTGATCCTCGGTTTGAATGAAGTGCTGAACATGATGTTTGAGGAAGGTCTGGATAACATCCATGCCCGGCATGCATTGCTGGCACAAGCGACACGTGCCGGCGTGGCGGCGCTGGGCATGAAGCCTCTATCCTCAACCCCGGCCACTTCCGCAACCGGCGCTTTTGTACCCGATGGCGTGGACGGCGCGGCATTCGTAAAGTACTTGCGTGATACCATGGGGGTGACTTTTGCCGGTGGCCAGGATCATCTGAAGGGTAAAATTATTCGCATTGCACATCTGGGATATTACGATGTATTTGATATTTGCACGGCGATAAGTGCCATTGAAATTGCGTTAAACCGTTTTTCTTATCCGATCAAAATGGGACGCGGCGTAGCGGCGGCGCAAGCCGTGCTGGCCGAACGTTTCCCGATTCAGGAGTAAAACGATGCCTAAAGTCTGGATTGCGGACAAGATGTCCGGGCGCGCACTCGAAGTATTCAGGGCGCGCGGTGTTGAGGTGGATTACAAACCGGGTCTTTCAGATGAGGAAAAACTGGCCATTGCCGGTGATTATGACGGTATTGCCGTTCGTTCTTCAACGAAATTAAAGGGGGAATTGCTGAGTGCGGCAGGGTGTGTGAAGGTGATTGGCCGCGCCGGTATCGGCGTGGATAATATTGATGTCGAGGTCTGTTCGCGCCGGGGTATCGTGGTGATGAATACGCCGTTTGGCAACACCATTACGACCGCCGAACTGGCCGTCGCGCATATGGTTGCGGCGGCGCGTATGATTCCGCAGGCCTCATCATCCACGAGATCGGGCAAATGGGAAAAATCACGCTTCATGGGCATGGAACTGACAGGAAAGAAAGCCGGTGTGATTGGCGCGGGGAATATTGGCGCCATTGTATGCGACCGGCTCAAGGGCCTGCACATGGCCGTATATGTTTACGATCCGTTTATTTCTGACGAGCGGGCGGCGGCGATGGGCGTGGTCAAAGTGGAAACGGTGGCTGAACTGGCTGAAACCGTGGATATGCTAACCATCCATGTGCCACTGCTGGATACAACTCGAAACCTGATTAATGCTGATATCCTGGCCCGGATGAAAAAGGGTTCGATTCTGGTGAATTGCGCCCGTGGCGGCATTGTCGATGAGGGAGCGCTTTATGAGGCTTGTAAGTCCGGTCATTTGCGGGCGGCGGCACTGGACGTATTTGAGAACGAACCGGCACGCAAAAACCCTTTGTTTGAACTCGATAATGTCAGTTTTACACCACATATCGGGGCCTCCACGGACGAGGCACAGGAAAACGTGGCTGTTCAGGTGGCCGAACAGATGTCGGACTATCTGCTGAATGGCACGGTGCGCAACGCCGTGAATATGCCGTCGCTGTCCGAAGAGGAACAGCGTTTGTTGGCCCCATATCTGTTGCTGGCCGAACGCATGGGCCGTTTTGTCGGGCAGACCATGACGCCCGGTTATTCGCGCATCACGGCACATTTCGAGGGCCATGCCGCATCGATCAACCGCAAACCACTCATTAACAGTATGCTTCAGGGCCTGTTGTCGCAAAGCATGGAAGAGGTGAATGCAGTCAATGCCGGCATGCTGGCCAAGGATCGTGGCATCGAAGTAACTGAATCGGCGCGCGAAACATCGGAAAACTTCTCCACACTGATTCGCATGGAGGTAGAGGGTGATGAGGGGACACGCTGTGTGTCGGGAACATTATTCGATGAAACACGGCCGAGGCTGGTCAGTTTCGATACATATGAAGTAGAGATTGCACCCAGGGGGAACCTGATTTTTATCCAGAATGAGGACAGGCCGGGCGTGATTGCGGCGATTGGCTCCATTCTGGCGGAGGCCAATATTAATATTGGTGATTTTCGACTGGGGCGTCGGGAAGATGCGGACAATGCGGTGGCTCTGGTGCAAGTGGATACGCCGCCTGATGAGCATGTGATCAACAAGCTGGCAAATCTTCCTCATATTATCAGGGTTCGTTATGCCGAACTGGGAGCTATGTGACCGATCTGCCGATTATCGGGCTGGACGATGCTATCGGCGCACGCGCGAGGGCATTGCGTGATTTGCAAAGGCGGCTGCTTGCGCTGTTTGATGAGGCGGGATTTGATGAGGTCATCCCCCCGATTCTGGAACGACCGGATACGCTGAAATCAGGCGCCGGACATTTTCTGGCAGACCAGACCGTGGTCTTCTCCGACCCGGCGGGTGCCGGATTATTGGCGATTCGTTCAGACATGACGCCCCAGGTCGCCCGCATTGCGGCAACACGGTTGCAAAGCAAAGATATCCTGAAACTCTGCTATTCAGGTACGGTCATGCTGGCCAGGCCAGGATCACGGCGCGGTTCGCGCCAACAGTGGCAAACAGGGGTGGAATATCTGGGCGTGTCCGGCGCGGAAGCTGATGCCGGGGTGATGCGTTTGGCGGCGCAAAGCATGCTGACCGCCGGATTCAGACAACCGGTGTTACAGGTCGGACACATCGGTTTGCTCAGGGCACTGGTTGATGGGAGTTCGGTATCGTTGGAAACGTGGCGAAAACTTATTGCTCGCCGTTCACCGGATGATCTGTCCGCGACTATACCTGCCGGGGATATTTCCGAAATAAATCATCAGATGCTGCTTGCCATAGCTTCAGGGCTCGGTGATCTGGCATGGATTGAGACGTGGCAGGGTAAAATTAACGATACATTTGACCATGCCGCAAAGGAGCTGGCGTGCTTGACGAATCAGGTCAGCGCGCAGGTAGGAAGCGGTGTTCAGGTTCATGTTGATGCGGCGGTGATGCCTCGTTTTCTGTATCACAACGGGATTGTCTTCGCGGGCTTTGCCACCGGTGTTCCGTGGGCGCTACTACACGGCGGACGTTATGATGCGATGATGGCGGCACATGGCAGGGATATGCCCGCGACAGGATTTTCCTGTGATTTATGGGCATGGCTGGATGCGGTTCAGGCATGAGTTCCGCAAGGGGCTATCTGCTTCAACCCTTCACCACAAAGGATGCGGCGAGGACAACATGGCGAACATAGTGGTCATTGGGATTCAGTGGGGCGATGAGGGCAAGGGTAAAATTGTCGATCTGTTGACGCCCGACGCGGATGTGGTTGCGCGTTTCCAGGGTGGCCCCAATGCCGGGCACACGCTGGTCATTGGCAACAAAAAGACGGTGTTGCATCTTGTTCCATCCGGTATTCTTCATCACAATACCCTGTGCCTGATCGGTAACGGTACGGTGGTTGCGCCGGAAACGATTGTCGAAGAGATGGACGCCCTGATGCAGGCGGGCATTCCGGTAACCGATCGGCTCAGAATTTCCGACCGTTGCCAGTTGATTCTTCCTTATCATCGATCGCTGGATGCAGCGCGTGAGAAAGCCAGAGGCAAAGCGAGGATTGGCACGACAGGGCGTGGTATCGGGCCTGCCTATGAGGATAAAACCGCACGGCGCGGGATTCGTTTGATTGACCTGACATCGAACGATCTGAACGCGAAAATCTGCGAGAGCCTGGGGTGGGCAAATTTTCTGCTGACTGAATATTTTAAGACGGATGCGGTTCGTCGCGCGGATGTGGATACGGTACTCGATCTGGCACGGGAACGTTTGCTGCCACTAATAGCCGATGTTTCACTGCTGTTGCAGGAGCGTCACAAGGCCGGGGATTCGATGCTGTTTGAAGGTGCGCAGGGCACCATGCTGGATGTAGATTTTGGTACTTATCCATTCGTCACATCGTCGAACACAGTTTCCGGCGCGGCCATGGCAGGGCTGGGTATCGGCCCCGCCATGATCGATGAGGTGCTGGGAATCTGTAAGGCCTATACCACGAGGGTCGGGGCAGGGCCGTTTCCGACTGAACTCTACAACGCTGAAGGAATGAATCATTCCGCGGGCCGTCATCTGGCGGAGAGGGGACAGGAGTTTGGTGCAACGACGGGCCGCCCGCGCCGTACAGGGTGGTTCGATGCCGTGGTCGTACGGCACGCAGTGCGCGTAGCAGGCGTAACGGGGATGGCGGTGACCAAACTGGATGTCCTTGATGGCTTGTCTGACGTGAACCTGTGCGTGGCCTATGAACGTAATGGTGAACGCTTGCAATCTATTCCAGCGGATGCGGGAATCCTGGATGAATGCGTGCCCGTGTATGAAACATTGCCCGGCTGGTCCGAGAACACCTTCGGTTTGACGGATATGGCGCAGTTGCCGAACAATGCCAAAGCACTACTGGCCCGCATTGAGGAGGTGTGTGCTTGCCCGGTGAAGATGCTGTCCACTGGCCCGGATCGGGAGCATATCTGCTGGCTATAACCTGCCTTCCATTGACACTTGTCCGGTATCCGCTGAACCGGAACGCTTGTCTGCGCCCGTAGCTCAGCTGGATAGAGCATCAGGCTTCGAACCTGAGGGCCGGGGGTTCGAATCCCTCCGGGCGCGCCATAA
>VAOZ01109061.1_pt1 | contig 16533 bp, 15 predicted proteins | sample 3394041 | NCBI WGS metagenome assembly VAOZ01 (sample SAMN08290431, study PRJNA428436) | hydrothermal vent metagenome | isolation source: Deep-sea hydrothermal vent chimney | place: Indian Ocean: Southwest Indian Ridge
GGAAGCCTGTCGAAGGAAGCCTGTCGAAGGAAGCCTGTCGAAGGAAGCCTGTCGAAGGAAGCCTGTCGAAGGAAGCCTGTCGAAGGAAGCCTGTCGAAGGGCTTCCTTCGACAGGCTTCCTTCGACAGGCTCAGGACGAACGTGAAAATTCACAAGTGTGCGGATATTCGGGACAGCTAGAATGCTAAAGAGCAGATTGCGGGCAAAAAAAAGCCCGCAGGTAGCGGGCTTTTTCAAACAGAGGCGAGGGCTGGTTAAAGCTTGTCGGCTTCGTCAGCCAGGTAGCTGGCGACGCCCTCAGGTGTGGCCTGCATACCTTTGTCACCGTGTTGCCAGCCAGCCGGGCAGACTTCGCCGTGCTCTTCGGTGAACTGCAGGGCATCGATCATGCGAAGCATTTCATCGATGTTGCGGCCTAAGGGCAGATCATTGACGACCTGGTGGCGTACCATGCCAGCCTTGTCAATCAGGAAAGAGCCACGGAAAGCCACACTGGCTTCCGGGTGTTCAACGTCATAGGCCTGGCAAATGGCATGGTTGACATCGGCAATCAGGGGGTATTTGACCGGACCGATGCCACCTTCGTTAATCGGGGTGTTGCGCCAGGCATTGTGGGTGAACTGGGAGTCGATGGAAACACCGATAACCGCGACGCCGCGTTTGCTGAATTCGTCCAGACGATGATCAAATGCAATCAGCTCGGAGGGACAAACAAATGTAAAATCAAGAGGGTAGAAGAAAAGCACCGTATATTTTCCGCTGCTTTCCTTTTTGAAATGGTAGTCCTCGACAATTTCGCCATTGCCCAGTACGGCAGCAGCGGTGAAATCGGGGGCTTCACGGCCGACTAATACACACATAAAATACTCCTTTAATTTAAAATGAGTCTAAATTGAGACGGCACTAGTTTAAGGCGCATGCGTCCGACTATCAACCCCATTTCAGCCCTTATTTAGCCATGATTTTTACAGGGAATACTGGTTTCAGAGGACGACCTCCGCCCACGGAGGAAAACGGGTATAATCAAGCTCCGCAGGCGCAACCTAATTGCGTGAAATCCTGACACAGGATAGAATTCGTGATTGATCTAAGCCCGTGTTTTACCACCGTTTTGTATCACACCCAAATGCCCGACAAAGCTGAGACTAAATTTGACCACACAGGAAAAAGTGAATTTGCTGGACTTCGATCTGCCTGCGCTACAGGGTTGGTTTGAAGCACAGGGTGAAAAGCCGTTTCGCGCCACCCAGGTGATGAAATGGATCTACCAGTTTGGCGTGGACGACTTCGAGGCCATGAGTAATCTGGGCAAGGCGTTACGCGTCAAACTTGGACAGCTTGCTGAGATTCGGGCGCCGGAAATGGTCAATGAGCAGCACGCCCGTGATGGCGTGGTGAAGTGGTTGTTACAGGTGGATAACGGCAACTGTGTGGAGACGGTTTATATCCCTGAAGACGGACGCGGTACGCTGTGCGTGTCTTCCCAGGTGGGCTGCGCGCTTGATTGCAGTTTCTGTTCAACCGCGCAACAGGGCTTTAACCGTAATCTTCTTGCCGCTGAAATTATTGGCCAGCTCTGGCGCGCCAATCAGGCACTGCAATGTCTGCCGCGAGAACAGCGCGTGATCAGTAACGTGGTCATGATGGGCATGGGCGAGCCGTTATTGAATTTTGATAATGTGGTTACCGCTATGAATTTGATGATCGAGGACAATGCCTACGGTTTGTCGAAACGCCGTGTGACCCTGAGCACTTCCGGTGTGGTGCCAGCATTGGACAGGTTGAAGGCGGTGACCGATGTCAGTCTGGCGGTCTCGCTGCATGCATCCGATGATGACCTGCGAGATCAGCTGGTGCCCCTAAACCGAAAATATCCGATTAAGGAATTACTGGCGGCCTGCCGGCGTTATATCGAAGGTGAAACAAAACGTAAGGTGACCTTTGAATATGTCATGCTGGATGGCGTCAATGACAGCCCCGCTCAGGCGCGGGCGTTGGTGAAACTGTTAAAGAGTATTCCCGCCAAAGTCAATTTAATTCCATTCAATTCATTTCCAGGCAGCGACTACCGGGTTTCAACACAGGAAGCGATCCATCGTTTTCGGGATATCCTGGTCAAGGCAGGGTTGATTACCATTACCCGGCGGACGCGTGGAGAAGATATTGACGCGGCCTGTGGTCAGCTTGCTGGTAAGGTGACCGATCGGAGTAAACGAAAATTGAAACATGTAAAAGAAGCGCCAATAACATGGGTAATATAAACATGCGTGTAATTATTCCGGGTCTGATTTTCAGTTTGCTTACAGCCTGTGCAGCGGTGCCGGTGGTTAATGAAAGTAATATGAAAAAAGCGGCGGAAGTAAATGCCGAGCTGGGACTGGGCTATATGCAGCAGGGGCGATATGAAACGGCTTTGCACAAGTTACTGAGGGCGATTAAAGAGGATCCCAAAAACGCGGATGCTCGCCAGTATATTGCCGTCTTGTATAGCAGACTCAACCGTCCCGAGGATGCTGATCGGAATTTTAAGAAAGCGTTAAAGATTATGCCTGACAGTACCCTGTCTTCGCGGGTAGCGGCGGTGCGTAACAACTATGCGGTTTTTCTGTGTAAGCAGAAGCGTTATGACGAAGCGGACCGGTATTTTGAAATGGTTGCCCGTGACCCTCTGTACCAGTTGCCCGAACGCCTGTTTGAGAATATGGCGCAGTGTGAACAGAACAAGGGCAACCTGCAGCAGGCTGAGGAATTTTTTATTAAAGCGTTGAAACTGAATTCCCGATCACGTAAAAGCCTGTTGGGACTGGCTCAGATCGACTATGACAAAGGCCTCTACGATCAGGCGCAGGTGTACTTGAACAAGTTTCTTAGATACAGCACGCACAACGCAAAAAGCCTCTGGCTGGCTGTCCTTATCCAGCGCAAGCGTGGTAACGCGAAGCGGGCGGCCGAATATGCTGTTCGTTTGAAAAGTAAATATCCGGATTCGAAAGAAACACAGTTGTTGAAACAGCTTGAAATGCAGGGTTCCCGATGACTGAAGAAAAAAAGAATATGGATGAGGAATCGAAAGCTGGCAAGACATCAAAAGGTGAACGCCTGCGTCTCGCCCGTGAAGTGTTGGGGCTGGAAGTGCAGGATGTGGCGACCAAACTATATTTTGAAACACGGTTTATTCGAGCGCTCGAGGAGGATGATTACAGTATTTTTGCCGGTTCCGCTTATTTATATGGCTATATGCGCGCCTATGTGAAATTGCTTGAATTGCCACTGGATGAATTTGTCTGCGATCTGAAAAATATCGAAGAAGAAAATGAGCACCCGTTTGAGAGCATCAGTTATCAAACGGCTTCATCTATAGAACACAGAAAGTGGTTATTGCCCGTGCTACTGGGCCTGTTGCTGGCAGTCGTAGCCATTGTTGGTTTTGTGCTGATAAATGCTAAAGACTCCGCGCGGGCGGATTCTTTGGCCGGGACGGAAAGTGAGGCGCAGGAGATACGGAGTGTTCCCCTTGCGCCTGCCGGGAATACGCAGGCTGCCCCGAGCGTGGCCAGAGCAAATGCAAAGACAGACAGAGTGACTATCAGCAAAGTTGGGATTGCCATCCCGGCAAGCCAGGAGAAGCCCCCGGCTGAGGTGACTCCTCCCCGGTTGCTGCTGGAATACAAAACGGACTCATGGACGGACATCCGTGACGCTAATGGCAAGCGGCTGGTCTATCGTATGGTCGAGAAAGGCAATCGCCTGGAGCTGAATTCCAGTTCGACCTATTCCATCCTGCTGGGCTATTCTCCGGGGGTCAACGTATCCTGGGATAATCATCCCTTTAACAAGTCAGCCTATGAACGCAAAAATATTGCCTACTTTGTGGTGGGTGCAAAAAAGAAAACGTCCCCGGCCATAACGGTGCGAAAATAAATCTGTATCAATCAGCCCATCTTATTCGGAATAACAGGTAATAACGTGTCCAAGTTGATCCAGGCCATTCGTGGCATGAATGATATCCTGCCCGATGAAACGCCGAAGTGGCAATTTGTCGAACGACAATTTCGCAGGCTGATGGCCGCTTACGGCTATGCTGAAATTCGCTTCCCCCTGGTTGAGAAAAGCGAGCTGTTTAAGCGTTCTATTGGCGAGGTCACCGATATTGTCGAAAAGGAAATGTACACCTTCACCGATCGTAATGGCGACAGTCTGAGCCTGCGCCCGGAAGGTACGGCGGCCTGTGTGCGCGCCTGCCTGCAACATGGGCTGTTGCACCACCCGTCCCGGCGTTTATGGTATCTGGGACCGATGTTTCGTCATGAGCGACCGCAGAAAGGACGCTATCGTCAGTTTTACCAACTAGGTGTAGAAACCTTCGGTTTTTCCGGTCCCGATATCGATGCCGAGATGATCATGATGACCGCACGGCTGTGGAAACAACTGGGTATGGCAGATTCGGTGACCCTGGAACTGAATTCGCTGGGATCCACTGAATCGCGCCGGGTTTACCGGGATATTCTGGTGGCCTATCTGAATCAACATCGAGAACAGCTGGATGCGGACAGTCTACGCCGCCTGCAATCGAATCCTTTGCGTATTCTGGACAGTAAGAATCCTGAGATGCAGGCGCTGATCGAGGTCGCGCCGAAATTAAACGCGCATCTGGACGAGGCATCGTGCGAACATTTTGCTAAACTGTGCGACTTGCTGGATGCGGCGGGTATTACTTACCGGCTTAATTCGCGGTTGGTGCGGGGGCTGGATTATTATTCCAGGACCGTATTTGAATGGGTAACCGACAAGCTGGGCGCACAGGGCACCGTTTGCGCCGGCGGTCGGCTGGATGGCCTGGTGGAACAACTGGGGGGGCAGGCAACCCCCGCCATGGGGTTTGCCATCGGTCTGGAGCGGTTGGTTTCGCTGATAGATGAGGCGCAGCTTGCAGTGCATGACGCTGCACCACAGGTCTATTTGCTTGCCCTGGGTGAGATGGCTGAGACGCGGGCGATGGAACTGGCTGAACAGTGCCGGGATGCCCTGCCGGATTTGCGCCTGTTACTGAACGCTGGCGGGGGCAGCATGAAAAGCCAGATGAAGAAGGCAGACAGGAGCGGAGCGCGCTTTGCGCTGATTCTTGCTGAAGACGAACTGGCGCGAAATGAAATAACTATCAAGGATTTACGCGGCAACATGCAACAGCAGGTTGTCAGTCAGCCAGAGTTGACGGCATTTTTGAAAAGTAGTATCTATTCAGCTTCCTGGGGTGGAGTCTCCAGCCGCTGTCGATAATAGCTTGAAGCAGGTCGATTTGATCCCTTCAGGGCAAAGAGCAAGCCGTAGGTTGGTGCAGAGCCATGATCTTTATGGCGAAGCCCAACATCAGGCCAATGATAGGCCACGCCTGTTGGGCTTCGCGTTGCTCAGCGCCAACCTACATACAAGGTTCCCTGACAATTATGCTGAATAGTGACAACAGGTTAAAGATAACTCAGTAGGGTGGGTACGCTTTTTGTGCCCACGCGGAATACGATTGATCCGGTCAAACGGCACTAAATGCAACTTGGGCTGAACACAGTGAAGCCCGACAAAATATATAACATCCAACGGAGATAACAGTGGAATTGCATCAAACAGAAGACGAACAGGTTGAAGCCTTAAAAACCTGGTTCAAGAAAAATGGCAGCGCTCTGATCGTCGGGGTGGCGCTAGGCCTGGCGGCTATCGGTGGTTACCGTTTCTGGGTGAATTACCACGGTAACCAGTCACAGAAAGCTTCGCTGGTTTATTCAAATTTGCAGAATTACCTGATCACGGGTGATTCGCCCAGGGTGTTTGAGGCCGGGAGGCAACTGGTTGAGCACTTTTCGGGTACACCCTATGCGGCGCTGGCGGCCTTGGGCATGGCGCGTATGAGTGTGGAAAGCCATTCACTGGATGCCGCCGAGGTGCATTTGCGCTGGGTTATCAAAAATGCCAGTGAGGATGGTCTGAAAAATATTGCCCGCCTGCGCCTGGCGCGAGTGCTGGCAGCAGAGAAAAAATATGACGAGGCGTTGGCGCTGGTGAACAAGAGTAATCAGGGAAGCTACACCTCGTTGTACAGTGAAGTGCGCGGTGATATTTTGTTAGCGCAAAAAAAGCCGCAACAGGCTCGTAGCGCTTATCAGCAGGCGTTGAATACGATTGTCAGCGGTGATCGCCGACGCACCTTGATTGAGATAAAGATGAGCGATCTTCCCGCCACTGGTAGCGTACAGGGCTAATGCTGTTGATGCGTGTTTTTTTCTTTCTTGCTATCTTGATTCTGGCAGGCTGTTCAACCTCTCCCTCCCCGGTGTTGCCACCGCTCCCGCTGCCGGCCTTTAAACCCACTGTCACCATAACGACGCAATGGCGCAGCAAAATCGGCCTCGGCGCGCGCTATTTCTATCTGCGCTACAAGCCCGTGTTTGCAGGAAATGTGGGTTATACGGCTGACTACCAGGGTGGTGTTTACGCTTTTGACGTGAAATCGGGAGATGTCCTCTGGCACAAAGATCTGCACCTTAAGCTAACTTCAGGGCTGTCACTGCAGGAGGGTCGGTTGCTGCTGGGCAGCAATGAGGGCGATGTCATCGCGCTGGATCCAAAAGGTGGACGCGAGCTTTGGCGGACAAAAGTTTCGAGTGAAGTGCTGACCCCGCCGCTGAGTTCGCAGGGCTATGTCATCGTGCGTTCCCTTGATGGCCGGTTGTACGCGCTGGATGCGGCAACGGGAAAACGGCGCTGGGTGTTCGAAAGCAGCGTGCCACTGCTAACGTTGCGTGGTAACAGCGCGCCGCTGATCGTCAATGATATGGTGTTGCTGGGATCCGACAATGGCAAGCTAACCGCACTCACCCTGAAAGGCGGTATTAAGTTATGGGAGACAGCCATTGCGGTGCCGACCGGGCGCACCGAGCTTGAACGTATTATCGATATCGACGTGGATCTCCTGGTAGTGGATGATCTTGTCTATGCGGTGACCTATCAGGGACGCCTGGCTGCGGTGCAGTTGGACAATGGTCATATCCGCTGGGTACAGAAGATGTCGTCCTATGCCGGCATGACCGCCGATGCCTACCGGATTTACATCACCGATGCCCAGAGCCAGGTGTTGGCTTTGAACCGTATGAGTGGCGCCATTCTATGGCGTCAGAAAAAACTGCTGCGCCGCCACCTCACCGGCCCGGTCCTGCATGACGGCTATGTGGCAGTAGCGGATTACGATGGTTATATTCACTGGTTGGATCGGGAAGATGGCCATATTGTTGGCCGCGCACTATTGAACGATGTGGCTTATCTGTTCGAAGAAACCTGGCAGCAGGATGATAGTGCTTATTATAATCGTGAAAGAAACATCCTCGCCAATCCGGTTGTTTACAAAGGGATGCTCATCGTCAACAATCGTTTCGGGATCATGTCTGCCTATACACTTTCTTCCGGTTCCTGAACGGCACGTATGAAACCTGTTATCGCTCTGGTAGGGCGCCCCAATGTCGGCAAGTCCACGCTTTTTAACCGTCTGACCAAAACCCGCGATGCGCTGGTGGCGGATCAGCCCGGCCTGACCCGTGATCGCAAGTTTGGTGAAGGCCGGGTGGGCAAGCACCCTTATATTGTTGTCGACACCGGTGGCCTGACCGGCGAAGCCGAAGGGGTTGAAGAATTGATGGAGGAGCAGTCCTGGCTGGCGGTAGAACAGGCGGACAGCGTGCTGTTCCTGGTGGATGCCCGCAATGGCCTGACGCCGGAAGATCAGAAGCTTGCCAAACGTTTGCGTAAAACGGGCAAGCAGATCATGTTAGTCGTCAATAAAATTGACGGCCTTGATGCGGATCTCGTGACGGCAGAATTCTATCATCTGGGGTTGGGCACGCCGCATGCTATTACTGCCTCACACGGGCGGGGTGTACCGGCACTGGTACAGGCGGTTTTTGAGAATATCTCCTTTGAGGATGCGAATGAGCCACTGGACGTGGCTTCAAAGGGGGCCAAAATCGCCATCATCGGTCGTCCCAATGTGGGCAAGTCCACCCTGGTCAATCGCATGCTGGGTGAGGAGCGGGTGGTGGTCTATGATCTGCCTGGCACCACACGAGATTCTATATATCTACCCTTTGAACGTGACGGTCAGGACTACACGCTGATCGACACCGCCGGGGTGCGGCGTCGCAGCCGGGTGAACGAGACGGTGGAAAAGTTCAGCGTGATCAAGGCGCTCAAAGCTATCGAAGACGCCAATGTGGTGATCATGTTACTGGATGCGAGTGAAGGGATCACCGATCAGGATGCCAGTTTGCTGGGCTTCGTGCTCGATGCCGGGCGTGCGCTGGTGCTGGCGGTCAACAAATGGGATGGCCTGTCTATTGATCAGAGAGACAAGGTGCGCCGGGAACTGGACTACAAACTACCTTTCCTCAATTTTGCCAAAACGCATTTTATTTCCGCCTTGCATGGTAGTGGTGTGGGCGATTTATATGCCTCGGTTGATCGTGCCTACGCTTCGGCCTGCAAGGATTTCTCCACTCCTGAATTGACCCGGCTGCTGGAAGAACTGGTGATGGCGCATCAGCCACCGCTGGTCAAGGGACGCCGAATCAAGTTGCGTTATGCCCATCAGGGAGGCGTTAATCCCCCGATTATCGTGATTCACGGTAACCAGACGGCGTCCGTTCCTGATGCCTATCGACGCTATCTGATTAACGCCTTTCTCAAACACCTGAAGTTGGAAGGCACGCCCATGCGGCTCGAATTTAAGAGCGGCAAAAACCCTTTTGCTGGAAAAAAGAACAAACTTACCCCCCGTCAGATCGAAAAACGCCGTCGTCTGCGTAAATTCACCTCACGAAAAAGCTGATTTTTCTGCCAGTAAGCCTACCCCAGGTGAACCGGACCCTTTTTTTAGTCTCCCCCTTGAACAGTATAAGCGCCTCCACGAAATAATTTTTCTTTAAAAGACAAAGAAAATTATTTTCAAGGCGCTAAAGATTGTAATGCTTTAGCCGATAGTGAATTGAAACCCAAGAAGCAATATGGATACTTTTTTATCATTCCGCTAAATGAATTTGCCTGCATTCACGGAATAAGGAAGACGATGGGGTTAGCCTATTACAGAAAGACCGATTTGTGGATCGGGTGTTTTGATAAAAACGGTGTCTCTTATAGTTGATAAAGCATGTAATTTAATGACGTTTACTCGTCAAACAAAATCATAAATAACGCCGCTATTTTAAGGGGTGTGAATTAATTTAGCTTAATTAGAAAAGTCATTGAGTGAGGGTAGATATAATGAAATACCGGATTGTGATGCTGGTATGCATGCTGGTAGGCTTGCATATGCCTGTAGCCAATGCCTTTGAAAAAGTCAAATTTTCAGGGTATATGACGGTGATGGGAACCTATGCCAAAGTTAAAAAGAAAACAAACCCTAAGCAAAACACCCAATACGATAACAGTTTTGCCAGTGACAAACCGGACTTCGAGACTCGGAGTAACACAGTAGGATTACAGGCCTCGGCTAATGTGACTAACAAACTGGATGTCACTCTGGTTTTGCAGGCGCTGGGTGGAAGTGATCAATACAATATTTCTGCTGAATGGGCCTACGCCAACTATTCTGCGACTGATGATCTTAGTATCCGCCTGGGCCGGTTTAAGGGGCCTTTTTTTATGGTTTCAGAATATTCAACGGTAGGTTATGCCTATCCCTGGGCGACCCTGCCGCATGAAGTCTATAGCACTAATCCAATGACTGCGGTAACCGGGCTCGATTTTGTTTATAACACCGAATTAAGCAACTGGGATTTTCTGTTCGAGCTTTACACCGGTTCAGGAAATCACACGGCTACAGCGCTGCCAACGTTTGTCGATTCCTCGGCAAATGTTATGGGCCTGACAAAAGGCGCAACGGTTAATTTCTCTACCAATGGGATGGTCGGTTTCAATACCTCAATCGGCAACAGGTGGATTACTTTACGGGCAGGTTATTTCAGCACGGGCGTAGAGATTCCTTCTTTTGGCATCAAGACGGCACGCGGTAATTTCGGGGGGGTCGGTCTCATCATTGACTGGCGGAATATTCTTGTTTACAGCGAGTACATTGTCCGGGATACCTCAGCTGAAATACTCGCGGCCTTCCCGGATCAAAAGGCATGGTATACCACGCTGGGTTATCGTTTTGGCGACTTTATGCCTTATGTTACCCTCGGTGGCATCGATAAAGGTAAGGATGCCAGTCCCTATGCGGTAAAAGAATCTTCAGTGAGCCTGGGGTTTCGCTATGAACTGGGGACAACATCGGATATCAAGTTTGAGGTGGATCAGGCCAGGCCAGGCAGTATCCCCGGAAGTGCAGGCAAATATGGCCTGTTTGATGATCCAGTCAAGAATGACAAAGGCAATATTTTTACTGCCAGTTTTGATCTGATCTTTTAACCAGGGAAGCATGGAAAAATGAAAAGACCACAAAACATATTTTCTGCTGTGCTCCTTGTTGCTTTATTTACAGCCGTGTTGCCAGTAAAGGCTGAAATTGTTGTTATTACCAATAAGGCGACAAAGCTACCGGGTATTACGCTTATTGCATTAGGACGATTTTATTTAGGGCAAAACAAAGCATTCGGTAATGGTCAGATGGTAGAAGTCGCAGATCAGGCGATGGGAACCGCTATTAGCAAAGAGTTCTATAAGAAAGTATTGGATATGAGTGAAGGTGAGCTGAGCCGTTATTGGGCAAAGCGAAGATTCACGCGAAAATTCAAACCACCAGAGATAATTTCAGGTGATGCAGCCATGAAGCAGTGGGTTGCCGCAACGCCGAACAGTTTGGGATATATCGACAGCAAGTCGCTGGACAGTAGTGTCAAATTGCTGCTCATTATTCCATAAGAGTTTATCAAGGCATCCTGTATTATAAGCCTGCCTGGAAAGAAGCAATAAGCCATTCTGGAAAAGGATATGAACAGATTTACGCTTGTTTTTTTATTAATAGCACTCGTTTCGGGAGATGCGTTTGCTGTTGATGATACAATGGTCAGTTTGTTCAGGTTTCAGTCACAAATGGCAAACAGTGGCAATGTCGAAGCAATGATGAAACTGGGTGCAATGTATGAGGAAGGGGTTGGGACAAAACAGGATCTGGACAAGGCGCTGAAAATATACCGGCAGGCTCAAGCGAGAGGGGCAAAGGAGGCGGCAGCGTCGATCAAGCGGGTTGCGAAAGAGAAAAAATATGGTTTAGTTAGCGGGAACAGGGCGCTGGAACAAAGAGCCGCCAGGCAGAAGGCAGCGCAAGAAAAAGCCATAAGGGAGAAATCCGCGCGTGAGCGTGAGAAGGCCGCCAGGGAAAAGGTGGCGCATGATAAAGCGATGAAGAAAAAAGTGGCGCGTATAAAGGCCGCCAGAGAAAAAGCGGCGCGCGATAACGCCATACGTGAGAAAGCGGCGCGCGATAACGCCATACGTGAGAAAGTTGCAAGAGAAAAAGCGGCACATGATAACGCCGTCAGAGAACAGGCTGCACAAGAACAGGCCGCAAGGGAAGAAGCAGCTTCTGAAAGAGCTGCTCAGGAAGAAGCTGCACGCAAAAAAGCAGCGGCAAAAAAGGCCGAAGAGGGATTTACAACGGACCCCTGTGATACGCCTGCTGCACGTTTCATGTCAAATTGTCGCAAGAGATAGTCATAATACCAGGGAAAATTGCCTGTGAAAGATTAGCTGTGCGGGTGAGTTATTAAGATAGAGGTGTTCGAAATGAAGTTGGTGTTAGCCCGGATTTTACTGTTGCAGATATTTTTATTCTGCTTCGGATTTGCCGCTACTGTTAATGCAGAAGGGTTTGATCAGTTCAAACTGGACATGATGCTGGCAAAACGGGGAGATCCCGTGGAACAGTTTTATCTTGGAGGTGATTATGAAGAAGGACGGGGGGTTCATAAGAATCTGGTCAAGGCTTTTGAGTGGTATAGTACAGCCGCGAAGAACGGGCATAATGGTGCACAGTTCAAGTTGGGTGAATTCTATGAAAAGGGTTTGGGAATAAAGGTAGATAAGAAAAAAGCATTATTCTGGTATAAAAAAGCAGAACGAAATGGCAGTCGTCTGGCAAAAGAATATCTGAGTAAACTTGAAGAAAATAAACGGGTCGAGGCAAGTACCAAGGTAAAAGAAGAAATAAAACGAAAGAGGAGACTTGCCAATGAAGAAGCGAAAAAGAGGGAAAGACAACGTCACCTGGCCGCAGAAAAAGTCAGGCAGGCCCGCCAGCTCAGGGCCAGAAAAGCGGCCCGGCAGAGAAAACTGGCTACGGTAAAACCGATTGGAGTGGTGACTATGCCCGCCCGGTCAAAAACTAAAAAGCTTTCCGAAAAAGACAGAACAGCACTAATTGCGAAATATATGAAAGTGTTGCTAAACAATAAATGGCATGCCAAAACTGTTGCGGCCGAGCTTCTACCTTCTTCACTGAATAATTGTCTGAAATCCTCAGAAAAGGGGCTGGTTTGTTTTTCCCACAAACAGCAGATTATTATTGGAAACTCACAACTGACATTTACAAGCAAGTCGGTTATTAATGATTTTAAGTACAATGGTAATTTTAGCATCAGGTATTATTTTAATGTTCTGGATATACGTGACGCTTCAGCGCCAGGAGAGTCATCGGATCCGCTTGGCCTGCGGGTAGAAAAAGGCTGGCAGGAGCCGGAGCAAAGTATGAATTGTAATATCAGCAATAAGAAAAAATTAAAGTGTGCGCGCAATGGACAGAATTTTCATTTTCAGCCCTGAATTGAGCTTAGTCGTTCGTTAAAGTTTCTATTTAGATTTTAATCTCCTTGGGTTTAATTCCCCGCTGCTTGCAGCGAAAAATAGTAGGATGGGTAGAGCAGAGCGAAACCCATCGGCAGACTACAGCTTAATACCCCGTCCGCTTGCGGCGGGGTTGTTTATTTGCCGTAATGATAAAGATTATGGTGTTTGTGCCGATAGTTATGCCTGGAGCTGAAGCGATATGAACTACTGGCATGTTTTCTACAAACGGAGTTTTAAGGCAAGGTTTCTGAAAACAGGAATGGGTTGCATAATTGGAAGGGTTTGGAATTCATAGGTTATTGGTCATGAAAAGACTGATCGCAACGTTGATTTTATTATTGATGACAGCCACGACGGCTTACGCCGCTGGCGATGTAATGGTAAGCCTGTTCAAATTTCAGAAACAGATGGTGGCGCAGGGCAATGTTGAAGCCATAATGAAACTCGGTGCGATGTACGAACAGGGGCGGGGCACCAAAAAAGATTTCAACAAAGCACTGAAAATGTACAAAAAAGCGCTGGCACAAGGCCATGCTGATGCGGAAAAGGCCATTCGTCGGATCGAGAAAGCCAAAACACAGGGCGCGCGTAACCTTGAAATAAAGAGAAAGAAAAAGCTTGCCCATGAAAAATCGCTGCGTGCGCAAGCAGCAAGGGAAAAAGCCGTGCGCGAAAAGGTTGCCAGGGATGAAGCGGCAAGGAAAAAAATGATGCGCGAGAAAGCGGCTGTGGAAAAGGCCGCGCGAGAGGAAGTAGCAAAAGAAAAAATAATGCGTGAGGAAGCGGCTATGGAAAAAGCGGCGCGTCAGGAAGTAGAAAAAGAAAGAATGATGCGCGAGAAAGCGGCAGGGCAGAAAATCACGGCTGTAAAAAAGATATTGCATAAGGAAGTGACAGGAGAAAAAGTTATGCCTGAGAAAGCGGCTATGGGAAAAACAGCGCGTGGAAAGGTGGGGAAGGAAAAGGCTGTAAAGGCTGGAATACAACAGAAGTCAGAAAATAAGGCGCCCGGGATGGGATGGGATGAAGAGGATCCGGAGGATCCGGATTAGAGAATGACATCGCCGACAAGCCCGGGATCCCCAGAAAATGTCGGACTTCGCTACGCTCAGCCCACTCTTGTACGGGGTGCGTGGTTTTTTATGCGGCTCATCGATTATAGCCTGGCCACCTTTGGCTCTGAGTATATCGAACCAGGATCTGTTCTATTTAAGAAATAATCCGGGTTCCACCCGTGCATTATTAAGGCTGACGCCCCAGTGCAAATGCGGCCCTGTGGCCCGGCCGGTCATCCCGACCTTGCCGATTATGTCACCCTGTTTGATCTTCATTCCCGGTTTGACCCTGATTTTGCTCATGTGGCAGTACATGGTGATCAGCCCCTGGCCGTGATCAATCAGCACGGTGTTACCATCGAAAAAATAGTTGCCGGTGATGATGACGGTACCGTCCGCCGGTGCTTTGATAAGGGTTCCTGCACGGGCGGCGATATCCAGGCCGCTGTGGGGCTTTCGTGGTTGTTTGTTAAAAAAACGTCGTAGACCGAATGGACTGCTGATGATGCCTTTAACGGGCAAAATAAAGCGGGTGGCGACGTGTGGTTGTGGCGTCCAGCGGGCGAGTGCCGCATCGATCAATTTTTTCTCTGCACGGATGCGTTTCATATCTTGGGCATTGGGGTTGACCATGCGTTTATTTTTAATGGTCAGATGCTGCTCTTTGTACTTTTTGCTGTGTACCGAAAATTTACGCAGGTATATTTTTTGGTGTGCAGAAACGATGCGCAGTTCATGTACCCCGGCTTTGGTGAACAGGGAAATGCCGATGACGGCTTCCCATTGTTTCCCGTTTCGGCGCACCAGTACCCGTTTTTTTCCATAATAGACAGACGGCGGGGCAGGGCTGTGCAGACCGAGTTCGATGATGGCAATACCGCCGGGTACAGAATCAGGCCGAGGGTAGTGCACGGCTGCGTTGGCGCAGAGTGAAAATAGAGAATAAATAATAAGGCCCGTTATCAGTGGGGTAGATTTTATCATGATTCCAGGGTTTCAACTTTTGAAATGATGTGACCGTTGGCTAATCGGGTTTTTATCTCTTGCCCCGGTTTCAGCTCGCAGCTTGAACGGATGATGCGGCTGTTGTCCAGCGCGGTGGTAATAGCATAGCCGCGCGAAAGCGTGGACAGCGGACTGAGGGTATCAAGGGTGTGCATCAGATGTTGCAGTTGCCGGCGATTTTGTTCAAGCCGATGGTGCATGGCCTGCCGAAGCCGGTGGCTGGCATCCCTGAGTTGCTGCTGTTTGTGCTCAATGTAATGGTCTGGCCGATGCTGCTGCAACTTTTCTATCAGCATGTTGAGCGCATGCTGTCGGTATTGCGACCGGTGTTGCATGATCTGTTGCATGTGTAATTCAAGCTCATCCAGCCGCTGTGCAATATCCTGCAAACGGCGTCCCGGGTGGCGCAGTCGCTTTTGCAGGTTGTGTAGCTGTTGATAGCGGCTTTGCAGGCTTGTGTTGATACTATTAGTGAGTCGGGAAAAAAGTTGCTGTGTCTGCTTCAATAGCACTTGTTGATCCGGGCTGGCCAGTTCTGCGGCGGCGGTGGGCGTGGGCGCACGTTGGTCGGCGACGAAGTCCGCAATGCTGAAGTCGATTTCATGGCCAACACCGCTGATAACCGGAATGCGGCAGTCATAAAGGGCGCGGGCAACGACTTCTTCATTGAAAGCGCGCAGGTCCTCCAGCGAACCGCCACCTCGGGCGAGGATCAAAACCTCACAGTCACGTCGTTGCGAGGCCAGCCGGATACTTGCGGCAATATCCTTGGCGGCGTGTTCACCCTGCACGGCAACGGGATAGACTATGACGGGAATGGCCGGGAAGCGGCGTTGGAGCGTGCTAAGAATATCCCGAATGGCGGCGCCGCTCGGCGAGGTGATGATGCCGATACGCCGCGGCATGGCCGGTAGCGTTTGTTTGTGTGCCGCATCGAACAGGCCTTCCTGACTCAGGCGCTGCTTCAGTTCTTCGAAGGCGCGTTGCAGGGCGCCGTCACCGGCTTCTTCCATATGCTCGATGATGATTTGGAATTCGCCACGCGCTTCGTATAGGCTGATGCGGGCGCGCACCCGCACCTGGGCGCCGTTTTCCGGCCGAAAACGCAGCAACCCGTTGCGGTTGCGAAACATGGCGCAACGCACGGAGGCGGTCTGATCCTTGAGTGAGAAATACCAGTGTCCCGAAGCAGGGCGGGCCAGGTTGGAAATCTCGCCTTCCAGCCAAAGCAGGGGAAAACAGCCTTCCAGCAGGCTGCGGGCTTCGCGGTTCAGGCGGGAGACGGAGTAAATATCTCGTTCGATCGTGTTTTGGCTGTGGGTCATTAAAAGTCAGGTACAGGAAGAAAACGACAAAATGCGCAAACTATCCAGTTTACGGTATGGCGTGGGGTGGCCCCAGTTCTTTGTGCCCACCGGAGTTTTCCCGCGTGGGGGAAAGTGCCCGTGGTGCATAAAAACCGTGTCCAGCCTGCCAGGTTGCGGCTGCGCCCGTATTTTTCCTCTTATTATACGGCGGCTAAAAAAAGCCGGGTAACACCCGGCAAATTATCGCATCACGAATAGCGGCAACAGGCTTTATTCGGGACGGTTATGGGTCAAACCGTGACCGCAGCCTGTTTGTGCCTGCCAGGGGGGTTAGTGAAACCGCGGCC
>VAOZ01012377.1_pt1 | contig 16514 bp, 11 predicted proteins | sample 3394041 | NCBI WGS metagenome assembly VAOZ01 (sample SAMN08290431, study PRJNA428436) | hydrothermal vent metagenome | isolation source: Deep-sea hydrothermal vent chimney | place: Indian Ocean: Southwest Indian Ridge
GGATTATGGCTGGCCGTTATGATAATACCGCCATCCGAGTGCGTCTGCATAACGGTCATTTCCACAGTAGGTGTCGTTGAGAGTCCGGTATTGATGACATCTGCGCCCATTCCCACAGCAGTGGAAACTACAAGGCCTTCCACCATTTTTCCCGAAATACGTGCATCGCGACCCACTACAAGCCGCAGAGCTTTCTTATTGTGACGTTTTTGATGAAAATGTACGAAGGCTGCCGTGAATTTAACAATATCGATGGGGCTGAGATTATTGCCGCTTTTTCCACCGATGGTTCCGCGGATACCTGATATTGATTTGATTAGTGTCATTTTTATTGATATAATTAAGATTGCCGGCTTTTCTTTTGGAAAACATCCTGTGCAAAATTAATGAAATATCCCCTTCTCTGAAAAAAGATTACTTATTTTCGCTTTATATTAATGAGGAATATGCAAAGATGAAGACGTGCATTTCATGTCGGTTTAAATCTTAAATTTGCGGCAGAATTTTAACTTATGGATGAAGAATTTGATTGGCAACAAGATGATGAGGTAGCAGCTTTGGTAAGCCGTTTTGAGGAATTGTTGAAGTCGGGCGAAGGTCATTTTTTTGATGTGGAAGAGTTTGAAACCATCATCGATTATTATCTTGATATTCAGCAAACTAAACTATCTCGTTCGGCTGTTGAAATGGCACAGGAACAACATCCCGGTAGCAATTCTTTCAAGATAAGGGAGGCCAGGCTTTACACACAGGAATCAAAATATGACGAAGCATTGACAATTTTGAAAGACCTGGATGTGCTGGAAAAGGGTAATGAGGAGTTTTATCTTGCCAAAGGAGAGATATACAGCCTTATGGATAAGCATGAAAAGGCTATTGAGGCTTATAAAAAGGTGTTGGACACTACAGAGCGTCCGGAGGAGATTCTCTCTAACATTGCTTACGAATACGAAAGTCTCAACGACTATCCCAATGCATTACGCCATTTGGCAAAAGCACTTGAACTTCAACCTGAATCCGAAGACCTTATTCAGGAGATTGCCTTTTTCTTCGAGCTTACCAATCGTGAAGAAGAAGCCACAGAATTTTTTGGGAATTTTTTGGATCGTCATCCTTACTCCAAATTTGCCTGGTTTAATCTCGGTATTTTTTATAGTAATCAGGAACTTTTCGAGAAAGCCATTCAGGCTTATGAATTTGCTGTGGCTATTGATGAGGAATTTGCTTCCGCTTATTTCAATATGGCCAATGCTTACTCAAGTATTCAGCAGTACCGCAAAGCCATCAGCCTTTACGAAGAAACGCTAAAACTGGAGACCCCGGATGCTATAACCTATTGTTATATCGGCGAATCGTGGGAAAATTTGAATAATCTCGAAAAAGCGTTGATTCATTTCAACCATGCACTTGATCTGGATGATAAGCTGGCTGATGCCTGGGGCGGAGTGGCTCGCGTTTTTGTTCGCCAAAACATGGAGAAAACAGCCATTAAATATTACGAAAAAGCTATTCAACTTGCTCCACAGCAAGATGACCTGAAGTTTGAACTGGCTGTGGTTCTGCTGCGTAACCATGATCTTGACAAAGCCGGCTCTCTTTTTGAGGAGGTGGTAAACCATAACCACCAATACGTTGAAGCCTGGCTTAATTATTCGTTGGTTATGGCTTTGCATGACAAGTTTCGGGAAGCCGTTGATATTCTTACTCATGCGTTGCAAGACAATGATTCGGAAGCGAGGATTTTATACAGGCGTGCTGGTTATCTGTACCGTATTGGAAAGGTTGAAGAAGCTTTTTTCGATATTGAACAGGCTGTAAAACTAAATTTTGACGAACATCAGGATTTACTACAATATCTTCCCGAATTGCTTGATGAACCACGGTTTGTTGAGATATTGGACCTTTATAAGAAACCCAATAGTTAACATAAAAATATGATAATGAATATTACTCTGAAATTTATTCCCGAAAGACCTTCACAGCCCAGATCCAGTGGTATTACCATGGTCATGGACAAAGGTATCGGAATGAACCAGGCTGCAGATTTAGCAGAAACTGCAGGAAGCTTCATCGATCTTCTGAAACTCGGTTTTGGCACCTCTTACGCCAATCGGAATGTAAAGAAAAAAATTGCTCTCTTCAAAAGGCAAGGTATCCGTGTTTATCCTGGAGGAACACTTTTTGAGGCTTTTGTTATTAGAAACCAGTTTGATGATTTCCGTCGTTTTTTGGACAAATTGGGTTTTGATGCCGTTGAAATATCGGATGGTTCCATGGAGATAGATCACGACAAAAAATGTGAATATATCCGTAAGCTATCCAAAGACTTTTTGGTAGTGTCGGAAGTAGGCTCGAAAATTGCCGGTCTGGAGATCCCTATCTCTCAATGGGTTTCCCAAATGCTGCTGGAATTGGAGGCCGGCGCTTTTAAAGTAATTGCCGAAGCCCGCGAAAGTGGTACGGTAGGTATTTACGATATTCACGGAAAAGCCAACTTTGAGCTTATCAGTGAAATCTCCAAGCACTTACCCTTAAACAACATTTTGTGGGAAGCGCCCCAAAAATTACAACAGGTATGGTTTATCAAACACTTCGGCGCCAACGTAAACCTTGGAAATATTGCCCCTACCGAAGTTATCCCCTTGGAAACCCTGCGTTTGGGGTTGCGGGGTGATACTTTTATGCACTTTTTGCCTGACGATATGAAACAATAGGTCGCCTGAACCGGGAACTGAACACCACTTCAAAATCACCTTGTTTATGGAAAACACATCTTTACAAGCTTTGCTCAAAAGTCAGCAGGCTTTTTTTGTAAGAGGGAAATCCCGTGAACTTCTCTTTCGGAAGGAGGCCCTGAAAAAGTTGCGTTCTGCCATCCTTATGCACGAAGAAGAACTTTACCAGGCGCTGTATCAGGACCTGCACAAATCGGCTTTTGAATCCTATGCCACCGAAATTGGTTTTGTCCTGGATGAATTGCGTTTCCATTTAAAAAACCTACACAAATGGGTTAAGCCAAAGAGGGTTAAATCTTCCATTGTCAGCTTTCCTGCAAGGGGTTATAAAACGCATGAACCACTTGGAACCGTGTTGATTATCGCTCCGTGGAATTATCCGTTTCAACTGATGATGGCGCCTTTAATTGGGGCTGTCTCAGCCGGTAATACGGTGATTATCAAGCCGTCCGAGATTGCTGAGAACACAGCGATGGTCATTGAAAAAATTATTAACAGTAGTTTTGAGAAGGAATATATCCACGTAATTACCGGTGGGGTAGAGATATCGCAAGCCTTGTTGAAGCTCCGGTTCGATCATATTTTTTTCACGGGAAGTCCGCGCGTGGGAAAAATTGTAATGCAGTCAGCGGCAAAACAGATGATCCCGGTTACCCTTGAGCTCGGAGGGAAAAGCCCCTGTATTGTGGACGAAACAGCACCGCTGAAGTTGACAGCAAGGCGGATTGTCTGGGGAAAACTTTTGAATGCCGGCCAAACCTGTATTGCTCCTGATTATCTTTATGTGCATGAAAAGATAAAAGTGCCGTTGATAAAAGCTATGATTGCAGACATCAAAAAAGCTTTTGGCGAAGATGCCCGCAAAAGCCCCGACTTTCCACGTATCATTACCCGGGCTAACATGGAGCGACTGGTCACATTGCTTGATGGAGCCAAAATTGCCTATGGTGGTCATTACGACAAGGAGGAAAAATATTTTGAACCTACGATTCTTGATGAGGTAAATTTTGATCTTCCGGTGATGCATCAGGAAATTTTTGGTCCTATCTTGCCGATACTTACTTTTAAGGAGACGGATGAAATCATCTCGCAGGTGAATGCCCGTCCGCGTCCGTTGGCATTGTATGTATTTTCCAAAAGCCGCTCTTTTCAGAAAAAAATTATTGATAACATTCCAGCTGGTGGCGTGACCGTGAACGACACTTTAATGCACATTGCCAGCAATAGACTGCCGTTTGGTGGGGTGGGCAACAGCGGAATTGGGAAATATCACGGTCATTTCAGCTTTGAAATATTCTCCAATTCCAAGCCTGTAGTCTATCGCGGAACCTGGCTTGATATCCCGATTCGTTATGCGCCTTACGGCAAAAAGCTAAAAATTATCAAATATTTAATGCATTGATTTGTAAATATATTTTCAGTCGCAAGCCGGTTGATAACAGTGAAAAAGAATATCTATGAAGGAATATGCCAACTATTTTTTTAAAGGGATTGCCGTAGGCGTTGCCAACATAATTCCCGGGGTTTCCGGAGGCACCATCGCACTGATTACAGGCATTTTTGAGCGTCTGATCAATGCCATAAAAGCTTTTGATATTATTGCGGCAAAGCTACTTTTTGCTGGCAAATGGAAAGCTTTTGCCGAAAAAACCGATTTCTATTTTCTGCTCACGTTGTTTATTGGTATTGCACTGGCCATCATTACGCTGGCAAGGGTTTTCGATTTTCTGTTCAGAGATTACCCGATTTATATCTGGTCTTACTTTTTCGGGCTTGTACTGGCCTCCATCTATTTTGTGGCAAAGACCATTGAACGATGGAATTTTGTCGTTATTTTGTTATTTGTTCTTGGGACAGCTTTTGCAGTCTTTGTTTCACTAATCAACCCGGCTGCTGAAAACAGCAATTTCTGGTATCTGTTCTTGTGCGGGATAGTGGCTATTTGCAGCATGATACTTCCGGGGCTATCGGGTTCTTTTGTGCTCATTTTGATGGGAAATTATGAGCTCGTGGCTATTAAGGCCATTAACGGACGAGAATTTTCCATTTTATTTCCCGTAGCGCTTGGAGCTATCATTGGACTTATCGCTTTTTCACATCTCCTTTCGTGGGTTTTCAAGCGTTATAAAGATCAGACCATTGCTGTGCTGACGGGCTTCATTCTTGGATCGCTGAATGTGCTGTGGCCATGGAAAACAGCCGAATATCTGAAAAACAGTGCCGGTGACCTGATACTCAAACATGGTGAAAAAGTGGTGGCTCGTTATGCCAGCATACTGCCCCAATATTATGATAAAGTTTTCTGGATAGCCGTGGTTATTATGATTTTGGGCATTTTAAGTATCACTGTTATCGAACTGTTGGCAGGAAATGAAACAAAAGAATTGACATAAGTTTTTTATATATAGCGTGTTATATTTATGGACATCTACGGGCTCATCGGCAAACCATTGGGGCATTCCTTTTCCGGAGACTATTTTGCAAAGAAGTTTAAGAAAAAACATATTGATGCGGAATACCGGTTGTGGGAAATGGATAAACTCCCCGACCTGCATGAATTTGCCCGTGAGAACCCTCAACTAAGAGGACTGAATGTGACGATTCCCTACAAGAGAGCAGTTCTTTCTGAAATGGACGAAATTTACAGTCCTGTACAGCTCACCGGCAGTATGAATGTTATCAAAGTGCACCGAAACAGGGGGGAGGTTTTGCTGAAAGGATTTAATACCGATGTTATAGGTTTTGAGAGGTCGTTGAAACCACTTATCAAAGGCCGGAAAATATTACGTGCACTCATTCTTGGAACGGGAGGTTCGTCGCATTCGGTGGCTTATGTATTGCGAAAACTTGGTATTTATTTTTCTTATGTTACCCGCCATCCTGAAAAATTGGAAATGTTGGGCTACTCGTGGATAACCTCTGCTGTTATGAAAGAATCTTACCTTATCATCAACACTACTCCGGTAGGGATGTTTCCCCATTCTGATCAGGCACCTGCGATTCCTTACGAGATGCTGACTCCCAACCATATTCTCTTCGATTTAATTTATAATCCGGAAGAAACCCTCTTTTTGAAAAGGGGAAAAGAATATGGCGCCAAAGTGAAAAACGGCTTGGAAATGCTTAAAATCCAAGCGGAAGAATCCTGGAAAATCTGGAAAAAACATTAAAAATATTTGTACCTATGAAAATTATTATTTCAGGCTACGGCCGGATGGGAAAAACCGTGGAGGAAATTTGCCGCCGGCGGGGACATGAAATTTCGGCCATTATTGATAATCCCCCGGAATGGGAAACGGCAACATTACCTTCCCGGGATTGTGCTGTCATTGACTTCTCCATGCCCGATGTGGCGGTGGACAACATATTGCGTTGCTTTCGGCTGGGACTTCCTGTTGTAACAGGAACTACCGGCTGGTATGACAAATTGGAAATCGTTAAAGATGCTTGTGCGGAAGCGAAGGGAACACTTTTTTATGCGGCTAATTTTAGTCTTGGCGTAAACATTTTTTTTCATATAAACCGGTTACTGGCAAAAATCATGGCTTCCGCCGAAGGTTATCGTGCCTCAATTTCCGAGACCCATCACATCCATAAGATGGATGCGCCAAGCGGGACAGCTTTACAGCTGGCAGAAGACATTTTGCGGGAGAATCCACTACTGAAAAAATGGAAAAATGCTCCCGATAATGATCCGAATACACTTCCTGTTCTCTCTTTTCGCGAGGGAGAAGTTCCTGGTATTCACGAAATTGTTTATGATTCGGAAGCAGACAAGCTGAGTCTGAAACACGAGGCCAAAAGTCGGAAGGGTTTTGCCCTTGGTGCTGTGCTTGCCGCTGAATTTATTCAGGGGAAAATGGGCGTGTTTACTATGGACGATTATATGAAAATACTGGGGCTGTAAAAGGTGTACTATCAGGAGAGGCAGGGTGAGAAACCAGGATTATAATTCTATATTATCCTGAATTCCTTCCTGCTGCAACACGAGACGGTCTCTAATAGAGAGTTCACGCATAAAGCCTGAACACGAGACGATAAAGTGATACTTCCACCCGTGACGCTACCTCCTTATCACCTTAAAAGTACCGATATCTCCTTTTTTATCCTCAATTTTAACAATATAGATGCCTTTTGGAAATTGACGTAAATCAAGATACCTTACATTAAGTGCTTCTATCACTTTCCTGCCAAACATATCAAATACTTCAACTTTGCGGATTTTTAAGCCATCTGTGTTGGCAATATTAACTATGCCGCTGGTCGGGTTTGGATAGAGCCGGATATGAGCTTGGATAAAGTTATTGCCAATCGAAAGTAAATTACTGTAATTCTGAATGATGTAATTAAGCAGGTCTTTTCGCTCGGAGTCCTTATACACTGCTTCTATGGGGAAAGCAAGATATTCCATGCCTCCGGTCGTGGTTTTGTAACTAACACCGGCAACACCACTATTTACATTTACTCCGGGATAGGTGAATGACTCCACCGAACCGTTTATGGGCTTGATAAGATCGGGATAACCAATATTTGCAATCCCATGCGTACCATTGTCAAAATGATAAATCTCCTGATTGTTGTCTTCTGCCGTGTAATAAGTATTTGCAGCGCCGGGAGCATCGCTGATATATCGGGCTTTGAAATAGGTTTCGTAAAACGTTTTATCGGCGGCATCGCCTTTTGCCACCAAATCCCATCCTACTTCCGAGCCGGAGACGATGAACACCCCTTTGTTATTATCAATAAATTCTTTTACTTTGGCTTGTTCTGTTTTGTTAAAAGTGTCGTTTGCGGTGCTTTCATCCAATAACATCCAAATGATAAATTTGTAATTGTTCAGGTTTACCACACCATCCATCACCGCTTCATTTGAAGCAGACGAAAACGTATATCCCATTTGGATCATGGGGTATTTATACTGGGTGATGGCATCAAAACTACGCCGTTCGACTCCGTCCACAATTAAGAATTCTGAATTTTTGTTACCGGGAATGGCAGCAAGTACATGTGTTTTATTTGACTCACCGGCAGCATTAACTGCAGTTATCTTAAAATAATAAACCGAATCTGTCTGCAACCCGCTCACATCCGTAATGGTATCAGTGGTCTCTTTTACCATGGTAAATTGGTTATTGTTGGTGCTTTGATAAATACGGTAGCTGTCAGCATAATTTCCAGGTTTGAATTTTAAAGTGATGGTGGTGGCATCCTTACTGAGAACAGCCGGCGAAATGGGCCTGCCGGGAATGGGGGTAACGGCCCCGGTAAATTTTGTGTTGATCAAATTCCATAATTCAGTTCTGGTTCCATCATAATTTAAAGCCCAAATGCCTACTCCTCCAATATTTTCGGTCAAAGCAAAATCATATTTTTTACCAAGACTTTTTTCGTTGTCATTCCAAACCTGATTCCAACCACCCGATTGCCATTTATACCAAGGCGTCTGTGAAGCGTAGTCCCAGATAAACCCACCATGGCTTTTAGCCTCAATTACGACGTTTCTGTAAAATGTTGACCCTACAAAACCTGTGATGGCTGAGCCTGCGTTTCCCGTGACTGTTTTCCAATGTTTTCCGTAATAGGGAACTCCGAGAATTAATTTTTGTGGATATTTTGATAAAGGGGCCCCGTAAGTGGTATTTATTGACCTTTCCACACAATAACCGCCATTAGTACTTGTTAACGGTGCAACGGGGCCGGTATTTTTGCTCCAGCTGCCGTTGTAATCATAAGTCATAATAAAAACATAATCCACGCTTTGTGCCAGTCCATCTATGTTCCAGCCTCCCCAGTTTACGGCAGGGCCATCGAAAGAAACTTCTTTACCCGGCAATTCGGTGTGGATAAAAGAAGTTAGATCACTCAGAAAGCTGTTTAGAAGATTGCCCCTGTCAGCTTTATTCATGGCTTCAAAATCAATGTTCACGCCATCTAATTGATAGGTAGTTATAATTCTTTTAATGTTATTAAACAAAATATTTTTTGCGTATGAGTTAGTCAATAAAAGATGGGCCACATAAGATGCGCTTTCATTTCCTCCGAAATTGGTTACGGCCATAATTACCTTCGTCCCCTTGGCATGTGCAGCATTGATAACATCAGTCCATGGCCAGGCATTGGGATATTTGATTGAGCCGTTTGATGAAGTCAGAAAATCAAATGCCGCAACATGGGTGAGTAAGTCGTAGTGCATATCATTATTAGCACCGCCGATGTATTCCCAATCAGGCATAAAGCCGAAAACTATTTTAGATAAAGCTTTTGATTTAAAGTACTGTAACGGGATAATACCTTTTCCGTTCACATCAAACCTGCTGGCTATCTTTTTTTCTTTGGAGCCGAATTCCATCTTTTGCAGCATGTGCTCCCCCATGCCGGGGAACACCTGTGAATACAGGTTTAAAGATGAGAATAACAGCAGAGAAATAAGGATTTTAAAACGTAACGACTTTTTCATGGGATTGGTTTTTATTAAATTGTGATGCGGGCAGATCATCTTACAAAGGTAAAGAACATATCAATATGCTATTGAAACAGGCATGCGTAATTGATGCTTAACCCAACAATAGTTCCTTCACTGCATTTTGATAATGAAATAAGCGTCCGGCATCTGTGTTCTTGTTAAAGGATTGTTTCACAGGTTATCTGTGCCGGCGATTTGTGGCCTCTTGCCAAACTAATTTTGCTAATGCTTTCTTTCTGGCTCATACAGACGTTTACGCCTTTGCCAGACTATTACCATGACCGACATGCCAAAAAAAGTCGTTCCGAAGTTGGAACGACTTTTTCATCATACAGGCATTATTTATTTAGCCCACCAGAGTTTTGTCCCTTGCATATCGGGTCCCTGATATTGGATAGCAGCATTCAAATTATCTCCATTATTTGAATAAGCCTGGCTTCCATACCGTAAACGCTGGGGAAGGACGCCGTTGTCATCTCCCAGGCCAAAGAGAACCGGATTGCTGACACCCCTGGCCATCTCTGCAGGATAGCCCGATTTGCGTACATCCGCCCAACCTTCAAATCCATCCGTATAAGAGGCAATCCAGCGTTGAAGTGCAATCTTTCTCAACTGCTGGGCAGCAGAGCCGGTCAGTTGTGCAGGAGCCGTAGCGAGGTAAGCATTAATATCTCCATCGCCAACTCCCCACAGTTTCATGGAATAACGTATTCCATTTTGGAAAAAGGACTGCGCATCACCACTGGCAAGACCGCGAACAACAGCTTCGGCCCTGAGAAAATAAGATTCTCCAGTTGTTAAAACCATTTCAGGAAAAATCTTCTTGCCCTCGTTCTTTTTCTGGATGATTACTTCCGCTGGCGTCGAAAAGAAGTTAAAAACCACAAATTGCTGAATTTGTGCGTTGAAACGTGAGGGCTGTCCGATATAATATTTGTTTACAGGAATAGAAATTTTCACACTGTCGCTCCAGTTGGTGACAGTCATATCTCCACCTGTAGCTGTCTCTAAAACAGTATCAATAAGATATTTAATTCGTGTAGGGAAGTTATCATAACCTTCGGAATTATTGGCTTGGTCCGGCCGATAAAGCGTGACAGTACCTCCGGGAGCAGGTTTTGCATAAAGAGGTAACCGGGGATCATTATTATTTCTCAAAAAGTCAATAACAGCTTTTCCGACTGTCCAATCTGATCCTTTACCAAAATTATACCAAATATCTCCGTAACTGGCGCTTGCCCATTGAGTTATCACATTGTCTTTCGGAATGAGTGCATTATCAGTTTCATCAGAAGGAAAAGGGCCGTTAAACGTCTTGGTAATAACACCGGAAGCCCAACTGGCACCAGGAGCTCCATAAGCACGGAGAGCAAGCCGAAGTTTCAGCGCATTAGCCAGTTTTTTCCATTTCTGCAAATCTCCGTTGAAAATGATATCATTATCTCCCAAATTCTGTACTCCATCTCCTGTACTAACGTGACTCCCTATGGTATCAATAGCTTGATTCAGCAAGGTGATCAAACCCTGATAGATAACATTTTGTTTATCGAATTTAGGAAGTGGAATGTCCGGATTTCCCGCTTCAGTGAACGGCACTTCTCCAAAAATATCAGTAAATCTCTGATAGTACAAGGCTTTAATAATCTCACCTACGGCATACATTCGACTATTTTCAAAGTCTCCTCCAGGCCCTGAAAGACGCATAAAGTTGTCAATCTGATTAAAATAACCTTCAAGCCAGCCCCAGGAGGCATCCGTATAGGCCGAGGCATAACTATAGCCCAACTCATCACTCCACCAGCATCCGTTGAAACCCAGAGTAAAATAACCGGCATAGCGGTCAACAAACAGGAGCTTTGCCCTCCAGTACGCATAGCGGCTTGGTGCAAATAATTCAAATTCAGGGTTTGTAATGAAATATCGGGCGCTTGCTTCCTGCGGTGTAATAGCATTTGGGTCTGTGTTGATTTTAGTAAAATCCTTAGTACAGGATCCTAACACAAGTAAGAAAATAACAGGTAAAATAAATTTTATTGTTTTCATTTTATATTCCTTTTTAAAATTAGAATTTTACATTAATATTAAATCCGACACTCCGTGTTGTAGGTGGAGTAAAATACAATACACCCTGTGCATAGTTACTGGTGCTGTAACTTGAAATCGGATCAAAATTCTTCATCTTCTTATAAAGAAATGCAAGATTTCTGCCTACAATCCCTATAGAAACAGAGTTAATAAAGTTGTTCTTAAACAATTGCTTTGGTAAGTGATAGATAAAAGACACTTCACGAAGCATCACGAAAGTCTGGCTGTAAACATAGTTGGATGCAATTTTTGAAACGGAACCCCAATATTGCTGACCTGTAATCTGTGACGTGTTTTTTGTCCAAACGGGATTATCAGCAGTTCCACTGTTATATACGGCATCAAGAGTTACTCCATCCCTGTATTTCAATGTTCTGTCCGAAACACCACTGGCATCCATGGAAGCATCTGTTCCTGAAAATAATTTGCCGCCGATGCGGATATCAACAAGTGTATTTAATGTAAACTTCTTGTATCTGAATATATTCGTCAAACCACCTGTCCAATTTGGTTGGTAATTACCGAGATAAACTTTTTTACTGGTTGCAAGCGGACGCCCCTGGGCATCGACAACAAGTTTTCCGTCACTTGTACGTTTCCAGTCCGTTCCGTAAATATCACCATATCCTCCGCCAACAGTTGCCTGTACAATAACATTACCGGAGTTGGTTGTGCTGAAGACATACTTATCTACACCTTTTATCAGTTTAACCAGTTTGTTTTTATTGTGTGCTGCATTTGCTGTAATCTCCCAGGTAAAATTACCCTTTGAAACGGGGAAGCCGCCCAGTGAGAATTCAATCCCCTTGTTAGTCATATCTCCGACATTACTGCGGAAAAAACTGTAACCGGTAGAGGCAGATACCGGGACGTCCATAATCAGATCTTTTGAATGAATATTGTAATAGGAAAAGTCTCCATATAGCTTGCCTTTAAACATTTTGAAGTCTAACCCAAACTCTAAAGAGTTGGTTTGTTCAGGCTTTAAATCAGGATTCATGCGAACACTGGGACGAGTAAGCGTTGTCAGCCCTAAATAACCGTTTTGTTGCAAATTATAGGTAAAATTCAACTGGTAAGGGCCTGTGTCACCACCTACCTGTGCCCAGCTACCTCTGATTTTCAGTAAGTCCAGAAAATTTTCATCCGGATCAATAAATTTATTAAGCAGAACAGACAAACTAACTGAGGGGTAGAAATAGGACCAGTTGTTTTTGGGTAATGTGGATGACCAGTCGTTCCTCCCTGTCAAGTCAAGGTAGATAAAATGTGCATAAGAGAGGGAAGCTGATCCGTAAAGAGAATTTACTTTTTTTATCTCTTGCGGCTGATAGGATGATACCAGTGTCTTAGCACCGGAAACAATGGGTTTGGTGGGTATCTTGAAATCGTATCCGTAAATTCCCATAAACTCATAGGTGCTTTTCAGGAGATTACCGCCTAAATTTGCAGAGATATGAAAGTCCTTGCCAATTTGCTTGTTAAACATGAAGAGAAAATCGGCATTTGTTTCGGAAGTAGTATATTTTCTATAATTAAACTGCCCGGTAGAGAAAAACCAGTGGCCATATTGATATATAGTATTAATATTTTGTTTTACAAAGTCAGTCCCGATACGTGCAAAAAAAGATAACCAGTTATTGAATTTATAATTTACTTTGGCAAAACCAATGAATCGGTTTCTGGAGTCTTCATTAACATCGTGATCCTGTATCCAGTAAGGATTCCCATTTGTACCACTTGTGTATGTACGTACTGAATAATCGGGATTCTGATAATTTTTCAGGTCGTTGATGTTTAAGTTCCTGGGGATATTGTATAAATAAGCCATAATGCCTTCACTACCCTGAGAAGCCCGCTGTTTTGCATCCTGAATAAAATAAGTTACTTTGGCATCCACTGACAGTTTCTTTGTAAGATGGGAGGTAACGCGCAGGTCGAAATTATTTTTAGTCAATGCGGCTTTCGGAAGAATTCCCTGCGCCTGATTATTGGTATAAGAAAAACGAAAATTGTATTTTTCACTTCCACCCTCAAAGGCCAGCGTATTTATCAAATTACTTCCGGTACGGAAAAAATCCCTGACATTATTGGGCTGTGCAACATACGGACGAGTTTCTCCTGTCCAGTAAATCTGCTTGGAGCCATCCATTTTTGCTCCCCAGGAGCCGGCGTAATTTCTTAAATCTTTGACATCATGGTAAGTATTTCCATCTGACCCCTGGCCATATTCATTTTGGTAAGTGGGTAACAGTAGCGGTTTTTCAAATGTAGAATAACTCGTAAAGGAGACGCCGAGGCCTTTCTGGGACCTTCCCTTTTTCGTTGTGATAAGAATTACCCCGTTTGATGCTCGTGAACCATATAAAGCGGCAGCATTAGGCCCTTTAAGAATGGTTATGGAGGCAATGTCGTCTGGATTTATATCCGAAATTCCTGTACCGTAATCATCACGACGATAATTAGCTGTTCCGGAGCCGTTGGCACTACCAAATCCGGAATTGCTAATAGGAATTCCATCTACAACATACAAAGGTTGATTGTTGCCTGTTAACGTATTGTTACCCCGTATGATAACACGAGTACCACCTCCCGGGCCTGATGATGACTCAGAAATCACCACCCCTGCAACACGACCGGAAAGTGAATTTACAATATTTTTTGCTTTAACGGTAGAAACATCCTTCCCGCCAAGTTGCGTCACCGAGTATCCTAATGCTTTCTTCTTTCTGGAGATACCCAATGCCGTAACCACCACTTGGTTAAGTGCTAAGGACGAAGATTGCATGACGACGTTAATAGTGGTTTTACCACTAATGGCAATCTCTTGTTTCTTCATCCCGACAAATGAGAAAATCAGTGTGGTGGCACTGTTTTTCACATTTAAAGAGTATTTACCATTAGCATCTGTGACGGTGCCATTTGTAGTACCTTTTACCTGGACAGTAACACCAGGAAGGGCTGAGCCATCATCCGCACTGGTTACCTTTCCATTAATAGTTTTCGTTTGTGCAAAAGCAAAATTCAGCCCTGCAAATAACAAAAACACAAGCATCAATGTAATTTTTCTCATAATAATAATTTTTTGTTATAAAAATATGTAAAGTTGCTTTAGTAAAATAACACACAAAACCTTTAAATTCAGAGCTTTCAGGCGGTTATAGAAATCATTATGGCTTTCGGCAATTGAATTGCTACAGGTTTATTAATCAATTGATAAAAAATTTCGGTAATGGATTCCTCAAAATTGAATAAACTGTGGATGAACCCATTTTCCGGCTCAACAAATCCCCACATATCAATACCAACTTCAACTCCAAGGGTTTGTTCTGGTTTAAATCTTGATTTTTTCAACATGGTCGGTTCATAAATCTTAATCACCGATTCCATATCATTTTTCAGTGGCAGTGGAATTTCCCTAACCGATATCCCTTTATTATTCGAACTGCCGAAAATGGTAAAACGATTGGGGTGCATCCCGATTTTAATGGGTGAAAGATAAAAGGTTTCCCGGGGAAGTTCGCAAGTTGATGGTCGAGGCCCCTCTTTTGACCATCCCGCTCCCTTCGGCCTGACTAAATTTTGCTCTGTCAACTTATCGGGCAGATGCATAGTGGTAATTCTTACTTCGATGAATTTAACAATGCCCGCAATACGCCCTGTCCGTTGTAAAAACATGGAGTGAACAACACGTTTTTTTTGGAAATATTCTTCCAATTCCATGTGCGCCAATTTACCTAAAAAGCTTCCAAGTTTTAATAAGAGCATAATTTTTACCTAAAGTGCTCGCAAAGTAAATAAAAATTTTATTAAAAGTCAAGTACTTTCTTAAATTTTTTAAAAAGCTTGTACAAATAATAAAATTATTGATAAATTTCTCGTAGCAATGCATAGGGTAAAGTTGGTGAATTGAAAAAAATAAAATTTATAAATGGCGTATTTATGGTCGTTTCTCTGATTGTGATGGCCGGGATAATAAACAATCCACTTTGTTGAATGTATCACAAATAAATCTGTTTGTGTTTTTGTGTTTCAAATCGAAAAAACCCCGAATTTTACAATAGAAACTTTTGACATATCATTCATGGGAATGGCATTATATAATAAGATAATAAGCAAAGTACGGTTGTCGGAACGAAAAAACTTTGTCTTTCTACCGTTTTTGCTGCTGTTGGTTACTTTCATGTTGCTGTATCCTGCAAAGATAACTGCTTATCCCGGTTTTGTTGACTGGCATACCGTGTTGAATCTGGCCGGGTTGCTCATGGTGGTTACGGCCATTAAAGAAAGTGCCTTTTTCGGTCGTTTCTCCGGCAGACTGCTCGCAAAAATGGGTACTGAAAGAGGATTGGCTTTTGCCCTTGTAGCACTGTCCGGAATACTGGCCATGTTTCTCACCAATGACATAGCCCTTTTTATTATGGTTCCGTTAACGTTGGGTTTCCGGGATGTCATCAAAAACGATGTAAAAAAGTTGATTATTTTCCAGGCGATAGCCGTCAATGTTGGTTCCTCCCTGACTCCTGTAGGTAATCCGCAAAATTTGTTCTTATGGCACCGGTGGGATATCTCTTTTTTCCGGTTCGTTGTGGAAATGGCTCCGCTTTTTGTTGTAATGTCCGTTGTGCTTGTCGTGTTTGTATGGATTTCATTTCCTTCCAAAGAATTATCTTTTCACAGCAAACAACGCAAAAATGGTGTGAACACCAGGATGTTTTTCCTCTCAATTGTTGTATTAGCCGGTTTTATCGTGTCCATTGAGCTTGACGTAGCTTATTATGCTTTGGCTGTTGTCGTTTTCATTTATCTCATTTTATACAGAAAGATATTTATCAAAACCGACTGGGCATTGTTGTTACTGTTTATTGTGATGTTTATTGATTTTCACTTGATGAGTCGCGTTCCGTTTGTTGTAAGATTTATTACGCAGTTCGATTTAGCCCAACCTTCCGATACTTTTTTCAGTTCGCTGCTTTTCTCGCAGGTGGTGAGCAATGTCCCGGCCACCATTTTCATGTCCAAATTTAGTAACGGCTGGCTGGCCATTGCCTATGGTGTAAATGTGGGTGGCAACGGGCTGGTGATGGCCTCTTTGGCCAACATCATAGCTCTGCGTTTTGTAAAAGGAAAAAGTATCTGGTTAGACTTTCACAAATATTCTATTCTTTATCTGCTGATTACAGGTGGGCTGGTTTATCTGCTGTTCTTCCTGTAAATTTACTTCCGGATAA
>VAOZ01180260.1_pt1 | contig 16500 bp, 28 predicted proteins | sample 3394041 | NCBI WGS metagenome assembly VAOZ01 (sample SAMN08290431, study PRJNA428436) | hydrothermal vent metagenome | isolation source: Deep-sea hydrothermal vent chimney | place: Indian Ocean: Southwest Indian Ridge
AAAACATGGATTAGAAGCAATTGCTGGTTCTCCTTCGGGGAATCGGCCTTTAATTATATCTCTTGCATACCAATAAGCGTAATGTGGATTAGAAGCAATTGCTGGTTCTCCTTCAGGGAATCTACCTTTAAGTATAAGGGTTGCATATGAATAAGCAAACTCTGGAACAGGAGCAATAATTTTTAGTTGTTGGGCATTAACTGGTTTTCCTGATTCAATCTGTTTTTTAATTAATTCGGGAACGGTATTGTGTGCTTCTTCATATTTATGAAGTGATTTTGGTTTATGATGTAGGTTATATAAATTCATTTGTTTACTTAATCATAAGCAAGTAGCATATAAAAAGAGCAACATACGTGGTATGTTGCTCTTTGGTACATCACCAGAACTAGTTACTTTAAACTTCTTGTGGAACACAAACCCAGTCATATCCATCAGGAGCGTATGGACCAACACCAGTTGGTACTGTTGAATATCGACGGCCAGCTGGTGCTGCGATACCAAAGTCGTGGAATTTCCAAAATCCATATGAATCACTGACTTGATCGTTGGCCATTTCTCGCGTGAGATAATAGATTGGCGACCCATTCCAGTTAGTTGGATCATGTTCGTCTTTAACGTTTTTTTCTGCTTGTGATGCCTTATAATAAGCAATAAACGCCGACCAGTCACAAGTCAATACTGCATTACATGCTTCGCGATATTGGGATGATCCAGATTTAATTTTTAGTGTAAGTCCACCATCATCTGTTACTTTAACACTTTTTGTCGTAATTTTAAATTGTGGCATTATTTTTCTCTCTGTTTGGTTGATACGGTAATTATATAACAATTAGTTCTATTAGTCAACGGAAGGTATGAGATCAATATGTTCAGAAATATAGCATTTAACTGATTCTTTTGCTTCCTCGTGCCCCCTCTCAGCATAAATGATGTCGGCATAAAATTCAGGAATAATCCAAAGAGCTGCAAATTTGATTCCGTTAACAATAATATTGCAACATATTGCATGGTCGTCCGTATATTTCTCGTGTACATCAACTGAAGTGATTGGTTCTTCACCAAACGCGATTCGTTTTAATTGGTCAACTTGTTCGTTGGTGAAAGAACATGCTTCAGTATCACCAAATTCTTCAAGTTCGCCCAAATATGGGTATTCGTCTGATTCACTCATAATATTCTCTCTTTGTTTGATGTGTAGTAATTATAGTTGAATATGCCCCTAAAGTCAACATATACCGCAAAAAGAAACACTCTCCGAAGAAAGCGTTTCTCATCTTACACCACCGAGAGAGGAGAGTGTTAGGTGTTGATCATGACAGTTGCCCATCGTTCGCCATGAGGTGCAGCTTGACCAAAATCTTTAAACCTGTAGGCTGTTGCACCACGAGCAGCATTTCGAGCGCTTGTTCTGGTGGGATAAAAGTTATGAACATGGTAGTCGTCAACTGTTGGGGTAGCTATTTTTACACCAACTCCTGTAAATAATGATCCTTCCAGTTTGGCTTCTTTACGTTTGCCATTAATGTCGCATCCGCTTTCTACTTCACCGATTACTATGTATTTGCAGGTTCGTCCTTTATGATTATGGTAGTCAGAGGGAATAGAAACTACATCACGTGGATTAATCTTAACAACAATGGTACGAGCACCACCATATGCAGATAGATAATATCTACCGCAAAAATGCAGACCTGCTGAACAGGTTCGGTCTCTATCATCATCAACCTTGCAACGTGACATCTGTACAACACAGCCAGGATGATTATCAATTGACTTCGAATACACATCCAAATAATCGTCGGTAACTTTCTTGTAAGCAACAAAATAACCATCTTTGGTGATTGTCAATTCCGATGCCTCCAAAAACCCATATAGTTCATCGACAGCACGCTTTGATGGATTTTCATTTAGGTTAATCATAAAGTTAACTAGTGGGGCAATACTAAACCCATCATGAATAAGATCCAACATTCGCTGAGACATCAAATTGTTTATGATTTTTCCATCAAACATCACAACATCATTTTTTACACTGACTCGATCTGATACACATTCTCGTACAACATCAATTGGATTGGCCATTTTCATAAATTCGTCATACTTACCACTCCGAACCAGGGATCTTGCTTGTTCGAAATTAGGATGGGTATTGTGTATAGTTCCTGATACACCGTTACTATCAACTATAGTAATGTGACAAGTAGTCATGTTTCCAGAATAATTCATATTTTTCATCTCTCGTTAATGTGTTTATCATCATATTATACTGTAACAGACGATATTAGTCAACATGTTATTTATTATCTACCATCAATATATATTCTTTCATTAACTGGTAATCTGCAGGTGTTCGCTCAGTTGACATAAACTGCAACATGGGATATTGTTGCAGATCATTTCTTGTTATTATTGGAGTTTTGTTGAATGTAATAGGAATAGAGAATGCTGCGTTAAAGCTGTTAATCTTGTCAATATTATCCCTAGAATATCTATAAGTACTGTCGGCATAAAAGGTATGGTGTTTGGCAATTACCGGATCTACTGCTACCTTAAATGGTGAGTTAACTGGTAAGTTTTTAACCATAGTAACAAATGCCCTAATATGTATGTGGTAATTGATACCATACACCATCGTTTCTTTCAATCTTGTTGCAGTTTCGATGTTACTTTTTTCTGCCAATATCGCAGTAGTATACAATTCTTGTAGTGTAAGCCAAGATGGTTTGGTGGATACATATTTACACACACGTTTGGTAAGTCCATATATATCATGTATAGTATGTGACGTGTGGTTATGTTGGTTTATTACAGATAACACAACAGCTAATGTATTCCACCAATTATCTCGTTTATATGTATTTGGGGTTGATGTTACACATTCACGAGAGAGATTGATTTCAGTATATATTCCACCTGCTGGTTCTGCTACTTCGACCATGTTAGACACTCCTCTGTCGAAGTGTCTAAACCGCTGGGTGGAAGTACCCCGAGTAGTGCTATTCGATACTACATCTTCGGTCCACTCAGATACTTTTACGGTGGTTGGATTACCTAATTGGGTCAATATATTGATTAACTCGTCCTGTTTATGTTTGTCGTTAATTGGGATGTTGTATTTTTTTAACACGTTATTAGATATTGGGACGATTGCTATTATACTCAGCTTGAGATCTGGAGTCGTATTGTGGTGGTTAGTCAGTTTGGTATTCATACGCATAGATCCACGAACGGTACAATCTTGTATCACTACTTGGGTATGGATGGATGGACGTATGGTTAACATTCGTGATGGTCCATGCCCAATCGTATCAATGTGTTTGGGTATTGCTCGAATTTCCCCTTTACCGTATTGATTTATTTTATGGTATTTCCATATTGGATCGACTGCTACTTTGTCATTGGATAACCAGTTAGTTGCAGTAGTTGAGGTAAATCTAAATTGGTCTCCTATCGTTTTGCGTAATGAAGACACACTGTCAAATTGATCTCGTAGTAAAGCATATACGTCCCATATATTATTATTGGAGGCCATTGTTGTGATTGTGGCATCCAATTTAGTTAAATAATCAGTAAATGTTTGGGTAATTACATTTCTTATTTTTTTGATGTTATCATCTGTGTACCGAATTTCTTCCCGATTAGTTGCAACACACAAGTCCCCAATGTTAAAAAATAGAGTTATTGAGTTATTTCGAGTGAATCTGACACATTCTCGCGATAAATCCAGTTGAGTGGCATCTACTTTATATGGAACATTACCTTGTACTGCTATCAGCTTACCGAAGACTGATTTATTAGTTATATATGATTTGGTTATTGTGGCAGTCGATGGGTGGGTGGGGAATGTAAAATCTTGCACTCCAATAATGTTTGGTTGTACGGGGAAGTATTGTAAAATATATGCCGCCTTGTCTCTGAATTCATCGTAGTCGTAGGAGTGCACTGTTAATTTAATTTCCAGACCATTATGTTCAATAGTATCGATACAAGCAAGTTGTTGAATTGTTGGAATGCCTTTCTCATTGATAAATATAGTATATGTACGTTTCTTACCATTGAACCGAGCAATCACATCAAATGATTTGGAATAACTGAATGGACTTTTAGAACCTAACCCAAATGCACCGATTTGGTCGTTAGTATTAGTTTTAGTGCTCCGAAAATATGTTGAATACAGACCACGTACATCTTCGTCACTAAGACCAATACCATCGTCTTTAACGGAAAAATATGGAGATAAGTGGGATGGTAGGTGTATAGTAAATGGGAGATCAGGAGTACCATTATCCACGTGCGCATCATACGCATTACAACTCAACTCACGTATAACTGCCATCTTTGGATCAGTATAAATTCCAGATGATAATATGTCAAATGCTTGTGCATTACTGGTTATGGTGAACTCTGTTTCTTTTCCAGTATCACCAAACCGTTCAATTTCAGTTGATATTACATCTAATTTCATTACTAGTCTCTCGGTAGTTGTATAACATATATAAAGTATACCACATATATAAAGGTGAAGTCAACGCACATTAATCATAATTACACTATAACGATGTTGTACATCGTTATAGTTGTGGGATAATAGGGGGTATTATACAGTAAGTCTATTATGCAATCAACGGGATATTATGAACCAATTGGATAATTTTTAATGACAAAACATTGGTATTCATATCCGTTGTTGTTGTTGATTATCCGCACAAAGGTGGACTGGTTGTCGGTTTCCTTTTCAAATGTTTCCATGGCACAGGTTGTAGTGTCATATCTATTTTCCTTCATGTCCCGTTTAGTGTCATCCGTTGCCTCTTTAAGCGCACCATCATATGTTTGATTTATTCGGATAAAAATATTTCGTAAATTATCGTGTCGATTGGTATATGTTGTGACGATCATGTGGTTACCTTTTGTTGTTTGTTGTTTGTATTATATCGGGATATAATCTTAATATCAACTATTATTTTGAACAATTATAATAATATGTACTGCCACCAGCGTTAGACATATGCAATTCCACCATAAACTGCTCAATTATATCTTTTCGTGGGTGTCCTTCGTTTTACAGTTCGGCGTATATTATAATAGATTTCACCTTTTTGTTGTTCCTTTACCTGTTGGTGGTATCAAAGTGGGAGTGTCCATTAATCTCGCTTTTCTTGCCTGTTGATATGTTACTTGCCCCAAATCACCAACATATAAAACGCGTGAATTTTGTCCACATCCTGTATGCCATCTGTGGTCACCTTTTTGTAATTTTTTATGAACGACTGGACCAACTGTTAGTTTGTGGTTACATTTTGAACACATATATTCAAATTTGTGTTTGATTCTAGTAACAGCTCCGGATATAGCCATATGATGACACCGATCTGGTACAACTCCGAGAACTCTCATTATTAACTTCCATTTAGTACCATGTATTGATCGGTTCCCAGATCTAGTTCGAATAGTACCATTAATTATATGGCTCCAATAATGTGCTAATTCGTGTGATATTGTTTGATTTATCATTTCATCCACATTTTCTGTTAACAGTATTGGGTTTAAATGAATAGTGCTGAAATTATCTTTTCCATATATAAATCCTGCTGACGCACCACGAGCATCATATTTTACCGGTGGTGATTGGTGATTGGTGTTATAGTGACAATTCAGTTTGATGATATCATTATTTATTCGCTGTTCTACCATGTTACGTAATTCAGTTGATATAGGTATCATGTTTATTCACCTCTCTCGTTGTGATGTGTACATCTTAAAACATCACATCCCTAATGTCAACGTATAATTAGATGTTGACTTCGTTACTGTACATGTTGATAGTAACCCTATTATATCAATAACGGAGTCACTAATGAATGAATATTACATTATATACAATAACACTGTAGTGGATGTTGTTTGTGCATCTAACATATATCAAGCAACTAAGTATGCACATGAGGTATATGGCACACTAGTTTCAGTTGAAGTATATACTGAATAATCGTTGTATTCTGATTAATTGTGTCCTATAATTACTATATCAACTAACACATCACCGAGAGAATGATATGAACCAGTTATTACAAGTTATAAAAAATAAAGGTATACCTGTTGATTCTGCCAATTCGGCAGTTATGTACTTAGGAGTATCTGAATATGGTATTGGTCAACAAACCGATACCTTTTATTTAGACGGAATTGAATCGCTAACCGGTGAAAGAATAACTGAACGAAATCGAGACAAATTACGATCGATTTTTGCATATGTTGTGTGTACAGTTATCGAACAGCAAGGTGAAATTGATGATGGAAAAATGTTGTTAACTGATTCCATTACCAAAACAGAAAAAGCGTCAAAAAAACCTGGATTTAATAAACAGGTGTTAATTAAACCAGTACTAGATACTAATGGTAATGTCAAACCTAAGAAAGGATCCAAAAAAGTATTGGCAGAAGAATTATATATTTCCCAAATTAAAGGGAAAGACATGAAGAGAAAGGATGCCATTTCATTATTCGTAAAGGAAGGTGTGTCTACATTATTAGGATCGTCGACATATTATGCAAATTGTAAGAAAAAATATGGGAAATAATCGTTGCCCCTAAACGTAATATGATATACAATGGGGTTGTTAGTAAAGAAGCACACCACTTAAACACAACTGGAGAGAATATCATGCCTACAAAACTAAAATCGAAATCATCGAAAGCACGTACTGCATATCTGGGTGCCTGGAAGAAAAACAATGGCCGTCCAAATCGACCAACATCAATTAAATTATTTGTTGGTACTCGTGTCGGTATGACTGAAAAGGGTGCATCGTCTGTATACGGTAAACTGAAAAATATGTTGCGTGAAGACATCCAGGCAGCACAATAACCATTGCCGGTAACAATCATATGGAGTTGATTGTTACCGACTGATTAATAATATAATATTGAGCAGTACAGAATCGTTGATTAATTACATAACTCATAGTACTATAATGACTGTTAATAAGCAGCTTGATTTCGAGTCCGTTTAATTTACTTGTTGTGTTTTTATTTAGTTTTATTTGTAGTATATATTGGTGCTGTCTGGGTGGTGTACAGATGATGTACTATTTAACTTAATGCAGGCGCACAACCAAACCGAATAGGTGAATGTTGCATGTTTCAATATGTGGTTGAGTTAGAGAGACGCACTAAACGGTTCAATTCCGTTCATCAGTATATACTACACATATAACAGAATAATATAATTCACTATCAGCGAATTATATTAGAAGGTAAGGCTAACTATATCAGGTTAGAGAGTGAGTTAAATCTTACAAAGAACAGCGTATTAGTTGGGGGCTGGTTCAATATATTTTAACTGTGGTGAGTATTATCACCACAATCGTTGAGGGGAAAATCATGGTAAAATTAATACTTGCTACGTTTATATTTCCTATAATTGCATCATTTTCTTTGATGGAATTTACATCATTGTCGTTATATATTCCGTTATCGTTAATAATAGTAATATCGTGTACGATTGGTGTTGTTGCTGCTTGTCGTGGTGCACCACCCGGTATACAGATGGTTGTTGATTTTTTACTGTATGTAGTAATTGCATATGAAGTAATGCATTATGCAGGTTTTGCTGATGCGTGGTCAGGACCAATGGTATTTTTTATTGCCATATTAAGTGGTGTCGTTGGGTCAATAGAGATGTCAATTACACGCTCAGGATATAGAATGTATGACAACTTATAATGAGTTGTCATATGTATAACATTGTAGTACAATTAACCCAGTGAATTATTTCAGGGGTACTGTATTGGATAATGAACAACAACGATTCCACTTCTTAGTTAATAGAGATGGAATGGAAGCAGCTCTCGTGTTTGCTGAACAAACAATGAAAAGCTATCGTAGAGCAGTATTAAGTAGTCATAAACGCGGATACATTAAGCCTCATCACGGTTCTCTTAAAGAATACAGGCGTTCATTTATATGCAGTTATGTGTATAATAAACGCCAATATCACAATAGACACCAATTATTAGACACCCATTAACTATAGCCGGAATTTTATATGAAAACTGTATGCGGTAATTTACTAGACCTTTTTGATAATAAACAGTTTAATATTATTGTGCATGGATGTAATTGCTATCAAAATATGGGTGGTGGAATTGCACACCAAATCGCTGAAAGATATCCCAAGGTGGAACAAGCAGATAACAATACACAAATGGGATCAAAAATGAAGCTTGGCACAGTCGAATGTGTTCGATTATCTTGGGCACCACTAACCCCGTTTCTTGGTATTAAACCCAAAATAATAATTAATGCATATACTCAGGAATTTCCGGGTAGCGATGCACGAGTAGACGCAATACGAACGGCATTCTATCATATATCCCTTTTATACGAAAAGCATAATTGGTCTGGTTTACGTATTGGTATTCCAGAGATTGGGTGTGGAATTGGTGGTCTGAATTGGCCAAATGTAGTAGAAGCAATTAATGAATCGTGTAGCAATATCGATTTAACTGTGGTACAATATATTTAATCCCATATTAAAAACGAGAGACAACATAATGCTAGTACTAATTCCTGTAAACAATGACGAAACGTTCACAGCATACTCTTCATCGGTTGGATCATATAAAAGGAATAACACTGGAACAGCTTATTAATATACAACAATCGGTTAATTGACGACGATACAGATCTTACTACATTGTCACCAACTGAACGGTAACGAATGAGTGATTAAAGGTGATCTAGATTTTTAAATAATATTGTTGCCCCTTATTGTATTGCCGTAGTATAATATAAATTCATAACTGAGAGATACTTATGTCACAAACTACCCTATGCATTATTGATATGCAGGATTATTTTATTGAAACTGCACACCACTGTGTTGGTGGTGTGTTGAATGAAATTAAATATGCAAAAAAACATCGCCACGATATTGTATTGGTAGAGTATGGGGATAGATACCACCAGAGTGATCCACACCCACTCAGCAAAACAATCACCCCAATAGTGAATGCACTCAAGCGATATTCTAAGGTGTTTAACGTATTGAAATTCCGGGATGGTGGTGGTGAGTTGATATTGGAAGAATTAAAAACTCAATCAAGACCAATGGACAAATTTCGTCTAGTTGGTGTTAATCGTGGATATTGTATAATGGAAACAGCACAAGAATTGAAAGCATCTACATCAAAATATAATGGTGGGAAGGCAGGAATAGTAGAAGTAGTACGTGGTGCTACGTGGTGTTCATATCCACGAGATAGTATTGCCCAACTTCAACAACAACACATTTCATTAGTTAACCAACACAGAAGAGTAGCAGTTGTTAATAATAAGTTATCGTAGTATAATATATTTATAGTTACATAACCCGAGAGATATTATGAATTATGCAGTTACTGAAAAGGCAACAAACACCACCACAGTTATGACGGATTTTGAGATTGAACAACATTATGGTGATGCAGCGTTTACAGAAATGTTGGTAGGTACACACCCAACATATACAGTAAATAATATAAGTGGTGACGGCGATGATGATTATGCTGAAACGTGGGATGACCCGGATTTTGATGTTTTGGATGGAAGTACATTAGTATTCCACCAATAGGGATATAACAGTAAACTACAGATCACATTTATGTGATCTGTAGTTACAGGGATGCAACAGGGATGCAACAGGGATGCAACAGGGATGCAACAGGGATGCAACAGATCACTTATCTTTTCATCTCAATAATATATATATTGTAATTAATAAGATGTGATATTTTTATTTATGACGTGTTAATTGATTTATTACAGATGTCATATCAGCTACGATATGACGATCTACTTTGGTATTCTCCCCCACATTAAATACTACATCATTCATAGCACGATCCATCATTTCTATAAATCTATCTCGTTCGTTAGTATCAGCCACATTAAATATAAGGTGGTGAAATTGAAGATATAAATTTTTGCATGTAGAAACATCATTCATTCATATACCTACTAATGTTACGTAATTACACCAATATTCTATCTGTATGGGCGTAAGGTTGATATAGTATTATATAACAATATATTATATTAAACCACGCGGTAATATGTATTATTATACAATATCACTAATAACATTACCATGTTAGGATATTAGATATAATATAATATTGATAAAAACCATACATGATAATCCCGTAAAGATCAACAAAATATATATTGGTAATAAGGGGAAAATGTGGTTGATCTTTGATTGCATATCGTATAATATATGGGGTATCAATTAACACACAACAGAGAGAGTATTATGAACACACCAACCACCACTGAAGTAACACCCAAATCACCAACAAAATCGGTAACAAAATCGAAGCCTAAGTTGAAATCTAAAACCGCAAAAGCCAAAACTGCTATTTTGGGATACTACAAACAACACAAAGAACGTCCTTCTCGTCCTGTTTGCATAAAGTTATTCACTGGTAGTCGTATTGGGATGACACCAAAGGGGGCATCGTCTGTATATGGTTCTCTTAAAGACAAAACGATTGCCGAATTACAAGGAGTTCAAAAGTAACAAATAGGTAGATTATCCTACAAGGATGTGGGATAATACTAGCATCCTCCGCACAACTACACCAATATATTAGTACGATTAATATATTGGTGTAGTTGTGCGGATATTATATTACACACGCATAAAATTACTTGCACCAAAATGCAAGTAATTTTGTGTACGATACAATATCGTATTATATACGTTCACCTTCATTATGGCTTACTGAAATAGATAAACCAGAATAACGTACATTTGGATTGAATGTTGATTGACATACACGAATTTTACGATTAGGATATATAACCGACAGTTTATTGGTGATGGTATTTCGTTGTGTTTTATCCGCACATATGAAAGCGAATTTTATTTTGTCAGATTTAACATTTCGATCAATAAACACAACAGTGTTATTTAATGATAGGTTACATGATTTTACAACACTCTCAGTGTTAGTTCTGAATGAACATTTCATAATAATATCTCTCTGTTATTAATTCTTTATTGAACTAATACCCATATTATCTACCATATCACCTCAATTATCAACAGCATATTATTAACTATTATATGTTGCACACATTTATGATATATAGTATAATGTCCTTATTGATTCAGTAACAATCAAAGGACATAATATGAATACTTTACGAACCATTTTATCTGGTGTCAATTCCACCACTCCAATTACTATTACAACTAGAACCATTCCTAAGTTGTTAGGTGGGAAGAAGAATACTCAGCAAGGAAGAATCACAAAAGTCAACGAAAATATTACTGTCACTGTATTTCAAAATGAAGAAGGTGGTTATTCACAGTTAGTTAAGGAAGGGTTGGAGGCTGAGAATAAAGACCCTGAACAATTCACGTTAAGTAAGCGTACTTGGGGAACAAGAATTGAACACACTTGTTTCATTGAACACAAACAACAACATTATGTTGAAGTAATTGTTGAAAGATCTGGAACAGTCCACTATGAATTGGATGGTGAGTTTATTGAAGAAAGTGAAATTCAACAACTACCTCTTCGTACATCTAACCCAACAAGTCAAGGTGGATTGGATAATAAAGTTATAATTAATACAATTAAGATTGAATCTATTTTATCGATTAATGTTGATGGTGTAGAGTATAAAGACCTCCAATATTAATATTGGTTGTTGTCTATTTCTCAGGGATGAGAGATAATAACCCTAATAACACAACACCGAGAGAAAACATGCCCACAATTACAGTATCGAAAGAAGAAACCAAAGAGGCAATCTACCAATTTAAATATGATATGACTGATGGAGATTGCTCTGTTGACATTACAGAAACTAAGTGGAACGCATTAACTGAAGCAGTATCGTTGTGGGTTTATTGGTTCATTATATGATTGTATTATTATCATATTGTATTGTATTGACCTCGACGAATTTAATATATACGTAATCATTTAATTGTTGTCATTCACGGTTTAATAGGTGACAATACCCATATCAATTAAACAATGGAACAACAATGAATCTGCGACAAGTAATATTACATGCTTTAAATTATCAAGCCGTTATTGGTTGTCAATTTGATAAGGAAGCACTCAACGATGAAGTTATTAAGATATGCGAAGAACACAACATTGACATCGATGATATCGTTACAGAAATAGAACAGAATAAAGATGGACATCTTGACATATTTTAGTTGACCCCAATAAGAAAGGGTGCTATAATTACTTTATCAATTAAACACCGAGGATATCTGTATGAGTTACGTATATTGTTACGAACAGGGTAATTGTAGAGGAGACACGTTCACAAATCGATACATCATCAATAAAATTGAATTGATTGAAGCCATCGAATATTCGTTGACTGTGTTGCCGTTTATGGACGACGATGCAAATGATGATTACTTTGATACGATCAGTGACAAGTTTGGTGGTGTGTTGTTGTTGTTGGTAGAAGGAAGTCCATTCATCGAAAATGACAGACAACAAGTCCACGATAGACTTCAACTAATCAAAGACAATAAAACCTTTCAAATTGAATGCGAAGAAAGTGTCTATGGTTTTGGTCCAACTAAAAGAGATGCAAAAGCGAATGCGTATTTCGTAGACGATGGAGATGGTTGGTAAATTGGTGTTGTCTATTTCTCAGGGATGAGAGATAATAACCCTAACAACAGAGAGAGAGAGCAATCATGGGTACAACAAAACAGTTTCACATATCACTGAGAGGTATGCTAAGTTATAATACCGTAAAGAAGTTGACTGTTGACTATTGTACAATGATGTACTACAATGACTCTATCAATTAACTATCAATGGAGAACAATAACAATCAGGACCACATTCATATATAAAAGTCAACAGTTGACCTCAACAGGTAGGTGGTGTAAGCTGTAGGTGATCAATGGAGGACCACATTCATATATAAAAGTCAACAGTTGACCTCAACAGGTAGGTGGTGTAAGCTGTAGGTGATCAAGTTTTAGAATCGATCCCGAGGTCCCTTGTATGCGAATATAGTGTGCCATCCTAGTGAGGTAGGCAAAATGTTTATTTGTTAATTGGGATTTTTCAGATCTACCACCTCTACCACCTCTACAATTTCCTACAATTTCCTACAATTTCCTACAATTTCCTACAATTTCCTACAATTTCCTACAATTTCCTACAATTTCCTACATTTTTTTACCACCTCTACATTTTTCATCATCCCCCAATCATGTATTATGGTGTTGTACCATTCCCCCCAAACCGTCAAATTTTTTACCCAAAATTTTTCATCATCCCTCATCATCCCTCATCATCGTGTAATCAGTCTTTCAGTTGTGGGTGTAATACAAAAATTTTTTATCTAAAATTTTAGATTTGTCATTTTTTTCATATACTGTATAATGATACTTCATATGTACTGGAGATGATTTATTATGATATGTGATGGTATTTGGGTAAATAAATGTCCAGCTTGTGGGAATCAATCAGCAATAGATGGAGACCGGCATCTAATATACTGTTGTGGATGCTCATTGTCTGTACAGGACACAGATAAAGACATAGAGGCATTAATAGCCGAATGGAACAATGTTGCGGATAATGTATTGGATCAAATATCAAAAACATGAAAGGTATCCGATGTCTAATAGGTAACACTATTTGTTGACTTTTCTGTAATAGTGTATAGAATTAAGGATAATAAACATAGAGGTATTCATAATGAGATACGGTTATTTAAAGCGGTTGATTACTGGTACACGCGAACGCATCAATACCAGCATGAATGAGCATCACACAGAAATGAGAGAAGAATATCCTGAATGTGTGTCAGCTGGATGGGTAGATGCATCTTTACTGTGTTCTGTAGTAGAGCATGATGTAATTGACAATCAGATTGCTGATCAGAAATTGGACCGGTTGATCGTTGCAGTTAATTCGGTTAGAGAATATCTGGCAGAAAATACAATATCTGACGATGTTATTAATTCTATGGGCGAGGTAATCAATATACTGACTAATCTAAAAGATGCATAATTGTATAAATATACAATTAATGATTATGCATGAGGGATATAATGAAGAAAAAGGATGCAGTTGTATATAGGATACTAGCTGAAGTAGGAATAGACTTTCGGCGTAAACTTCCTACTCCCCAACAAAATACTATGGTTAACCATATAATTGATAAGGAAAAATACTTTCTTGATATTGTTGAGCAATTATTTACTAATAATCCAAAATAAAGTACAATACCATATAAATAATGCAAAAGGAGAACAAATCAAATGTCAGGAGTAATTAATTACGCCTTTAGCCCCAACACCATAGTATATGTTATTATTCCGTGTGATTTGGCTAAAAAGGTCAATACGTCAAAAAGTGTGGATATTAGAGTATCGGAAGGAAGAGTAATCCAATTCGAGGCCAGTATTATCCTAACTGGGGAAACTATGAAATATCACATAGAAATAACAGGAAGACCCGGAACTGTTCCGGTACTAACTACAGATATATTTGCGACATTAGCTGAGGCAACAGCAGAATATGAATTGAGGTTAATGTAATGAAAGTATTTGAAGTTACAAAAACACCAACGCAAGTAAAAAATGATATAGATTCCATGTTTCGTGATTATATGGATAATGCTGTTAAAAACAATATTTCTGTGTCTGATAAGAAACAACAACAAGTTAAGATCAAAATTAGACAAAAAGTATTATCCCAACAAGCAACATCAGATAAGCTATCGAAATTGTCCGCCCCTTCGGTAGATGACCAACGCCGTATCAACAAACACCTAGCTCACTTATCAAATGCCATGCCAGATGAAGATACGGTTTCCCCTACTCGAGGACGAGTAACACCCGTGCCAGTTAGTCCATCTACTCTTCCCGCCATCATAAGCAAGGATTTGCAAGCAGCTGGTACTAGAGATGTAGAGTTTATTCAGGTTAAAAATTTACCAGGAATGATGAAACAAGGAATCCGTCAATTAGGTAAACAGGTATTCGGAACGTTTACTAATACCCCAATCGATGATATTGCTGTTATTGCTAATTTGAAAGGAATGGGTGGACCTAATGATATATCCGAAATTAATGCTGTTGCAGGGTATGCAAAAAAACATGGAGTGTTAAATACGAGAGCTCAATTAGATTTTGATAAAGTGATGCCCGAATATGAAGCTGATGTAGTAATATACAACACCACAGATGTTACGTACATGTTAGTTAAAGATTTTATGGGTAGATATATTTATAGTTGGCCAACATCTCAATCCGCCCGCATAACTACTAATTCACCTAAAAGGATACACGAGGGAATGGATACTCATTGTAAACGGCATATAATGCAAGGATTGTATAGAATCTCCACTATTATGAATCATACTATTGCTGAAATGTCCGATGATGATATTATGGGAGACGTTGGGGAAAAACCAATTCGTAAACTATCCCCCGCAATGGAATTGCGTAAACAACAGGACCAGGAAAAAATAAGAATTGAACGAGATTGGGACCGACACCACAAACGACGAAATCGGCTACGTGGTAATACCAATAGGGGGACTGAACAATACGACCATTCTGTGGTTCAAAAATAATGAGATTGTGTTGTAGAAAATTATTAAACAAATGAATTTATATAAACTACATCATAAACCAAAATCGCTTCATGGATATGAAGAACGAAATAACGTCCAACAGCTAAAAAGTATTGCTTCTGATCCAGATTATGCGCTTTGGTATGCAACGGATGTATTAAAAGGCCGATTTCCTGAGGGGGAAAAGGCAATTGCTTCTGATTCACAACATGCATATTGGTATGCAAAAGATATAATTAAAGGCCGATTCCCTGAAGGTGAACCAGCAATTGCTTCTGATCCATATTATAATAACCTATATCAGAAATTATTAAACAAATGAATTTATATAACCTACACGATAAACCAAAATCACTTCATAAATATGAAGAAGCACACAATACCGTTCCCGAATTAATCAAACAACAGATTAAATCAGGAAAACCAGCTAATGCCCAACAACTAAAAAATATTGTTTCTAATCCAAAGTTTGCATATTGGTATGCAAAGAACATAATTAAAGGCCGATTTCCTGAAGGTGAAAAGGCATTTGCTTCTAATCCACAATATGCATATTGGTATGCAGAATATGTATTAAAAGGCAGATTCCCTGAAGGTGAACCAGCAATTGCTTCTGATCCAAAATATGCGCTTTGGTATGCAAGAGATATAATTAATGGTAGATTTCCTGAAGGTGAAAAGGCAATTGCTTCTAATCCAGATTATGCTTATTTATATGCAAGAGATGCAGTTAAAGGCAGATTTCCTGAAGGTGAACCAGCAATTGCTTCTCATCCATATCATAATAACCTATATCAGAAATTATTAAACAAATGAGTTTATATAACCTACACGTTAAACCAAAATCACTTCATGGATATGAGGAACGAAATA
>VAOZ01007903.1_pt1 | contig 16460 bp, 15 predicted proteins | sample 3394041 | NCBI WGS metagenome assembly VAOZ01 (sample SAMN08290431, study PRJNA428436) | hydrothermal vent metagenome | isolation source: Deep-sea hydrothermal vent chimney | place: Indian Ocean: Southwest Indian Ridge
CATTTCTTTTAATACTTGGACACTTTACTACGGTGACGACACCGGTGAAAACTATTACAAGTCCTAATGCACTTCCCGGTCTTTTGAAGACAAGCGCGCCATGGGATATCAATATTAATGATCTAACCGTACGCCTAAAAGATATTGGACTCTACCCTTCTAGCCAAAGAGGTACGGCGATGCATATCCATGAGCATCTTGATCTTTCCATTAATGGAAAGACTGTTATCGTTCCTGCTGACATCGGTATAAACCAAGTAGCCAGATTCATGTCGCCTCTTCACACCCATCGCGCAAATGGCGTTATTCATGTTGAATCACCGGTTACACGAACATTCACACTCGGTCAATTTTTTGATGTATGGGGTGTACGATTTACATCGCAATGTATCGGCGGTTATTGTACCAATAGTACAAATAGTCTTAAAGTTTACACGGATGGAAAACTATATACTGGTAATCCACGCTTGCTTCCTTTCAAAGAACGACAAGAGATTTTTGTCGAGTACGGAAAGAAAACAGCAACCACAACAATTCCTTCAACTTACGCATTCCCAGCAGGTCTATAATTGTATCTGTGCAAATAACAACCTCGCCACCATTTTCATGGTGGCGAGGTTGTTTCTATTTCTCATCCGTGCGTATAGTACTACGCCGTCGCAGCGTCAACCGCGCGAACAAGTTTTTCTTCAACTGTCTTTGCAACTTCATCAAGCCCTTCAACATCAGCAACACTCATCGCAACTGTCGGCATAATAGTTGATACATAAACCGATCCAGATTCTTCATAAACAATGACATTACAAGGAAGGAGTAGCCCTATTTCTTTTGAAGCTTGTAATGCTTTGTCCGCGCATTTTGGATTGCACGCACCTAAAATAACATAGCCATCATAGTCGGCATCTATTTTTTTCTTCATCGTTGCTTGTACATCAATCTCTGTAAGAATACCAAACCCTTCTTTTGCAAGCTCCTCTTTCGTCTTAGTGAGCGTGTCACTAAACGATAATGTTGTTTTCTTTGTGTAAGCGTAATTCATAGTGAATATTTTTTTACTTAATAATAAAACTAAATGAACTTATACTGTATACAATCCAAATAACCAATGCAACAACCCAATACACCAGCGAACGCAATGCTAGGACATCCGATGTCCTAGCATTGCCACAGCAAAAAAATCTCCGCAATGCTAGGACATCGGATGTCCTAGCATTGCGGAGCGATTTCTGACATTACGCAATCTGAGACACTGTCTGTAATACTGTTTGAGATATTGTGTCATATTGTGAGTGCAGTAACAGCCCAAGAGTATCACATGCGGGGAACCAGTACACCCTATTGACTTTCATACCCCGTGGGGGTATTATACAGGAGTATGAAACAAGAAGTCAAGAAACGCCTTATTCACAGATTAAAAATTGCTGAAGGACAAATGCGTGGTATCCAAAAAATGATAGACGATGAAGAATACTGTATTGATATTATTACACAAGCATCGGCAATACGACATGCGCTCACGGCAGTGGAAGAAATTATCCTAGAACAGCATCTTTCAAAATGCGTAGTGGATCAAATAAAAGGTGGCAACCACAAAAAAGCAATTGCTGAGATTTTATCCATATATTATCAAAAAAATAAGAAGTAAATACTATAAAATATCATATGAATGACACCGACCAACACAATAACGCAACACACAAAAACCACGCTGAACATATGAGCCACAATGCTGGGCACGGCGAACACAGTGGACACGGAGGACATGGTATGGGTCATGGGTCGGCGAATATGTATCTGCGCCGTTTTTGGATAGTCACTTTCCTACTCATTCCGCTAGTCCTCATCAATAAAACAATCTCAGGATTTATAGGATTGCCAACATCAGGTTTTGACATATGGATAGGTTTCGGCTTGGCAACTATCATTTTCGGCTTCTCATTGGTCTTCTTTAAGCACGCGTGGCATGAAATAAAAGCACGACAATACGGCATGATGACGCTTGTGTCACTTGCCGTTGGTTCTGGATATCTATTTTCCGTTATATCCACATTCGTGTCGGCACTTCATGTACAATTCTATCTTGAAATCTCAACTTTGGTGTGGGTTTTGCTATTTGGACACTATCTTGAAGCAAAATCAAGCTCGGCTGCAGGAGACGCACTTGCGGAAATGGCAAAACTTCTCCCAAAGAAAGCACACAAACTTGTTGGACACACCGAGGAAGAAGTTGCTATTGAAACATTAGTGAAGGGAGATATCGTTTTAGTAAAATCTGGTGAGAAAATTCCAGCAGACGGAACAGTAGACAAAGGCACCTCACATGTAGACGAAGCACTCATAAGTGGAGAATCAAAACCAACAGAAAAGAAAAAAGGGGACACTGTTGTCGCAGGATCAATCGTTACAGACGGAACACTTACCATAACTCTTTCGCGTGTTGGTGAAAACTCAACCATCGGTCAAATTCAGAAACTCATCGCGCAAGCACAAGGCACCAAGCCAAAAGCACAACGGATTGCCGACAAAGCTGCCGCAGTGCTCACTTTTGTTGCTGGTGGTACTGCCCTTCTGACACTTTTGGTGTGGTCAGTATTTCTTGGACAACCGTTTGTGTTTGCGATAACACTTGCCATTACGGTTCTGGTTATCGCTTGCCCTCACGCGCTTGGACTTGCAATTCCTACCGTTACCACCATCACCACTTCACTTGCGGTTAAAAACGGTATCTTCATTAAAGACCTTGCAAAAATTGAAACCATAAAGAAAGTTGATTATGTTGTATTTGATAAAACTGGAACGCTCACAAAAGGAGTGTTTGGCGTTACCGATATAGAAACAATCGATGCAACTAAAAAAGATGAGGTGTTGCGTATAGCCGCTTCTCTTGAACAACAGTCCTCGCACATCATAGGGCAGTCAATTGTTACACACGCACGAAAACAAAAAATTACGCTCGCCACGGTAGACAATTTTAAAAACTTTGCTGGAAAAGGTATTAGTGCAAGTATTGACGGAAAGGAATATCGCGTTGGAAACACCACTCTTATGGAAGAAGTAGGTATACTTACTGATGAAGTAAAAAAGATACATGATACTGTTTCAAGCAAAGGAGTAACGACTGTTCTTGTCGCGGACAAGTCTGGCGTTATCGGTATGGTTGGACTTGCTGACGAGATTAAACAAGAATCTTATGCGGTGATACGCAAACTTCACTCACTTGGATTGAAAGTCGCAATGCTCACCGGAGACAATAATGCCGTTGCAAAAAATGTTGCGGATACTCTGAGCATAGATACCTATTTTGCCCAAACACTTCCAGAGGATAAATATCGCCACATAAAGAACTTGCAAGACAAAGGAAACATCGTTCTTATGGTTGGCGATGGTGTTAATGACGCGCCGTCACTCGCGCAAGCTGATGTTGGTGTCGCTATTGGAGCAGGAACCGATGTCGCTATAGACGCAGGCGATGTAGTGCTTACTAAAAGTAATCCAGAAGATGTGGTACGCCTCATGGTGCTTGGTAAAAAAGTACATCGAAAGATTATACAAAATCTCGGATGGGCACTTGGCTATAACATTCTTGCCATTCCAGCAGCAGCGGGCGTCTTCGCTTTTTGGGGATTTTTCCTAGCACCTGAAGTCGGTGCATTGCTTATGAGTCTCTCCACAGTCATCGTAGTTGTTAATGCTATGACACTCAAGAAAACAAGTTTGGAGGTTGCGTAGCTGATACATTTTTACAATAATCAACCCTCCCGTGGCGCTTCGCGCCACGGGAGGGTTATTTGTGACCCTACGGGGAGTCGAACCCCGATTACCACCGTGAGAGGGTGATGTCCTAGCCATTAGACGATAGGGCCAATGTGTTTGCACTTGTGTTTGAGCAGGTATATTTTCTGTAAACAAAAAGCGGAATACCGACCGCTCTAGACTGGTTATAACAAAAAAAGTACCTTTTTACTATACCATGCTCAAATTACTCTCACTTATACCTTTGTATTATGCTCTTTTACTTTGTACTATGAGCGGAGTTTCCAATGTGCATCCTGACGAGGTATATATATGTTGTCGTTCGGATTACGCAACAAAGACTCCACAACACTCTCAAGACGAACACCTTGTGATCCTTTTATTAAGAAGATATCGTGTTCACGAACAAATGTAGCAAGTGCTGTTATCGCTTCTTTCGCGGTGTCAAATGTATATATATTTTCTTTATTAAATCCAGATTCTTCCGCGGTTTTTGCAATACATTGAGCGCGCACGCCAACAGTAACAATCACATCAACGCATTGTGCCGCTAATTTCCCAATGTGTTCGTGTTCAGAAACTGAATGGCGACCGAGCTCAAGCATATCACCAAGAACGGCAACACGGCGAGACGGAGAAGCGAACTCTCGCAATGTTGAAAGTGATTCAATAACTGCTGCCGGCGAGGAATTATACGATTCATCAATAATAATTGACCCGTGTATACCATCAAATATCCGCCCTCTTCCAGGTGGTGGCATATATGAAGATAAACCGGCAAGCGCAGCGTCAACTGGAACAGAGAGCGCGACGGCAACTGCAAGTGCTGCTGCTGGAGCGAAGATTTGTTGTCTTCCTAGCGCCCCACGCACTACAATTGTTTCAGTCATCGTGCGTGGAATACTTATATCCACGCGTGCTTGCATTCCGCGTACCCTTCCCTTTTCAATAAGGAATTCAGTATTTTTAATATGAATATCGCCATCATTACTTACACCATACATAATGGTCTGCACCGGAAGACGCTGTGCCATGTCGCGCGCGTATTGATCATCGGCAGAAATGATGAGCGGTGCTGATGGAGCAAGTGAGTATGCTGGCATAAACTCCTCTTCGCGTACTGCTTGTGGTGAAGTATATGCCTCAACATGAACCGGCACCTCTGGTAAACAAGTTACTATAACCATATCTGGTGTTGCAATATATAATAAGTGAGCAATTTCTCCGGGTTTATCCACCCCGACTTCAAGCACTAACATTTTTGGATAATGATTTGGCAATAACAACAATGTGAATGCCTCTTGGAAAACTCGTAGCCATGCAAAAATATTTTTCCATGGGTTTTCTACACCGATGATGGTGAATGGCATGCCAAATTCAGTGTTGAAATTTCTTTCACTTTTTCGTAAAAAATATGTTTCCGCGAGTGCCGCCGCAATTGCATCTTTTGTTGATGTTTTTCCAACACTCCCAGTAACCATAATAATCATTGGTTTATATTTATGAATAATTCCCCGTGATAATGTTGCCAAAAGTGAAGCGACGAATGTGTGTAAAAATTTTTTTATCATGATGTATAGGCGTTAATGGTACTGCTGTTTGGATGTATATTGTAATAATCAATCAAGAAATGAACCATATCAAACATCGGCTTGGTCAGTGTCTCACTTGAATATTCATCAGCAAATATATTTTTTGTATCGTGTGGATAATTCAAATAAAACAAAATGATGAAGCGCGGAGCGTGTGCTGGGAAGAATCCAACATATGAATGAAAGAAACGATTTGTGTAATATCCGCCACTTGGTTTCGTTAGTTGCGCGGTGCCGGTTTTCACAGCAACGGGAATGCCCGGTATGATGTACTTGCCATGATACAGTTCTGTGTTTGTAAGATCCACCATCATGTTGGCAGTTTCACTTGCCGCGATAGCAGAAAAAATGCGCTTCTTTTTATTCCATATTATCGGCACCGTCTTGCCTGAGGTAAAAATTTTCCCAGTCGCTATGTGTGGCTGAACCATCACACCCGCATTTGCAATGGTGCCAAGGGCACGAATCATTTGAACTGGCGTGATAGCGATACCTTGTCCAAATGACATAGTATCAAAATCTACTTGCTTTGTGCTTTGTAGGTTTCCAATAAGTCCGCTTACCTCACCTGGTAAATCAATACCGGTCTTTTGTCCAAATAATTTCGTAAAGTAATTCTTAAAACGCTGGTGCCCGAGCTGTTCGGCCAACCAAGAAGCACCAACATTTAATGACTGCACTATTATCTGTCCAATAGGTATAACTCCACGCGCTTTAAAATCCCAATTACAAATCTTATCGCCATTTACATGTATGCAGCCGGTGTCATCATATGTTGTTTTTGGTGTGACAACACCAGCATCAAGCGCTGACGCCATAGTGAGTGGCTTCATGATAGAACCATATTCATATACATTTTGTACAAGTGGATTCATAAATAATGAGGTACTTGCTGTTTGAAAAGTGTTTGGATTATAGGTTGGTACACTGCCAAGCGCGACAATAGCCCCTGTTGACGGAACCATAACAATGGCACCAGCAGACTTTGCGTTATACCGCGCGCGGAGCGCGGTAAGTTCGGCAAGCAAATGAGCCTCAACCACCGGCTCAATGCTTGTGATGATATCACCCTTTTTTGCCGCTGACGGGTCAATGAAAAAAGATCCTGCGCCAGAAAAGATACGCAAGAAAAAGTTTTTATAATTAATGGAACTGTGAGCGAGCGTACTGTTGTAATATCGTTCAAGACCATATTGACCACTAACGGTATTGCTATGGTTATACGCGACAAAACCGATAGTGTGCGCGGCAAGTTTTCCACCAGGATAATAGGACCACCGCTCACGCACAATTATAACCCCAGACAATCCTTTTGCTATAATTTCCCCACCATCTGCCAAAGAAATGTGCGTCACAATTTTCTCGTATTGGTCATTCTTTTTTGCCACTGCAGCGAAAAAAGTAGTTTTATTAATGGGTACAATTGCATTGAGTATTATGTATACTTTTTGTGGATTTTTAAGTATCATTGGATTAATTGCAATGAGATATCCTGTTTTAGATGTTGCCGCAGCAATATGTACACCGTCTTTTCGAGTAAAATAAATATTCCCACGCGTTAGGAAATCTTCATTAGAAGCGTATTGTGTTTTTGCCACTGATTGATACTCTTGTGCATCAATAATCTGAACAAAGAAAAGCTTTGTTATAAGCGCTAGAGATAATAGCCCTAGTAGTATTAGTATGATATAAAGGCGAGAATGAAAAATTGCTCGCATATTTTACATTATCGCGTACGAATAGAAACAGCTGGTAAAGTATCAACAACGTATCCTACATGTATCGGCCTTTCAAAACCAGACGCTTGTGGTTGCATATAATTTATTTCACTTATTTTACTGAGATATGATGTTTCAAGTGTGCTAATACGCGCGCGAGTATCCTGCACTATCTGTGCTGAACGCATACTAACTACTCCGTAAGACATAACAAACGCTAGTAATCCAATGTACACCAATAACATCACCACTGTTGCGCGCAAAAGTATAGTGTACACTATTTGCCAATAATCAATGACGGAAGTATATATTGTGTTATTTGTATTACGCATAAGCATGTTGTTTTGCAAAAGAGTCTTTTGCTGATGTGTGTATACCAACAGTAAAAATTCGCAACTTCGCGCTACGCGCTCGTCTATTTTCTGATATCTCACGAGCGGTTGGTACAATTGGTTTTCGTGTTACGAGCATGCCAAGCCCAGCATATACAGCATCACGAAATATATTCTTCACGATACGATCTTCAATACTATGAAAAGTGATAACTGCAATTATTCCATCAGTACGCGTAGCAGATATAGCTGCGGTAATTCCATCGCGCAATGCGTTAAGTTCATCATTCGTTGCGATGCGAATTGCTTGAAATGTTTTGGTCGCAGGATGTAGACTACGCTTGTGGTACCAGCTTGGCGTACCTACCATAACGGCGTCAACAAGATCTGTCGTAGTGAGTATTTTTGCACTAGCGCGTTTGCGAACTATTGCACGAGCAATTGGTCTCGCAAAGCGTTCATCCGCGTAGCTACGCAACATATCGGTTAATTCTTCTTCAGTAGCACTGTTCACCAAATGTGCCGCGGTATAAGAAGCCCCTTCGTCATATGTCATAAGCAAGGGCTCTGTTTCCTGAAATGAGAAACCACGTTGTACACCTAATTGAAACCCACTCCACCCAAGATCAAAAAGTGATTTATCTATTGATTTGATGTCAAGTGTATTGAGTATGTCTGGGAGATTACGAAAATTATCATGTACCAGTATCGTTCGTGCTCGTATTTCTGAGGCGCTTTCGCGCGCGCGCGAAAGCGCCTCATCGTCAGCATCAATGCCAATGATTGTTCCCTCTTTGGAAAGTATCTTTCCAATAGAAGTAAAATGTCCCGCGCCACCAACAGTTGCATCAACTACCGTGTCATTTTCTCGTATACAAAGTAGCTTTATGACTTCGTCTGAAAGAACACTGTGATGAAATGATTTTACAGTCATAATTATGTGTGTGAAGCCGTGTTTAGCGTTTCCGCAAATGTGTCAGCATCGCGTTCAATAGTTTTTGTGTAGGTATTCCAAGAACGCTCTTCCCATATTTCAACTCTGTCATTCACTCCAGCGATGACTGTTTTACTACGCAAAGACGCATACGCGCGCAAGTAATCTGGAATGAGAATTCTGCCAGCAGAATCAACATCAATTTCCATGGCACCAGTGAGCATTAGTCGCGCGTACGCGCGTCCTGCAGAACTCCCGTTTGCGTGTCGCGCAATTATGGTAGCCTCATCTTTCCATGTTGCTTTGGTATAGACAAAAAGACATCGGTCTAATCCACGCGTTATGATAACTGATTTACCAAAATCCTTTCTAAATTTTGCCGGAAATGATATGCGGTTCTTTGTGTCAAATGTATGATGGTATTCTCCGATAAACATAAAATATTTTGCGTAGGAATAATGTGGAAATCCCACTATGTCCCACTAGTTTATAAGTATATGACACTCCACCCCACTTTGTACAGTAGTTATCCACAGAGCATATTTTTCAAAGAAATATAAAAACAGGCGCGCCGAAATTCGGCGCGCCTGTTTTTATATAATAGCGCTATTGTTTTGGACGAAGTAACGGAAAAAGTTGACCTTCACGTATTGAAATATTTTCAAAGAAACTAAAGAGTCGCTCTGACGCGCCAAAACCAAATGCCGGTGGCATACCATATTCAAGTGCTTCAACAAAAGAATTATCATTTCGTTGCGCTTCACTGTCACCACCATCACGAAGTGCCTGTTGGTGAACAAAACGGTCTGCCTGATCAACAGGGTCATTTAATTCGCTGAATCCTTTTCCATTTTCAGAACCGCCAATCAATACTTGAAATCTATCAACAACACGCGCATCTTTTTTATTTCGTTTCGCCAGTGGTTCAAGATACTTTGGTACACCGATTAAAAATCCTGGGCCAGATATTGTTTTTCGTATTTGTTTCCATAGAAGATCCACCCCGCGCTCAAGAGAGCATGTTTCTTTTTCAAATGAAATATCTTGCGCGGTCAATGCGGAATGGACTTGTTCACGAGTTGTTGAAAGTGGATCAATACCAAAACGCTCTTGTATTAGGTCAGTATAAATATATTTTTTCCACGGTCTTTCAAAATCAACTTCGCACTCTTTCATAGTGAATGTTGTGGTGCCATATACCTTATCAGCAATAGTTCTATACAAATCAATAATCATATCCATTCCTTCTTCATAATCTTTAAAAGCTTCATAAAACTCAACCTGCGTGTAGTCTTGCAGGTGTTCTGAAGACATGCCCTCATTACGAAAGATACGACCAATCTCAAATACTTTCGGAAACCCAGCAACAATCAATCTTTTTTGCCATAACTCACCTGCTGAAATGCGTAAAAATACATCAATTGAAAGTGCTTGATGACGCGTACGAAATGGTTCAGCATCAGCACCGCCTGGAGTTGTTTCCAAAATAGGCGTTTCAACTTCAATAAAGTCACGAGCTAAAAGATAGCTACGAATGGTATTCCAAAAAAGTGACCTCCTTATAAAACGATTATGCAAATCACTTGAAAGTAGTAAATCAAGGTATCGTTTGCGATATCTCTCTTCTTCATCTTTAATACCAAACCATGTGTCTGGAATTGGACGCAGTGATTTTGCAAGCATAGTCCATACACCCACAAGAAGTGATGGTGCCCCACGCTTAGTAGTAAACGCTGTTCCAGAAAGTTCAATAATATCTCCTATATCAACCACATCTTCAAAAAGTGAAAAAGTATCTTCTTTGACAGTATCTTTCTTTATATATCCCTGTGTACGCTCCGTGCCATCATATACATCAAGAAAGATTGAACCACCATGGGTGCGTATAGACATGACACGCCCAGCAATAGCTATAGTATCACCACTTTTTTCAAGCCGCGCGTGTTCGTTCAAAAATCTCCAAATGGTGTGAGTACGCGAACTGTGTGATGGGTACGCGTCAATACCCTTCTCCTTTAATTTTGCAATTTTCTTTATTCGTTCATTTCTAATATCTGATAGAGACATACAACTAGAGTATACCAGTATTTACTTCTTATGCTTAAGTAATTTTTTTTACTGTGTACGTTTGCCTGCCATTTGGTGTTTCAAATGTAAATACTTCATTTTTCTTTTTTCCTATCAAAGCACTCCCAAGAGGTGAAATATGTGAGAGTTTTCGCTCACGCATATCTGCTTCTTCAGACCCAACGATTGTATATAAATGTAATTCTTGTTCTCCTTCGCGACAAATTGAAACAATCGAGCCAAACCCAACAACATCTTTTTTATTATTATCAATCATTACTTTTGAATTCTTCATAATATCTCTGAGCCGATGAATTCGTTCTTCAACCGACGCCTGCAATTCGCGCGCGTCTTGGTATTCAGCATTTTCAGAAAGATCGCCAAGCGATCGCGCATACTCCAAACTCTTTGCTACCTCAGTTCGTCTGCTTGTTTCGAGATGCTTAAGTTCCTTATTTATTTCCTCAAATTTTTCTTGCGAGAGAATTGTTGCTTCAGGTTGTTCATTCATATGATGTGTATGTTTACATGTATTGTACTTGAGTATAAAAAGAGTGCAAGTGCCAACCACAAAAATTATTTTGGCAAAAGATTTTGCGCATGCAATGTGGTGAAAAATTCTTTCATAACCATTGTTGCCTTTTCACCTTTACCAGAAGGACCACGCCCTAACACAACCGCAAAAGCATACTGCGGATTAGTATAAGGAAAAAATCCTTCTACCCACGAATTATCAAATTGGTTATGCGCGCCGACTTGTGCTGTGCCAGTTTTAGCGGCAACAGCAAGATAGGGAAAGTTTATCTGCCAAGCAAGTGCACTAGTAACTCCTTCGCGCATTCCCTCACGCACCACTTGAAAGGTTGCGGGTGTTACCGGTATTTGTGTGTATATCGGAGTTTGTCCATAAAGAAGTGTCGGGGTTAATAATTTACCATTATTTGCCACGGCAGCTATCGCGCGCGCCATTTGTATTGGTGTTACTTGCGTGGCGTATTGCCCTATGGCAGTGAAATATGTATCACCCAAGTACCAAGGTTTATGTAAAACTTTTCGCTTCCACGCCGGCGTTGGAATTAAACCACTGCTTTCATTTGGTAAGTCAATGTTAGACTTCTCACCAAGCCCAAATTGGTGATACCAATAATCAAGCCGATTGATACCAAGTCCTTTTTGCGAACCAAATCCTCCGCCAACCGTATAGAAGAAGACATCCGATGACCATGCGATTGCTTTGCGCACAGAAAGTACTCCTAGTGCTTTCCATCCCTTATATAAAAATATTTTCCCTGGATGATATGGATCTTTAATAATGAGAAAACCTTTATCATCAATTTTAGTGTTTGGCGTGATGATGCCGTCAGTCAAAGCCCCGGCAGCAATGAATGGCTTTACGATGGATCCGGGGGCATACAACCCTTGTACTACTCTATCCAAGTATGGATGCCGTGTGTCAGTGTTGTAGCCAACAATTGTTTTTGTCGGCCCTCCCTGTGAAAAAATATTTGCATCATAAGTAGGATATGAAGCTAGCGCGCGAATTTCTCCAGTATGTACATCCATAATAACAGCAGCGCCTCCAGTAAACTTATTTTGCGTGGTTACATCGGCAAGAGCTGTCGTCAAGGACTTTTCAAACGACGAGTCAATTGAGAGCTTCAGCGTTTTCCCTTTTTCGGGTGGTACGATGACTCCTTGTGAGAACACTTTACCAAGAGCGTTTACTTCGGTAAGTACTGTGCCGTTTGAACCAGTTAGCTCAGTATTATATTGTGCCTCAAGCCCCGCGATACCTTTTTCAGCGGTATCATAATAGCGTCCAGAGGAATCTTTCTTCGGATATGAAGTATATCCAATGACTGAACCCATCGCTGGAATGTCATATATTCTACGAACATTCCCCTGCGAGTTTTCAACATTGTTAACAAGAACAGAGCCATGCATATCTGTAATCACCCCACGCGGAGCAAATAATACCGACGAGCGAATATGGTTTTGCTCGCTTTCAGCTGAGTACGCACTTCCTTGAAGAATTTGTAATTTACCAACTTGTATCAAAATTATTCCGGCAATTATTCCAAGCAAAATGAAAAGCCCTAAAAAAGCTCTTGAAGATATTGGGAGTTCAAGCCGACCTTGAAATCTCCCTTGGTCAAGTCCAGAGATATTTGCCGAATCAAGAAAGATTTCGTCAGGAGTAATTTCATCGTGCTCATGTGCTTTTCTTTTGATAAATCTTATGCGTCTTATTCTTAATAGAAATCTCATACACTGCGTACATACGTTTTCATAATGCGTTGAATAAAAAATGCAAGTGCCGTCACAACACCGCCAATGATGGTGCCAAACGGAATGAAATGGCCAAGTGATGGCAAATAAAGCATATCAAACTCAATACCAACAGCAAGAGCGGCGAAGGGATATTTCCACGATGCAAGCACGGCAAGTGTTGCGGTGTAATACCAAGGAAATATAAACGGAGAGAAAAGTGCGGAAATAAAAAATGCAGTATAAATCATGGCATTGTGCGATGAGTTACTTCAACGAGAGTCAATGAAAAAATGTTCACAAACGGTTTTATGCGCAATGTCTCCATAGCGGAGCCAATCGGCGCGTCAATACTAATAACACGCCCAATGACAAAAGATGGAGAACCATGGATAAATATATTATCTCCAACAGAAACTTTCATCTGACTCGGTACTGTAGCAGTGAATGTACCAGAACCAGTACCATATAAGGTAATTGAATTATGTGAAGTACCAATCAATGCTGGGGTTTTTTTACCAACAGAAGAAAATAAATCCACACGAGCCACGGAAGGAGATACTTCATATATTGTTCCAATTGGAATACCTCCCTGCGCAGTTACTATATCTCCAATTACACTTCCAGAAGTTGAACCTGCGTCAATAATAAGCGTGTCATAAGGCGATTGCGAAGGGCGCGTGAGAACATTTGCAACCACACCATGCACCCTTGGCGTTGTTGTGCCCACCAGCTCAGTAAGCGAGTTCACGCTGGCGGAAAGTGTACGATTTCTATTCAATAACGCTTCATTTTGTTTTAGTAATGTTTGGTTTTTATTATACAAATCCTTTCTTTGGACGGTTACGATAAACGGAGTTGATATTTTCTCATACACAAAAGAACCCGCGTAAAAGAGAGGGGCTGTAACCGTAAGAAATGCATCAGGTGCCACAAGACGAAATAGTGCAAACAATATTACAACAGCAAGCGCGATGCTCCCTCCTGAAAAAACACGCGGTGTTAAAAACGCACTACGCTTGCGATAAAATTTCTTCTTCATGAAGGAAAATTTCTTTAAATGTCTCCGGATTTTCTGTGATAATTCCCGTACCACGCGCGACAACGGTCAGAGGGTCAGCAGCAGTACGCACCGGCACCCCAATCATCTTTTCAAGCAATTCCGGAAGCCCACGCAAAAGTGCCCCACCACCAAACACAGTAACGCCACGCTCAAGAATATCTGAAAGAAGCTCAGGCGGTGTTTGTTCAATAACCTCTTTGAGCGCGTCAAGAAGCCCGTCAAGCGACACAGCAAGTGATTCTCGTACATGCGTGTCGGTGATGATGATTTCTCGCGGAAGTCCTGTTGCCAAATCGCGCCCTCGCACCGCGCGCTCAAGTGGTTCCGATTGTGGTAACGCCGAACCAACACTTATTTTTATTTCCTCAGCAGTTCGCTCGCCAATAAGGAGGCGAAACTCGCTACGGATATAATCAATAATATTTTCATTAAATCGGTCTCCTGCAATGTGTGAGCTCTTTGACGCGACAGTACCGTTGAGCGAAAGTACGGCAATGTCGCAAGTACCACCACCAATATCAAGCACCATAGTTCCAAATGCTTCGTCTATAGGAAGTTTTGCACCAACTGCGCCGGCTATTGGCTCTTCCACAATATGCACCTCACGCGCGCCAGCGGCGATTGCCGCGTCACGCACCGCGCGACTTTCAACATTGGTAACGCCAGTTGGTACGCCAATGACAACGCGCGGACCAAATAATCGCGTGCGATTTTCTTGTGCTTGGTGAATGACATATTCAAGAAGCTCCTGCGTAATCTCAAAATCAGAAATAACTCCGTGTAAAAGTGGTTGTACCGTTCGTATATGAGGCGGTGTTTTACCTATCATCTTTTTTGCATCACTACCAACCGCGACAAGCTGGTTTGTTTTTGTATTTACTGAAACAACCGTCGGCTCGTTGAGAATAACTCCCCTTCCACGCACATACACAAGCGTGTTTGCAGTGCCAAGGTCAATGCCGATATCATTTGAAAAGAAAGACGGTTTAAAATTTTTCATATATTATTTTGCGCGCCATGCTTGTGCTATAACTGCTTCGCGCTTATAACGCTCTGTTTCTCCTGTGGCACGATTGACCACTTCTATCATTCCAGTATTGACTGCGTCTTTTCCAACGATGACGCGCCACGGAATACCCAACAAATCACTTTCTGCAAATTTTTCACCGGCTCTAACATTGCGGTCATCATACAATACCGAAATACTACGCTCTGTCATATCTTGATATAGTGTTTTGGCATAGGCATCAATGCTTTCATCATTTCCTGAAAGCGAAAGGAGATGCACGGCAAACGGAGCGACTGCTTCATTCCACGCAAGCCCTTTTTCATCTGAAAAAATCTCAGCAATAACTCCCATAAGACGCGCTGGACCAATTCCATAGCTTCCCATATAAACAGGCACCTGTTCACCTTTTTCATTTGCATACCGCAAAGAAAGTGCCTCTGAAAACTTCGTTCCCAAATTAAAAATATTTCCAACTTCCGCCGCGCGCGCTTCACGCAAATCTTCTTTGCGTACACCTGCCTGCTCGTGTACTTTTTCGTCATCATATACTTCCTTGTTCACAGCGATTTTCTTTTTCTCATCAAGAAAAATTGTGTCCTCGCCAGCATCACAGACCGTTTGAAACTCATGCGAATACTCACTAAAAGAGCCACCAGAAGCAAAAGTGCGATAGGTACGATCTTCTATGCCGACACGGCGAAAAATACGCCAATATGCTTGTGTAGCCTTTTCATAAAATATATCATGCTCTTCTTTGTTGGCGGAAAAAGAATACAAATCTTTCATAATGAATTCTCTGTTGCGCATAATACCAGAACGCGCGCGTGTTTCATTTCTGAATTTATTTTGAAATTGATAGACATAGCGTGGTAAATCTTTGTACGATGTAATGTGCTCTGTCATAAGCGCGGTGAGTGCTTCTTCGTGAGTATTAGCAAGCCCAAGTTCCCCGCCATTTTTTAACGCGGTCTTAAACCAGATATCAACCACTTCATCATCCCAACGACCACTTTTTTTCCATATCTCAGGATCTTGCAACATAGCGAGTAACACTTCCTGACCACCAAGCGCGTTCATCTCTTGGCGAATGATATCAATGATGTTATTGAGCACGCGCAACCCAAGCGGAAGATATGAATATACTCCTGCAATTTCTTTATGAATGTATCCGGCACGAATAAGCAGAATGGCATTCTTGGATTGCTCATCGGAAGGCGCCTCTCGGCGTGTCTTGGTAAAAAGCATTGATTGACGCATATACCTTCCATTATACGCAATAATCCCAAATGGTAAAATCGGGGAGTTCTGGAAAGAGTTTTGTAACAAACTAATGATGCTATGTATCACAAAATAAACGCACGAGTTTTGGAAAAGTTTGGGAGAGTCTGACTCTCCCAAACTTTCCATTCTTTTTGGGAGAGTCAGACTCTCCCAAACTTTTCCATTCTTTTTGGGAGAGTCAGACTCTCCCAAAAAGAGAAACGAAAGTGAGTAGAAACAAATTAGCGAAGTCTGACTTTGCTAGACTTCGCTAATGCAACTTAAACAATGCTGACTATGTGAGCGAAGTCTTACTTCGCTCACATAGTCAGCAATATGAAAGATACGCGTATAAGCAAAACCCAACCCCCCGTGGCGCGAAGCGCCACGGGGGGTTGGGTTGGGTTTTAAAAAAATTAGTTAAATGAGAATCTTATTGCGGCAATTCCTTTAGCACCCTTACC
>VAOZ01000654.1_pt1 | contig 16452 bp, 18 predicted proteins | sample 3394041 | NCBI WGS metagenome assembly VAOZ01 (sample SAMN08290431, study PRJNA428436) | hydrothermal vent metagenome | isolation source: Deep-sea hydrothermal vent chimney | place: Indian Ocean: Southwest Indian Ridge
CATGCCGCCGAATACATTCGTGAACATGTAAGCAAACCGGTGGTTGCCTTCATTGCCGGGGCGACTGCGCCCAAGGGTAAGCGCATGGGCCATGCCGGAGCGATGATTTCCGGAGGTAAGGGTACGGCGGAGGCGAAGTTCGTAGCGCTTGAGGCTGCGGGCGTGGCCGTTGAACATAACCCGACGCTGCTGGGGCAACGGATGCTGGCGCTGTTGGGGTGAGAAGCTATAGACTCTCTTCGTTACGCGTTCATACAATATAGAAGGAGAAAAAATGAATAATTTATATCGAACGGGCTTGTTTCTTGGGTTTTTATTGATGTCCGGCATGCTGCTGCCGTCACCATCACTGGCAGCGGGGCAGAGCAATGTGGTGCATATCCGCATGACGACATCCATGGGCGTGATTAACCTGGATCTGGATCGGGCGCGTGCCCCGAAAACTGTCGCGAACTTTCTGCGCTATGTGAATGAGGGGTTCTACAATGGCACAATTTTTCACCGGGTGATTCCGAATTTTATGATTCAGGGCGGTGGTTTTACGCCTGCGCTGGTGCAGAAACAAACGCATGCACCGGTCCAGAACGAAGCGGATAATGGCTTGAAGAATATCATTGGCACCATTGCCATGGCGCGCACAAGTGATCCAAACTCAGCTACGGCCCAGTTTTTCATCAACACAAAGAATAATTATTTTCTGGATTTTAGTAGCAAAACGCCGCGCGGATGGGGGTATGCCGTGTTCGGCGCAGTAACGACGGGAATGCATGTAGTCAGAAAGATTGAGGCCGTACGCACGGCGACCAAACATGGCTTCCAAAACGTACCCGTGAAAGATGTGGTGATTCAGAAGGTTGAGGTCATTCAACAACCAGGCTGACAGGAAGGGATGCGGGGGGGTCCTTGTGAAACTCGTGAACGGTGATCGGATTCCCGAATTTCGGACACGCCCGGTGCCACCCGTATCATGTACCTCTCCCTTTGCCGGGAGGGCGTCTTGGTCAGCATCCCTGTTTTTGGATACGCTTCATTTTTTTGAGCTCTTGTCTTTATCTGTACCTGTATTTCCTTCTTTGTTATCACTTCCGATGGCATGGGCAATGGCAGCGCCCGCCTTAAACGGTACTTCAACCACCCCGACGGCAATATCCGCTGCCGTGCCGACGATGGTGCTAACGCAGCCACCGCTGAATATAACGCAGAGGAGGAGCGTACAGCGCATTAACCTTCGCATGCTCTACCCACTTGAACCTTCGCCAATTGCGCTCATATCAGATACAGAATAGTCGTCAGGCTCGTTCCATATATTCGCCGGTTTCCGTGTTGACCTTGATTTTCGTGCCGCTTTCCAGGTAGGGCGGCACCATGATGGTGGCTCCCGTTTCCAGTTTTCCGGGTTTGTAGGAGCCGGTGGCTGTTTGTCCCTTGATGGCGGCATCGCACTCGACCACTTCGAGCACCACGGCTTGCGGTAGTTGTACGTTGAGTGGGCGCTGTTCGTGAAATTCAATAAGCACTTCGGCCTCGGGTAGTAAATAGGGTTTTACATCCTCCAGAAAATCCTCTCCCAGCTCGATCTGTTCATAGCTTTCCATATCCATGAAATGGTACACACCGCTATCTCCATACAAATACTGCATAGGTCGCTGGGAAAGCGTGGCACGCTCTACCCGCTCGGTAGAATTAAACCGTTTATTGGTTTTATTCCCCGTCTCCACATTACGCATTTCCACCTGCATACAGGCAACGCCTTTGCCGGGCGTTACATGCTGCGTTTTCACGACACGCCAGAGCACCCCGTCCACATCCAGAATCATTCCCTTCCGTATGCTTGGGGCGTTGATTTGCATCGTCGAACTCCTTAGTGTCATGATAGGGTGGTGTCTGCATCCTGCACTATTCACAAATGCGCCGTGATGATTGCGCCGGACCTTTGTTCGCAACTTACGCCAAGGGAAGGAGACCGTATACATACGGACGACCAGCGAGAGCTTCGGTGCGGACAAGGGACAAGCAAAAGGGCGCGGCAGTATTTGTAAATAATGCAGGGTATCATTACCCCGTGGTGGCCGCGAACATAGCCAGATTCGGGGATATCGGCAAGAGGAGATAGTGTTGTTGCAGGATGCGATGGACCATTTTGTACGAACCCAAATATCACGGGATGCCGAACGCGGGAAACTGGCTGAAGCATGCATGGAAAGCCTGGCCGATTATTTGTTAAACTATTCCGATCTGTTTCAGGATGACTTCCCTGATCTGGATGAGTCCCCACTGGAAGATTGGGAACAAGCATTGGAAACACATATGCATGAACTGATGGATGGCGATATGGAGTCCGGTGCAGAAGTGTATGGCCTTGAACTGGAACAGCTTGAGCCAGAGCACCTGCGGGACTTTTTCGGCTGGCATTTGTTGCGGGAAATGAGCGGTGATGCCACGGCGATTGAAGAATATGTGCAGGTCGTACATCAATGGCTTGCATTCCTCATGAAATCGAAAGGCATGCGCCATGCGAAATATCTCGAATTCGAGGCCGTCCTGAACGAACTGGCGCCAGAATGCGAGCGCGCCGCCAAGGCCGCCCGTCTGTTATTTCATTTTGTGCGCCTTGGAAGCGGTATGTCTCCGCGTTTGCGTGGCCAGCATTTTTCCCGTTTTGTAGAAGGACATGCCCGCATTGCGGCACTGGACACGCGTCAGGTGTTCTTGAGTTTTGACAATCAGCAGGATCGTATCGGACCCGTTCCTCTGGCCAAAGAGATTACGGGGCTGCTCAAACCCGGCGATGTACTGGATGTAGAACTGGGGCTGCGTTCCGGTGTGTGGATGATGGTAGATATTGGTCCGGTCTATCCCGCTAGCGTTTATGTTGACGCGGAGGCCTTTGAGCCGTTGTCAGACACCGCATAAACAATTCTGGTTCGATCAGACTTTTTTCTCCTCAGATGATTGCGCTCTAATGGACAGCGCATGAATATCATCCCTGAAGGCATCACCCAAAGCCTCGTGAACCATACGGTGCCGCTCCAGCCTCGATTTTTTGCTAAAACATACCGCCACGATATGCACAAGGAAATGTCCACCACCACGCTCACGCGTACCAGCGTGTCCGGCATGCTTCCAGGATTCATCCTCGATCTCAAGCGAATCGGGCTTGAATGCCTGCTCCAGGATTTCGCGAATCCGTTGTGCCCGCATAGTCATGCGCTCCGGGCACGGGCATCCTCACGATGCCGGTATAACACAACCACTTTTCCAATTTGGTGCACAAACTGCGCACGCGCGGCATCTGCCAACTGTTCAGCCGCGACAGTGCGCGCTTGCTTGTCTCCTGCCGCGATATGCACCTTGATGAGTTCATGGTGCTTCAAACATGTATCCGTTTCGTCGATAAGGTTTTCCGTCACCCCCTTTTGCCCAATACGGATGACGGGTTTTAAGTGGTGCGCCGCTTGCTTAAGCTCCTTTCTTCGCTTCGCATCCAGATTGTATCTGCCAGACATGTATGACTCCTTGATTCAGGGTATAATAAAGCCATAAGCATAGCATGGCCTTTTTGACTAACCACCTGCGAGCGCGATGATGACTTCTTGCAACGTAGCCATAGTATGGCCCAAACGATTCACAAATCGCCAACATCAAGAGGAGTATGGCAGAAGGAGGGAGGATGGCAACATGCAACAAATGAAAGAGGATCAGAACCGCGTTTTGATTCTAGGCGGAGGCCGGGGAGGGAGTTCGATGCTGGACATCCTTATCAACGAACCCCTGACTACAATTGCAGGCGTGGTGGATAAATATCCCGATGCACCCGCCATGCGTCTAGCTAGAGAATATGGAATCGCCACCTACAGCGATGCTGAAACTGCCATAAAAGCATGTAGCCCGTGTTCGGTATTCAACCTTACACATGATGATACGCTTGATGTGGTCGCCGCAAACATCCTGGGTCCAGGCGCAATCATTGGAGGCTCGGAAGCAAAACTAATATGGAAGATCGTAACCCGCCTGAAAATGGTTGAAGATAAACTACGTTTTGAGGCCACCCACGACTCCCTGACGGGAATCTACAATCGCCGCCACGCCATGCAAATCCTGCGCAAGGACATTGGCCAATCCATGCGCTATCATTTCCCTTACTCCATTGTCATGCTCGACCTGGATCATTTTAAATCTGTGAATGATCGATATGGCCACGTGGCGGGCGATACCGTACTGAAAGATGTGGTGGGCACGATATGTGCCGCGATGCGCGATGCGGACACCATGAGCCGGTGGGGTGGCGAGGAATTCATGATTCTCCTCCCGCACACCACGAAAGAGCACGCCGTCACAGCGGTAGAGAACTGGCTCATTCGTGTGAACTCCAAACCGGTTACGCTATCGGACGGGGTCGCTGTCCCCGTCAGCTTTTCCGCTGGCGTGGCACAATTCCCCCTCGGTCATAACCCTGCCTCTACCCCCGTAGAAACAAATATTGAGAACCTTATCCATCTTGCCGATGAATATATGTATCAGGCCAAGAAAACGGGAAGAAATTGCGTTGTAGGCGGTAAGGCAACCGCACGGTAGCCCTCGAACACGAGACCACTTCTGCTGTTGCCTTGCCCGCAAAATGAAGTACGGTAGAGTGTATGAATAGTTCAGGCTGGCAGTTTGTCGGACGTATGGAGATTATAGCGAGCAGATGGGGAGCGAGGTTAAAACAGCATAATTCTGAGGCGCTGGATTGCAAGCATGTAACGAAAAACCAGGGTATTTTGGGTAGGTTTCCTGCCGCGCAGTAGATTTCCCATAAATCCGACAGACTCTTAGTGTATGCAAATACTTGCAGAATATAGGTAATAACTGGAGATACAAACACACCATGCGTGATACGATTCTCAAGTCCCGCCGGAAAACCCGGCCCGTGCATGTCGGCAACGTCGTCATTGGCGGCGATGCTCCCGTCGCAGTGCAATCCATGACCAACACGCTGACCACGGATATTGATGCGACGGTGGCACAAATCAACCGCCTGTCCGAAGCGGGCGCCGATATCGTGCGCGTGTCGGTCCCCGATCCCGACTCGGCTAAAGCGATGCCCGAAATCCTTAATCAAACACCCATACCCATTATCGCCGATATTCACTTCAGCTATCGCATGGCGCTGGCGGCGCTGGCTGCGGGTGTGCATGGCCTGCGGCTGAATCCGGGAAATATCGGCGCCCGCGAGCGCGTGGAAACAGTGGTGAAGGCGGCGCAGGAACGGAACATCTCCATCCGTATCGGCGTCAATGCAGGCTCACTGGAGAAACCGCTGCTGGAGAAGTATGGCGAACCCTGCGCCGATGCCATGGTAGAATCCGCGCTGGGCCACATCCACATCCTGGAGGATATGGGATTCCATGATATCAAGGTGTCGCTGAAAGCCAGCAATATCCCGATGACCGTAACAGCCTATCGCAAGCTCGCCGAATTGGTGGACTACCCCTTTCATCTCGGTATCACCGAAGCTGGCAGCCGCTTTGGTGGCACGGTCAAATCCTCCATCGGGCTGGGCCTGCTACTGGCCGATGGTATAGGTGATACCATCCGTATTTCACTGGCGGCTGAACCGGAAGAAGAAATCCGTACCGGATTTGAAATCCTGAAATGTCTGAATCTGCGCCACCGAGGGGTGAATCTCATTGCCTGTCCGTCCTGCGCGCGGCAGAAATTCGATGTCATCAGAACTGTGGAACAGTTGGAGAAGCGCCTGGCACATGTCCGTGAGCCTATGGATGTGGCGGTCATTGGCTGTGTGGTCAATGGTCCTGGCGAGGCACGCGAAGCCGGGCTTGGCATTACCGGTGGTTATCCCGTTCATTTGATGTACAAGGATGGAAAACCCGATGGGAAAGTGAAAGCGGAAGACCTGGTAGAACGGCTGGCCCGTGAAGTGGAGCAACGAGCCGCCGAATTGCGCCGAGAGAAAGGTTCGTAAGGGTAAATAAACCATGGGTAAGCAGTTGCGCACGATTCGCGGTATTCACGATGGCTTAACGGCTGAAGTACAACGCTGGCGACACATTGAGCAAACGGCACGGGATGTATTCAATCGCCACGCATTTTCCGAAGTGCGCCTTCCTGTGCTGGAGCCTACGGCCTTATTTGTCCGCTCTATTGGCGAGGAAACCGATATTGTTTCCAAGGAAATGTACCATTTTGAGGATCAGGGTGGTGACGATATTTGCCTGCGCCCGGAGGGGACGGCGGGCGCGGTGCGTGCATACCTGCAGGCAGGGTTGACCCGGTCGGGTCCGCAACGCTGGTATTATAGCGGCCCTATGTTCCGCCGCGAACGCCCGCAAAAGGGGCGCTTGCGCCAGTTTCAGCAGATCGGCGCGGAATGGCTTAATGTTCAGGGACCGCTGGAGGATGCGGAACTGCTAGCCATGGCACATACCTTCCTGAACGAACTGAATATTGCGTCATTGCGCCTTGAAATCAATTCACTCGGCTGCCCCCTGTGCCGACCGGCTTATCGCGATCAACTGGTGACGTATCTTGAAGCACATGCGAGCCACCTCTGCGAGACTTGCAACACCCGTATTGAGAGAAACCCGTTGCGGGTGCTCGACTGCAAAATTGAACGCTGCCAGGCTCGGCTCGTGGATGCTCCCGAAATAGCCAGCCATCTGTGTCATGATTGTGGAACACATTTCTCCGGCCTCAGGCAGGCGCTGGATACACTGCATATCCCCTACGACATTAATCCCCGCATTGTGCGCGGACTGGATTATTACAATCGTACGGCGTTTGAAATCGTCACCGACCAGCTCGGCGCGCAGGGCACCGTTCTCGCCGGAGGTCGTTATGATGGGCTGGTGGAGGAATTGGGAGGCCCGGCAACGCCCGCTGTAGGCTTTGCATTGGGGCTGGAGCGACTTGCCATGCTATTGCCTGAACTGGAAATACAACATCCAGACATAGGCGTCGTTGCCCTCAACGATTCGGCACACAATTACGCGATGAATGTGGCGGCGGAGCTACGGGCCGCCGGGTGTTCAGTGGTGCATTGCGGGAGTGGCGGCGTCAAGCGCCAATTCAAAGCGGCGGATCGCGAACATGTCCGGTTTGTCGTTGTAGCAGGCGAAGACGAAATGGCCGCCGGAAACATAACCCTTAAAAATATGCATGATGGTAGCCAGAGAAACCTCCTCATCGGAGAGGTGATTGCGCTTGCCCGACAGGATTTTGAATAGCGACGCACGCCTCCACGCAGCTTCCGACCCGGGATTAACAAAATCGGAACGTTACAGTTTTGTCTACCGAGGGCATCAAAAACCAGGTCGCCATCCACCTGGAACATGGATTTGAATGGTCTCTAAAATAAAAAATAGCTTACCGTATCTGGCGAATTTCAAAGATACATTCCGTCCCCTCATCGAGGCATTCCGTGACCTTTCCCCGATTGTTCTGGTCATTGCCTTTTTCCAGATATTCGTCTTGAAACAGCCGATTCCAGACCTTGGCGGCATGATCGCGGGCTTGTTATTTGTCTTGATCGGGCTGGCACTGTTCGTCAGAGGGCTGGAAATCGGCATGTTCCCTCTGGGCGAGGCCATGGCGCACAATTTCGCCAGGAAAGGTAGCCTCCCATGGCTGATCTTGTTCGCTTTTCTACTCGGTTTCGGTACCACCATCGCGGAACCCGCGCTGATTGCCATCGCCGACAAGGCATCCAACGTTGCGGCACAGGGTGGCTTCATCACCGGTACGGAACAGGATATGGCCAAATATGCACTGGGCCTGCGCCTCACCGTTGCCTTCGCGGTGGGCATCGCCATCGTGATTGGCGTCGTGCGTATTCTTCTCGGCTGGCCGCTACCGTGGTTTATTATCGGCGGCTACCTTCTCGTTGTAGGTATGACCGCCATCGCACCTCGGGAGATTATTGGTATCGCATACGATTCTGGCGGCGTAACCACCTCGACTATCACCGTACCGCTGGTGACCGCGCTGGGCGTAGGGCTTGCCTCCTCCATCCGGGGGCGTAATCCGCTGTTGGATGGCTTCGGTCTGATTGCTTTTGCATCACTGCTACCTATCGTGTTCGTCATGGGTTTTGGTATCTGGATGGCGCACTGATGCTGGAGTCAGCACAGATTTTTAGCCATAGCCTGCTCGAAACCATGCGTGATCTGGCACCTATCATTCTGATATTGGGGTTTTTTCAGTTCGTGGTATTACGCAATCCCGTGGCCAAACCATGGCGTGTATTGCGCGGCCTTGTTTACATCATGCTGGGCATGGCCCTCTTCCTGATGGGCCTGGAAAAAGCGATCTTCCCGCTTGGTAACCTGATGGCCGAACAATTGACAGCCCCGAGTTTCCTGTCTGGCGCGATCGCGCAAACATCCCGACATATTCACTGGCAAGATTACGGCTGGGTGTACGTCTTTGCACTGGCGATTGGCTTTGCCACGACCATTGCCGAACCGGCTCTGATTGTCGTAGCCATGAAGGCCCAGCAGATTTCCGGCGGAGCGGTATCGGCATGGGGATTGCGCCTTTCGGTTGCCGCAGGTGTAGCCATTGGCGTCGCCCTCGGTTGCTACCGTATTGTGACGGGTACGGATTTGTGGGTGTACATCATCGCCGCCTACACTGTGGTCATACTGCAAACCCTGTTTTCGCCGAAAAGAATGATCCCTCTGGCTTATGATTCCGGCGGCGTCACGACCTCTACAGTGACCGTACCCTTGGTTACCGCACTGGGACTGGGGCTGGCCAGTAATATCCCTGGCCGCAACCCCATGGTTGACGGCTTCGGGCTGATCGCGTTTGCCAGCGTTTTCCCTATCATAACCGTGCTAACCTATACATGGGTCGCGGAACGCTGGACATCACATACCAAAGGATCGCCACTCAGGAGTTACGATAAAAAATAGCAAGGAGATGGAACATGCATTTCAAACTCATTATCGCGCTGGTCGAAGACAGCACAACGGATGACATCATGAAAGCGGCGCGCGAGGCCGGAGCGACCGGCTCCACCGTACTGGGCGACGCACGTGGTGAGGGCCTGAAGCCACACAAAACATTTTTCGGGCTGAATCTCGAAACGCAAAGGAATATGCTGCTGTTTCTCGTGGAAGAGCACTTGAGTCGGCAAATTCTGGAACGCATCGCGGCAGCCGGTGCCTTCGACGATAATCCGGGCCGTGGCGTAGCCTTTCAGGTGGATGTGGAAGATACGATTGGTCTTAAAACACAAATCGAGGCCATCGTCGAGGAAGTAGAGGAAAAAATCTTATGAACCCTAAAATTCTTCGCGTCGAGGACGTTATGAAGCATGAATTCGATATGGTAGATGGCCTTTCCACCGTGTGCGAGGTGTTGAATATGATGAAGCATGTAGAAACAAAATGCGTTATCGTTAACAAACGTCATCAGGACGATGAATATGGTATCGTTGTATTGGCGGATATTGCTCGCCATGTCCTGGCCAGGAACAAGTCTCCGGACCGTGTCAGTATTTATGAGGTCATGACCAAACCGGCCGTTCTCATCAATCCTCGCATGGACATCCGGCATGCCAGCTCCCTGTTCGCGCGCCTCGGTTTGTCACGCGCACCAGTCGTCAATAGCGAGGGTGATATCATTGGTATCGTTAGCCATACCGATATGGTCCTCAAGGGTCTGATGAAGCTGTGTTAACCCATGCCATTCATGGATTTACGAACCGCTTATGGGTTAAGTTTAATTTTAGCGGTATCTGCCCCCAGCCGGGGAGGATGTAGCACAGGCGACAATAATCGCATGACCCGCTCCGCCGTGCGGCGGTAGGTTGTCAATTTACCACCATAGATCGTTACCAGGTGAGGATGGTCGGAATCATCACCGCATAACCGAACCCCGCGCGCGCGTTCGGCAAAGCGTCCTCCCGCTTCCGGCAATGTACGTATGCCGGCAAAGCAATCCATTACATCGTTCTCACTGGATGGGCGTAACGGATAATGACGACGGTACACCTTCAGTAAATACCTGATTTCATCATTGCCCGGTTGAGGGCAAGCGATTTCCGCCGTGTTCACCTCCGTTGTTCCCACCAGGGTTTTTCCTTTCCATGGCATGATGAAGGTCGCCCGGTGATCGCCCGCCTCAGCATAGACATATGCCTCCTGTAATTGTGGAAGAATAATATGGCTTCCCTGAACCAGACTGATACGCAATTTTCGGGGCCTGGGTATCATCAAATCCCGCACCCGGTTTACCCATGGGCCAGCAGCGTTTACCAGAACCGATGCGCGCGCCATGCCATCATGGCCCATATCCACTCTCCACCCGTCATGCACCCGTTGAACTGATTGCACACGGTGTCCGGTCAGAAATTCGGCACCCATTTGCATCGCCGAAGCCGCCACAGCCTTCGTTAAAGCCGCATCATCGGTAGCCGCATCCCAGTACTCGAATATGGTGCGCAATCCTTTCCTGGACAAACCAGGCAGCGTTCGCGCCCAGCATTCAGGGGGAATGCGATGAAAATCGTTACCGCTACCCGCGAGCAGGCGATACAACATCAGCCCTGCCGCTATTTTCCATGGTGGTCTCAAATTCATCTGATAGGCGGGAATATAAAACCGCTCTCTATGCACCAGCCCCGGCGCGATACGCAATAGTATCTCACGCTCATGCAATGCTTCGCGCACAAGAGAAAACTGCGCTGTTTCCAGATACCGTAAACCTCCGTGGATCAATTTACTGGAACGACTGGAGGTACCCCCGGCAATCTCACCTTGCTCCACCAGCATGACGCGCAGACCTTGCGCCGCTGCCGCTTGCGCCACACCGCACCCATGAATGCCGCCGCCAATGATGAGTATATCTGTTTTATTCATTCTCTAGATCCAATTGCAAAACGCTGGATGGATGAGCGGCGACCCCACGTTGAGTCCATTTTCGGGAAGAAAACGGCGCTGTCCCACCGTTGCGGTAGGGGTGTATGTTTGGCATTTATTTGCATGGTGGTTCCATGAATCAAAATTCCAGCTCAAAAATGGGCTAAGGTGGGGAAGCCGATCGCCGCTCATGCGTTTTACAATTAGCTCTCGGGTTTAGCCTGAACTATTCATAAATCGCCGTGATGCTTGCGCAGATCTTTTGTTTGCAACGGATTCCGAGGAAGGAGACCGTGAGCGCGCATACGGACGACCGACGAGGGGTTCGGTACGAACAAAGGAACAAGCAAGGGTATGGCAGAATTTATGAATAGTTTAGGGCTTCCCTAATTCCCCCGACTAACGAAATGGAGCAGCGATAACTGTGGCGAGCGAGGCCCTTCAATGGGTACGGGATAATTGCCGGAAAAGCATGCGTCGCAATGCAGGTGTTGTGGCTTGCCCACGGCACGGTACAAACCTTCGAAGGAAACAAAGGCGAGCGAATCAGCGCCAATGGCATGACACATTTCATCAACATTCATTTGATTGGCCATCAGCTGACTCGCATTTGGCGTGTCAATACCGTAAAAGCAGGAATGGCGGGTTGGCGGACTGGAAATACGCATATGCACCTCTTTGGCACCGGCTTTGCGCACCATTTCCACCAGTTTCCGACTGGTCGTACCACGCACAATGGAGTCATCCACCAGTACCACGCGCTTACCCGCGATAAGATCCCTGTTGGGGTTCAGTTTCAACTTTACACCAAAATTACGAATCGACTGTTGGGGCTCGATAAATGTGCGACCTATGTAATGATTACGGATAAGTCCCATTTGAAATGGTAATCTCGATTGCTCCGCATAGCCCATGGCGGGCGGTGTGCCGGAATCTGGAACCGGCACGACAATATCTGCATCGACGAACGCTTCGCGAGCCAGTTCCGCACCGATTCTGTAGCGCGCCTGGTACACATTGATGCCCTCCAGGGTTGAGTCAGGGCGGGCAAAATATACATATTCAAAAACACAAAATTTGGGGCTTCGCGTCTGGAACGGATACAGACTTTCAATGTTACCTTCCTCAATAATCACCATTTCTCCGGGTTCGACATCGCGCACGAACTCGGCACCAATTAGGTCAAAGGCGCAGGTTTCCGAGGCCAACACCCATGAGCCATCCAGTTTTCCCAATACCAGTGGACGGATACCGTTTCGATCTCGCAAACCGACCAGACGTTTCTCAACCAGCACCAGCAGAGAAAAACCGCCTCTAAGCTGCCGTACAGCCTCGGCCAAACGTTCCTTCATGGTTTCTGCCTGGCTTTTCGCTACCAGATGGATTAACACTTCAGTATCGGAGGTGGATTGGAAAATGGAGCCCTGCTTTTCCAGGGTCCGTCTTAGCTCCGGGGCGTTCACGATATTACCATTATGGCACATGGCAATACCGCCATGTGCATATTCATACGAAAACGGTTGGCAATTACGTAAACCGGATTCCCCTGAAGTTGAATAACGCACATGCCCGATACAACGATGTCCGGCCAAGTTTTTAATGTCTGGCTCTTGGAACACATCCGCAACCAGCCCCATACCACGGTGGCTGTTGAAGCTATGTCCATCCGTGCAGACAATACCAGCCGACTCCTGGCCCCGATGCTGCTGCGCATAGAGTCCAAGGTAAGTGAGGTTGGCGGCTTCCGAATGATCGAACACGCCAAACACACCACATTCGTCATGGAAATGATCATCCTGAAACTGATCGATCATCGCATACTCTTCCTGATAATAGATTCCAGCGCCCTTTTGTCGCTGCTCGAAACATCAATGGCCGCAACGCTCGACCTACTTCCCCCCTGTCGTGAGAAAGGATAACCTCCAGGAATAGCCTTGCCCAGTAAATTCCCCATCTCAATGGCATACGGCGCCAGCATACTCTGCTTCATCCATGGTGTATCCGGTTTGGTATAGGACGTATAAATAAGGAAGAATAGCCCGATGAGCAGTAGCCCCCGGGCAAAACCGAAAAACATCCCCAATGTACGATCGGTAGCCGTAAGATCAGCCATATCCACCAGCTTGCGAACAAGCGCACCAGCGAGTGCCACAACGACCATGACAGCAACAAAAACCAGTGCAAACCCGGTGATATTGGCCGCAGTCGTATTGGATATCCAGCCATGCATCAAATTCGCCGCCATACCGGAGGTGCGGCTGGCGGCAAGAAATGCAGCCATCAGGCCGATCAGCGAAATAATCTCGCGCACAAAGCCCCGCCACAGGGACAACACCATGGAAAGGCCAACGATGGCGATCAACAGATAGTCGAGCAAATTCAAGCTAACCCCGCCTGCACAGCTTCAGCCATATTACGCACCGGATGGAATCGTACGCTGGCCTTCGATTTCGGCGCAAGTGTAGCAGTGGCACCCGCTCCGCGCACCCTCGCATGGTTTTCCTTCGGCAGCAGCAATTGCGAAAAGCCCAGATTAGCCGCTTCCCTGATACGAGCTTCGGGTTGGCCGACAGGCCTAATCTCACCCGTCAAGCCGACTTCGCCGAATGTCGCCATATCTGCGGGCATGGGGCGTTCCTGGTAAGCGGAAATGATTGCCAGCATGATGGCAAGGTCCGCTGCCGGTTCAGGAATCCTCGCGCCGCCAACCACGTTAACGTACACATCTTGTTGCCCGAGGGGTAGTCCGATGCGTCGCTCCAGTATGGCGGTGAGCATGGACACGCGGCCCGTATCCAGTCCGGTGGCACTACGTTTGGGCGTCGCATAGACGGTCGGAGCGACCAGTGCCTGCACCTCCACCAATAGCGGACGCGTTCCTTCCATGCAGGCCAGAATAACAGAGCCAGGAACACCTGCGGCACGCTCGGCCAGAAAAATTTTGGAAGCATCGCGAATGCCGATTAGCCCCGCATCCGTCATCTCGAACACGCCAATTTCGCCTGCAGGACCAAACCGGTTTTTCACAGCGCGGAGAATACGGTGCGCATGACCCCGGTCACCTTCAAAATACAATACGGCATCGACCATGTGTTCCAGCACCCTGGGGCCGGCAATGGAACCATCCTTGGTCACATGACCCGCGAGGATCAAAGCATGCCCCCGTTGCTTGGCGCTTTGAATCAGGGCCGCAGCACAATCGCGTACTTGTGCTACTGTTCCGGGGGCGCTACTTAAGCGTGTTGTCACCGTGGTTTGAATAGAATCAATAACCACGGTTGCGGGTTTAAGTTGATCGACGGTGGCCAGAATAGCCTCCAGGTCGGTACTCGCGGCCAGGCTGATCGCGTCATTTCCCGCCCGGATACGATCACCGCGCAATCTGACCTGTTGGGGTGATTCTTCGCCAGTGACATAAAGCACATCACCCCGTTTGGCCAGGTGATGGGATGCCTGCAATAATAATGTCGATTTGCCGATACCGGGAGCACCGCCGATCAGTACGGCGGAACCGGGGACAAGACCGCCACCCAGCACCCGATCCAGCTCGTGCAGACCACTTGACTGCCGTGGAGATGCACTGCTGTCAATCCTCGTGATAGGCGTTACCACGAGGGCGGCAGCCTTTCCTTTTCTCATGACGCTGGATGCTATCTGCTGTTCAACAATGCTGTTCCAGGACCGGCAATCCGGGCATTGCCCTATCCATTTGCGACGTTCAGCACCGCAGGACTGGCAGACGAAAACGGTGTTGGGCAAAGATGTTCGGACCATGGACGTACATTAGCATGAAAGGTACCGAATTAAGCGTATAAGATTAACCTCCAGAGCCTCTTGCAAAACTCTGGGTAAATAAGCGACAATCCCACTTTGAGCTCATCTTCGGGATAAAATAAGAGGTACATGGTGGACCCATGTCCGGAGGAAAGTAATAATGTTACCTGGGCTTGTTGCTGTTTTCCTGCTGCCCTCGCGGATACTATTTGGAACAGCGGTAACTGCCGTGCGTATTCAGAGCGGTCGAAAACAGGAGTTCGTCATGCAAGCAGAAACAAACGGATGAGCCTGCTGGCCTCCAAGGTAGTGGCGCAGCTACTGTTACCTCCGGGTGGATTGATTCTGCTAGCCAGTGTCGGCCTTGTCTTCTGGCGCAAATGGTGGGGACGGGGGCTGGTGGGTCTTGCATTGGCATTGCTTTGGTTGCTGTCCACCGAACCTGTGCGCGATGCGTTGACCCGTCCGCTGGAATTTCAATATGCACCGTTAAATGTGGCCGACCTTCCGGTAGGCCCGATGGCTATTGTATTGCTGGGGAGCGGCATCTACGAAAAAGCTCCGGAATATGGCGGGCGTGACGAATTGGGGCGTTTTGCCATGATGCGCACGCTCTATGCCGCAAAGATTGCGCGCGAAACCGGCCTGCCGGTGTATGCTACAGGCGGTAAATCACTCACCCATGAAACAGCAACGGAAGGTGCGGTTATGCGCCGCTGGCTGATTTATTTCGGTGTACCCGAAGGAAAAGTGCATGCCGAAGTGGCGGCCAATAACACATGGCAGAATGCGGTTTACATCAAGAAGATTCTGGACAGAAAGGGGATTCACCGCATTGTGCTGGTAACCAGTGCCTGGCATATGCCGCGTTCGGTCTGGTGCTTCAGGGCGCAGGGGCTGGGTGTGGTTGCCGCACCCACCGATTATCTGACCAAACGATCCGCCTACGACGTACGCAGTTATTTTCCGCGCTGGAATGTACTGGCCGACTCCGGTGATGCACTGCACGAGTACCTTGGCACGTTGTGGTATCGCCTGCGTTACTAAGTGGCTGTAACCAATAAATAACATACTCATTTCTCCATCCAGCCTACGCACCATCTTGACGCGTTGCTCAATCACAAAATATTCGATGTAGAAAGGCTACATCTCATAATTTTGTTCAATCGTACCGAATCGGTCGTTCGTATGCATGCATGCATACATGGCTACGATCTCCCTCCTCGGAATCCGCCAGCGAACAAAGGCCCGGCGCAATCATCACGGCGATTCATGAATAATGCAGGTTAAACTGAACCGAAGAGCTCAGCTTGGTACGGATGGTGAATGGTTTTTATTCGCCTTTTGACCGGCGTTGGACTATAAATGCACCCGTGAGCACAGATAACCCGGTTCAAAGCAAGAAAGGCCAGGCCATTTCCTACCCCCCCGGACGCAAGCTGTTTGACCAGGAGGCCGATCTCGGCGGTGTGAATGCCGCCTGGGTGGAATCGCTATATGAAGATTACTTAAACGACCCGGATTCGGTACCAGTGGCCTGGACAGAACGTTTCCGGGGCATGCGGGAAGAAACACCTCTGCCTTCGAGGCAACGGATCGAAGCCCGGTTTCGGCGAACCGCGACCGCGCTGCCGAACCGTCCACACGAACGGGTAAACACTGGACAGTCAGGTATTGGCGAAGTGGAATATCCATCCAGGGCCCTATACCTGATGCATGGTTATCGTGTGCATGGTCATTTACACGCCAATCTGGATCCGCTGCGCTTGCATCCCTCGCAACCCAGCCCTGAACTGGATCCGAAGTACTA
>VAOZ01261004.1_pt1 | contig 16433 bp, 15 predicted proteins | sample 3394041 | NCBI WGS metagenome assembly VAOZ01 (sample SAMN08290431, study PRJNA428436) | hydrothermal vent metagenome | isolation source: Deep-sea hydrothermal vent chimney | place: Indian Ocean: Southwest Indian Ridge
CAAAACTCTGGGTGGATGAGCGGCAATCCCACTTTGAGACTATTTCCGGGATTGAATGAGCTGCATGGTGGTTCCATGGAGCGAAATTCAAGCTCGGAAATTGGCCGAAGCGGGGAAGCCGATCGCCGCTCATGAGTTTTGCAAGAGGCTCGTGTTACACGAATTAATTTGATCCTATCCTGAAACAGAGAGTGTGGCGACGGCATGAATACGACCGGCAACAAGGCATGGGGCGATACCGCCTTTCGAGGACTGACGCTGACCTTCGCCATGGGCATCCTCGTCCTGTTCACCGCCATTGTGATCAGCCTGTGGCACGATTCTCTACCCTCCATCCATAAGTTCGGTTTCTCCTTCCTTATCAGCAGTGCATGGGATCCGGTCAAGGATAATTTTGGCGCTCTGATTCCAATTGGCGGAACGCTGATTTCTACCTTCCTGGCCATGCTGATTGCGGTACCGATCAGCATCGGCGTAGCGCTGTTTCTCGCCGAACTTGCGCCCGCATGGATGAAAGCGCCATTTGGCGTCGCTATTGAGCTGCTCGCCGCCATTCCCAGCATCGTCTATGGTATGTGGGGCCTGTTCGTATTGTCCCCTCTGATGGCCAACAACGTACAGCCATGGCTCTCCGCGCATTTCGGATTTCTCCCCTTCTTTACCGGCGCTCCCATGGGCATCGGTATGCTCACCGCCGGCCTGGTGCTGGCGCTGATGATTCTTCCTTTCATTGCCTCGGTCACACGCGATGTATTCCTGATGGTGCCACAAAACCTCAAGGAGGCTGCTTATGGCATGGGCTGCACCACATGGGAGGTGGTGCGTGATGTGATGATCCCGTATGGCAAGAAGGGTATCGCCGGCGCGGTTTTTCTGGGCATGGGCCGCGCGCTGGGTGAAACCATGGCGATCACCTTCGTGATTGGCAATGCCTATCACCTGTCATGGTCGCTGTTTGCGCCGGGCACCTCCATTGCCTCAACGCTGGCCAATGAATTTACGGAAGCGGATAGCAACGTCTACCTTTCCTCGCTGGTTGAACTGGGGCTGGTGCTGTTTTTGATTACCTTCATTATCCTGGGTCTCGCGCAACTATGGCTGAAGCAGGGTAATCCGGGCGGTAATCAATGAATTTCAGGTGGATCCAATGATTTGGCTGAACCGCCGGGCGCTCACCAACCGCATCGTCCTGACCGTATCCGGCATGGCGGCGGTGTTCGGACTGTTCATGCTTACATGGATTCTCGGCGATGTGGCTATTCGAGGTATTTCCGCCATTAACTGGAATTTTTTCACCGAGCTCCCCGTTCCACCCGGCATGAAGGGAGGAGGGCTGGCCAACGACATTGTCGGCACCCTGTTGATGACCGTGGTGGCTACCCTCATATCCGTTCCCTTCGGCGTGCTGGCCGGCACATGGCTGTCCGAATTCGGTCGGGAATCAAAAACAGGCCAGTTGATTCGATATTTCTCGGATATTCTGGTTTCCGCCCCCTCCATCGTTATCGGCGTGTTTGTTTATCTCATCATGGTTAAACCGATGGGCCACTTCTCCGGCTGGGCGGGCGCCGTGTCGCTGGCCATCATCATGTTGCCGGTCGTTTCGCGCACGACGGAAGAAATGCTCAAACTGGTGCCGCATGAGTTGCGTGAAGCCGCTCTGGCACTGGGTGCACCCTACTGGAAAATTATGCCACAGGTGATTTACCGGGCCGCCGCCGCCGGCATGATGACCGGTATCATGCTGGCCGTAGCGCGTGTGGCGGGTGAAACCGCACCATTGCTGTTTACTGCCCTGAACAGTCCCTATATGTTGAACAGTATGAATGAACCGATGGGAAACCTCACGGTCACGTTGTTCAACTACGCCATGAGCCCCTATGATGACTGGCAGAAGCTTGCATGGGGCGCGGCATTTCTGATTACCATGGCCGTACTGGTCACCACTATTTTCACGCGGCTTATGTTGCACAAAAGGAGTAGACATTGATCCCGGAAACCCTCGAAAGACAGGAATCCCTATCCGTGCCTCCCATCCCGGAACGCACACCCGAACAGATGGTTCGAGATGATAAAATCCGGAGCGGCAAAATCAAACTGTCCGTACGCGATCTGGATTTCTATTACGCCAATAAACAGGTGTTGTTCGGAAATACGCTGGATATTGCCAGCAACAAGGTAACGGCATTCATCGGGCCATCCGGTTGCGGAAAATCCACCCACATCCGCACCTACAATCGCATGTTCGATCTCTACAAGGGACACCGGGCCGATGGCGAAATCCTGATGGATGGCGTCAATATCATTGACCCCAAGATACCGTCCCTGGAACTCAGGCACAAGGTGGGTATGATTTTTCAGAAGCCGACACCCTTCCCGATGTCCATATCGGACAACATCGCCTACGGCTTGAAGCTGCATACGAGTATAAGCAGAAGCGAAATGGAGGGAAGGGTCGAGAAGGCGTTAAAGGACAGTGCGCTGTGGGATGAGGTCAAGGATATGCTGCACCAGCCCGGCACGGCACTTTCCGGAGGTCAGCAGCAACGCCTGTGCATCGCCCGCGCACTGGCCATTGAACCGGAGGTGATGCTGATGGATGAACCGTGTTCAGCGCTCGATCCCATTGCCACATCCAAGATCGAGGAACTGATTGATGAACTCAAACAGAAATTCACCATTGTCATCGTGACCCATAATATGCAGCAGGCGGCACGCGTATCTGATTTCACTGCGTTCTTCTATCTGGGGAAGCTGATTGAGTTCGGTGAAACCAATGCAGTATTCACCGCGCCAGTCAAACAACAGACCGAGGATTATATTACCGGTCGCTTCGGCTAACCGGAATCGAGGCCGTAATAGCGAAGCGCCATCCGACAGCGCAAGGCGGATGGCGCTTCGCCATTCCATCCCGCAGGGAAGACATGCGGAGAAGAGGAGATGAGTATGCCCGAACATACATCGAAACGATTCGCTGCTGAACTGGATGAACTGAATAATCTGATTAAATCCATGTTCAAAATCGTACGCAAAAACATCAAACAGGCTCTACTTGCGCTGGTTGACGGTGATGTGGAACTGGCAAGGACGGTCATCAAGCACGATGAAGCCGTCAATGCACTCGAAGTGCAGAGTGATGAAGCTGCCCGTAACCTCATCGTGCGCCATCAACCCGCCGCATCGGACCTGCGTTTCGTGTTCGCCGCCACCAAGATTGTCACTGACCTGGAGCGCATGAGTGATATGGCCACCAACATCGCGGATAATGTGGTGAATATCGAAGGCGCAACGCCAAAGAACCTGGCTTCCATTCCCGTGATGCAGGATCTGATCCTTGATCAACTGAAGGATGTCCGAAGCGCTTATCTGGAACGTAGCGCAACGAGAGCGCAAACCATCATTGAGCGTGATCACCTGATTAACGGGGCGTTTGCCAACACCCAACGTATCATGCTGACTGTCATGGTGGAAAAACCAGCCAAAATCACCCAATGTATGGCACTCATCAACATTGCCAAGGTGCTGGAACGTATTGGCGATCACATTACCAACATTGCCGAGATGGTTATTTATACCGATATCGGATATGAAGTGCGGCATATCGACATGGAATCCCTCAGAGAGTTGCTGGAAGGAGACGATGACTAACCCGCATAATTCACAGATGCTGCCGCGCCCCTGGCTTGTTCCTTTGTGCGCACCAAATCCCCCGTCGGCCGTTCGTATGCATGGCTACGGCCTTCTTTCCCGGCAATCCGTTGTGCCTGTCTGCGTGCATCGCACAGGCAAGGCGTAATCATCACGACGATTGACGAATAATGCGGACTGACACCCCTTCCCCTGATCCCATGCTGGCCGCGGCCATTGACATTGGCGCCAATGCCATGCGCCTGCACATCGCTGGACCGGATAGGGAAAATGGTTTGAAGAGCATTCATTATCACCGTGAACCCGTTCGCCTTGGGCACGATGCGTTCACTCGGGGCCGACTTTCCGAAGACACCATGGCAAAGGCATTGCAGGCATTTGAGACGTTCCGTTCCATTCTTGACCGGCATCCCGTACACACTATCCGGGCTACGGGAACCAGCGCCCTGCGCGACAGCATCAATGCGGACGAACTCATCCGCCGCATCAAAGATAAAACGGGTATCGACATTGAGATTATTTCCGGTGAGGAAGAGGCACGACTGATTCACCTCTCCGTGCATCACCGCGTTCCCGATATGAAGAGTATGAAAACGCTGTTGATTGATATTGGGGGCGGCAGCATAGAGGTCACCCTGGCGAAGCGTGGCGATATTATTGCCCTGGAAAGCTTCAGAATGGGTACAGTGCGTCTACTGGAACTGTTCCGGGATACATCCGGGGATTCGGAACGGCCCAAAATCATGCATGAATACATTGCTTCCATGCAACAAAAGGTGCGCGAAGAAATGGCCGGAACGCGTATTGGCCTTTGCATTGGCACCGGAGGCAGTATTGAAGCCTTGGGTGAACTGGGTGTGTCATTGCTGGGCAACGATTCAAACCGTCGGCTGAATTACCAGGACATCAAAAAATTGCTCAAACATCTGCAATCTATGGGTTATAAAGATCGCATTAATATCCTCGGGCTTCGTCCGGATCGGGCGGATGTCATCATTCCGGCCGCAATTGCATTAAAATCCATTATAAAGCTGGCGCGTCCGGCAACACTGCTCATTCCGTCTGCGGGCCTGGCTGATGGCGTATTGCTTGGTCTGCTTCAGGAACAGAATATCGACAACAAAGCACTGGCGCATCAGGCAATCGCCTGGGCAAAGAGTATGGCGCGAAAATACCATGCCGACCTTGATCACGCCCGCCATGTACGCATCCTGGCCCGAAAACTGTTTTCCCAACTTAAAGGTATTCATCAGTTGAATGGGCGTGATCTGCTGTTATTACAGGTTTCAGCCATTGTGCATGAGATTGGCATCACCGTGCGCCCCAACAAACATCATCGTCACGCCTTTTACCTGATCAATGCATCCCCCATGGTGGGTTTAAGTGCCAGTGAAAAGCTGCTGGTTGCCATCGTGGTGCGCTACCATCGCAAGCGGACACCGGATACCCGTGACGAACCGTTTAGCGAACTGACCGAAGGAGAACAGAAACGTGCATGTCGACTGAATGTCCTGCTGCGTCTGGCCATCGCCCTGGACAAGGAACGACGTGGTAGCGTGCGTGCAATCCATATCAGCCAGTCGGACAAGATCAGCCGTCTGCACATGGAAGGGAAAGGTGATTTGTTACTCGAACGCTGGGCTGTGCGGAAAGACATTCCGTGGTTTGAAACCGTTTTTGGGCGCAAACTGGAGATTACCTGATCCGCATGATTCATCCGCCACGGGAATACCATTTCACCACGCAACCAGAGCGCTACCCGATAACGTTGTGAATGGCTTTTGGCGATATGCTTAATCTCAGCGTGCCACAGCCCGGTTGTACATCACGCCAGCGTGTCACATCCAGACGCAGTTCCATGACGGTGCATGTTGGCACGTGATCCGCCACCGCACCCGTCAATACCGCGGCCATATCAGCAATGCCCGGATTGTGCCCCACCATCATTACACGTTCCCATGTCTCGTTCCATGCTTGCATGATCGCGATCAAGGTTGACGTGGAGGCCGCATAAATCCGCTCATCCTCCACCATACGGGAAGGCGGAACCTGTATCGCTGCGGCAAGCGAAGCCGCGGTCGCAAGCGCGCGCCTTGCCGGGCTGGTCACGATCATGTTCGGGAACATATTCCGTGCTGCCAAATATTGCCCCATTGTTGACGCATCAACCCTGCCCCGCTTATTCAAAGGCCGATCAAAATCATCCAGACCCACGTGACTCCAGTCAGATTTGGCATGTCGACCCAGATATAAATGTTTCATGTGCGCACTACTCCAAAAGCCTGCCCAAAACCCCGCCCAGCCTCACCATTGTGAATTCCGAAAAACAGGTGGTGAAGATCAGCCTGGCGTCAGACTGACGTTTACACAGCTTTTCCGCCAGCATCACCATGGCATGATCACATGACGCAGGTAAGTGACCTCCCTCACGCATCTCCTTGCCAAAATGTTCCAGGGAAGCATGCTCAACGACCAGGTCATGAATTTCACCGAGGTTATCCTGTAAATGCTTCAGACGCGTAACCAGCATCGAAACTTCATGCCGGGGATAAAAGGTTCGGAAAAATTCGATCAGATATCGCAGTTTCTTGCAGTGCTTACGTAATTCGTGCAGAGCCTCGGGGCGCGAACATTCTTGAATGGCGCCGCCCTCGTGTAAAATATGCCGGAACAGTCTGACAATGCACCTGTTTGCCATGTCCATAGCCCGAATGCCGGAGCCTTCGGAACATCCGCCATCAAGAAATTTTCGCCAATCCTGTTTGAACCGCTGATAGCGGGAAGATCGGAGTCCTTGTACCAGCGTTCGATGTGTTCCTTCCCGTTTACACGTAAGAAATGCCTGTAATGGCAACAAATTTTTTTGTATGTTCGGTGGTAACGCCTCTTGATATCCAACGAAATTCATGAGATATACGTCCAGATCACGGACAGGGCCGGTAAGCTTACCAAGCCAGGCAAATTCTCCCTGAAAATGTATCGTTGCTGATTGTGGCAACATCTCCTGGAACTGATCCAGTGCGGTACGTGCACGGCGAGTAGCAACGCGGAAATCGTGCAGAAATTCCGTATTACCATCCGCCATTAATCCTGGTTCATTTTCCTCCATTACGCGAAATACGTGTTGCAATATCTTCGCGGTAGCCAGATGCGACGGCATGTCCGGTTCAAGTACGACGACAGGCCTGGTGGAAGCATTCATACGGATTTTGCTGACACAGCCAGAGTCTTCAGCAGCGTCTCCTGTGCATTAAATCCGGACTGATTTGCTCGCGGATGCATGCGGACATAGGAGCCGTTATTTGCAAGACGCCATGCGGATTCATTATCTTCCAGATAATAGCGGAGCCCTTCACGAACAACGCGCTGTTTCAGGTGGTGTGCAATCACCGGAAAGGCGGTTTCCACACGTTTGTGCAGGTTGCGTATCAGCCAGTCGGCGCTGGAACAAAACACTTCCGATTTTCCTCCATGCCCGAAATAGAAAATGCGGGTATGCTCCAGAAATCGTCCGAGTACGGATCGTACGCGGATATGTTCCGACATACCCTTCATGCCCGGTCGCAGGCAACAGATGCCGCGTACAATCAGATCAATTTTTACGCCGGCCTGCGATGCGCGGTAAAGGGCGTCAATCACCTCTGTATCCTCCAAACCGTTCATCTTTGCAATAATACGGCCCGTACCACCATTACCGGCAATTTCGATCTCGCGATCAATATGTTCGATCAGGGTTCGATGCAAATCAAAGGGCGCCTGAATCATTTTTTTCAACCGGGACGCACGCCCAAGACCCGTGAGTTCCTGAAAAAGCTTGTGCGCATCCTCGCCGATTTCCCGATCCGACGTCAGCAATCCGAAATCGGTGTACAGGCGCGTTGTTACGCCATGATAATTTCCCGTTCCAAGATGGGTGTAACGGACAAGCCGTCTCCCCTGGCGGCGAACCACCATCAACATCTTTGCATGCGCCTTGTATCCCACCACGCCATAAACCACATGCGCGCCTGATTGCAGCAGGGCTTCGGAGAGATGAAGGTTTTCCGCCTCATCGAAACGGGCGCGCAGTTCCACCACCACGTTGACTTCCTTTCCATTCCGGGCGGCACGGCACAAGGCATCAACGATACGTGAATGATTGCCGGCGCGATACAGGGTCTGTTTGATGGCCAGCACATCCGGATCGGTGGCTGCCTGCTCCACCAACTTGATGACCGGCTCAAAGGATTGAAACGGATGGTGAATCAGAATATCGCGCTTGTCCAGCAGGGCGAACACATCCTCCGCCCCCATCAGTCCGGCGGGCATGGAAGGCACAAATGGCTGAAATTTTAGGTCCGGATTCTTCACCTGCTTGTACACTTCGGCCAGACGAGAAAGGTTGACGGGCCCTTCTACCTTGAAGACATCCTCCGAGGAAAGCTCGAATCTGTCGATCAAATAGCCCGCCACGTCATCGGGACAGTTATCGGGAACCTCGAGGCGCACCCCGCGTCCAAAACGCCGACTGGTTTGCAATCGACCTTCCACCTCCTGCCGCAGATCCGCCATTTCTTCTTCATCAAGATACAGTTCCGTGTCGCGCGTCAAGCGAAACTGATAACAACCCGTCACTTCCATTCCCGGAAACAAATTCTTCACAAAGGCGTGCATGATGGATGACAGGAAGACAAATCCGTACGGTACGCCGGAAATACGCTCGGGCAGCAGCACGGTGCGCGACAGCGACCTGGGAGCGGGTACGATAGCCATGCGATGCTCGCGTCCAAAGGCATCCTTGCCTTTCAGCGAAACGATAAAGTGTAAGCATTTGTTAGCAACCTTCGGAAAGGGATGAGCCGGATCAATCCCCAGAGGGCTGATGATCGGCATCAGGTTTTGCTTCATATGCCGCTTCAGCCACGCGCGTTGATCCTCATTCCACTGATCCCGGCGGAGAAAACAGACGCCTTCGCTGGCCAGTGCGGGAATCAGATCATCATTAAACACCGCGTACTGATTTTGTACCATATCAGCCACCCGTTCCCGAATCTGCTGCAATAGAGGAAAAATCTCCGCTTCATCTACACCTGTTGTCTTGAGTCCATGTGCCCGTTTCTTCCTCAGGGAAGCCACCCGTACTTCGAAGAATTCATCCAGATTGGAGCTGGAGATACACAGGAATTGCAATCGCTCCAACAGGGGAAGACTGGCGTCCTCGGCCATCGACAGCACCCGGCGATGAAATGCCAGCAGACTCAATTCCCGATTAAGATAACGATCCGGCCACGATTGGTTCATGGACGAACCCTATCGTTTCAGTGCGACATATGCATGACATAACATTGTCATGTCCGTGCCGCCATGCTGTCATTGTCTGTGTGTAGGGTTTCCTTCACGAACAAGAAAGGAGGTTGAAATGAACTCTCTTGCTTTCCACAAGCGCCATCGAACGAAGCAGGCCGCCGATCAGCATCGTTTATTCAGCAGCGAACAGAAGCAGTTGGAGAATGAACTCATCCACGATCAGCGGGTGGAGACTGTAGGTATGCTGGCGGGTGGCATTGCCCATGATTTCAATAATGTGTTGGCGGGCATACTGGGAAATCTGTTTCTGATGAGGAATGAACTGAAAGACAGGCCCGAGGTAACGGATCGAATAAAAACCATTGAAAATCAGGCCCATCGTGCAGCGGAGATGATCCGCCGAATGCTCACCTTTGCACGCAAGGGTGAGATAGACAGGCAACCGTTTGATTTGGGGCCCTTTGCCAGGGAACTGGTGAAATTCATCGAACCCGCCGTACCGGAAAATATTCAGTTGGACTTCGATATTAGCAATGAACCCATGATGATGAATGGTGATCCGGGCCAAATCCAGCAATGCATCCTGAACCTCATCAGTAATGCCCGGCACGCTATCGAAGAGAAATTCGGAAGGATGGAGGACGGTGAAGAGGGCCATATCAAGTTGTTCGTCCGCTACGGATATCCGGCGAAGAATGACAACGGTGAATATCTGATGGATCCGGATCAATCCCCACCGTTGCAATGCGTGGAGATGCGGGTGGAGGATAACGGTTGCGGCATGAGCGAGAAGATTCGTTCCCATATCTTCGAGCCTTATTTCACCACCAGGGGCGCGGGTGAAGGAACGGGGCTGGGGCTGCCGATGGTGTTTGACTGCGTTCGGATACATCAGGGCTGCGTGCGGGTGGAGAGCGAGCCGGGCAGGGGTAGCGCCTTCTCTATCAATTTTCCGTGTCTGGCGGGGCAGGGATACGTCACCACCGATGATGAAGATAAAACGCTTATTCAGGGCAACGGAGAACACATTCTGATTGCCGACGATAGCGAACTGTTGCGCGACACCCTCCGGGATATGCTGACCAAGGCTGGCTACCACGTGCTGACGGCTGAGGATGGCGAGGAAGCGGTTCGTGTGTTCCGCGAATTTCGGCGGTGGATCAGACTGGCCTTTGTGGATGTGGTGATGCCGCGCCATAACGGAAAGGCGGTAGCCCGCCGTATCAAAGCCATGCACCCGGACGCGGAAGTCGTGCTGATGACCGGATACGATTTGTCCGAAACGCATTTGCTGACACGCCATGGCCTGATGCAGGTCATGCGCAAACCCTGGGTGTTGAAGGATATCAACAGAGCGTTGCGTACAATTCGGGTTTCCGATACATCCATGAGAGCAAAAACGGCGTACATGACAGGGTCGCATCCCTGCCATCATGTGGTCACTGTATAGGCATATACACTGGAGCCTCTTGTAAAAACTCCGGGTGGATGAGCGGCAATCCCGCTTTGAGACCATTTTCGGGCTTGAATGAGTTGCATGGTGGTTCCATGAAGCGAAATTCAAGATCGGAAATGGGCCAAAGTGGGGCAGTAAATCGTCGCTCACGAGTTTTACAAGAGGCTCACTGTCTTATGCAGGAAAAGGAGGATGCGTATGCCCGAGCACAACACCCTGATTGTTTCAGGAAGGATCATTCCGGCCTACCAACTGGCCGGCATGATGCGAGCCAACGGATTCTTGCCGAGAGTGGAACACCATGTTCGCCCATGCGGGGCGGATATTGCAACATCGCTGTCCATCCTGATTACCGACATTGACGACCCCGGTGCGCGGGGTCTGGAAATTGCCCAATGGCGCCTTGCCCACGCACCCGAACTGACATGGTTCGCCATGTGTTCAGGTGGTAATACGCCCGCGATGCAGCTGGCCAGATCACTGATGGCCGATGGCTTCTTTTTCCTGACGATGTCGGGCCTGGTGCTGGATTACAAACGTGGCGCCGCACGGCTTTTGCCTCAGTATCTGAAACCGCCCACCCCCCATCATGGTATGAATGCCCGGATGCGCATCACGTGCGTACAGCACGCTGAATGGCCTCATTCCCTCCGACAAACTGTTACATGATGTCCCTGGTTTCTTCCTGGCGCCCGGTGGATAATACGATGGAAGGCGGCGGATGGCGCGCCACGCAACGGATTGCGTCCGCACGCCACGACCCTGTAGCGGAACCTGAAGCCTCTCTGCTGGCCGAACTGGATCGTATCATCCTGAAGAGGGAGGTTCGCACGCTGTTCCAGCCGATATTCGATCTGCGCAGTAAACGTGTTTTCGGCTATGAGGCGCTGAGTCGCGGGCCGGACGCCTCGCCCCTGCGCATGCCCGATCAACTTTTTGCCACTGCCCGCAAGCACCACCGCCTGTTCGCGCTTGAATACATCTGCCGGGAAATCGCGATCGGACAATTTCTTCAGATGGATGCCAGGGAATGGCTCTTTCTCAACGTAGATCCGTTGACCCTGATGGATCCCGGCTTCCGCGATGGCACCACCATGAAAACCCTTCAGCGAGAGGATTTATCGTGCTCCAGGGTGGTCATAGAGCTGACGGAACATACGCAAATCGGGGATATGGAAGGGCTGAAGAAAGCCGTCGACCATTACCGCAACATAGGCTTTGCCATTGCGCTGGATGATCTGAGTTCGGGTTATTCCAACCTGCAACTCATGGCGGAACTGCGCCCCGAATATATCAAGCTGGATATCTATTTCACTCGTCAACTGGCCGATGACCACGTAGCGCGGGCATTCGTGCGAACCATTGCCAATCTGGCCAGGCATCTCGGTTGCGCCATCATCGCCGAGGGAATTGAATCCCCCGAAATATTATGCGAAGTAGAAAAACTCGGGCTGGACTTTGCCCAGGGGTACCTGCTGGGCGAACCTTCCACGAATCCGAACAAGCACATCCCGGAGAACATTGCCGTTGATTTCCCATGCAGCGCGAATCAGAATACAGTCCACACCGTGAACATATCCCTCCTGCTCCACCACGCCGTCACATGTACGCCGGAGGATTCATCGGAGACGTTGCTTCAAATGTTCCAGAAGGATACAGGGCTTCTTGCCGTGCCGGTCGTGGAAAATGGGCGATCTATCGGCATGGTCAGGCGCGAGCCCCTGTTGAGACGCTTCTCCATCCCCTTCGGACACGATCTGTACGCCCGCAAGTCCGTTCACGACCTGATGTGGAAAGATCCACTGATCGTATCGGCGGATACGCCCATCGAAACAGTCAGTGCGCAGGTCACCCGTCGTCCGCATGAGCATATGTACGCGCCGGTCATCGTAGAAAGCGGCCATGACTACGTGGGCATGGTTTTTGTTCACGATTTGCTGGAGTACATCACACAGCATCGCATCGAACAGGCCATGAATGCCAACCCGCTGACGCACCTTCCGGGCAATATAGTCATTGAACAGGAAGTATCGCAACGGCTGACAATGCCAGGGACGTTTGTGCTGTGTTATATCGATCTGGATAACTTCAAGGCATTTAACGACCGTTACAGCTACAACCGCGGCGACGCGATGCTCCGTATGTTGGCCGATATCATCAAACAGACCCTGTCCCATGGGGATTTTGCCGGTCACATTGGCGGCGATGACTTCATTGTCATTCTCGAACAGCGTGATGGCTGGGAAGACGCGTTGCATGCCATCATGCATGCATTCCGTAACCGATCACGTACGCTCTATGATCTCGCGGACATGGAAAACGGATATATCATATCCAGAAACAGAAGCGGAGAAATACGAAAGTTCCCACTGGCATCGCTATCCATCGGCGCCGTTCCCTGCTCCCATGAACGATTCCCTTCGCACCTGGAAGCGGCTGAAGTCGCCAGCGAATTAAAATGCAAGGCAAAAAAAGTGGATGGAAATCGTCTGGAAATTGATCGACGGATGTATCAGTCAACGGATAGCGGGCCTGATCCGGAATCCGCGCGGGGCCGCTGATGGACCCCCCTTAACCAGGATACCTCCGTCACGCAGATGTCATCGTTCCGTTAAACCCGCGACACAAACTTGTCGCAAACCGGGTTTCCATGGTGGCTGCGATGCGTATTTGTGTATTACCTAGATCCTGCAAGTGATTGTGCGTGTAGAGTGCAAGATATTGGTTTATATGGTGTATTGAAAAAACAAAAGGAGTTATCATCATGACTGAATCTATTTTCCCGGTGAACACATCGGATCGATTTTCATTTCCCGAGGACGAAAAACCAAACCTCCTTGCGCAGCAACTGTTGCGGCGCATCCCTTTCGGGACAAGACCGCCTGTTGTGGAGGGGAAGGCCGTCCAGGATGAACGGATGGGGGTTTACCGCCGGGATCTTGGGCTTGTTTCCAATAATTTAGCGATGATTTCCGATGCCATGGGCGACTCGGCCAAGACATTGCACAAAGCTGCGAAAGTCAGTGCGACACAGGTTCAGGCGATGTCGAACGAGTTTTCCATGATGGCTGAACATATGCAGCAGACCATGCGGCAGGTCTCCGAATCGACTGCGCGATCCATGGCGGGTATTAATGAACAATTGCATGCAGTCCGCGAGAAGACGCATGAAGCGGCCCACCTGGGGTTGCGGAGCCGTGGAAAAATAGAAACGATGGTGAAAGCGTCCGATGATATCGGAGGCGTCGTCAAGTTGATTCATGATATCGCTGAGCAGACGCGGATGTTGGCCATGAACGCCACCATAGAATCAGTCAGGGTAGGCGAGGCGGGTGCCGGATTCAGGGTCATTGCGAATGAAGTCAAAACACTGGCTGTACGTACGGCTGCGGCGACGGAGGATATATCGGCGGCGATCAAGAATATGCGTGAGCATAGCCATGACGCCACCCATGCTGCGTTAGCTATCGTGGAATCCGTAGAGCATATCAGCAATCTTACGGACAACACTACCCGCATAGCGGCTGAGGTGACCGATCATGTGACCGATCATATCGCCCATGGGACATCGGAGACCAATGATGATCTGCAGCATATGTCAAAAGGGGTAGATGCCTCGTTTGGGTATGCCGATGACGTCCGTGTCATTGCTCAAAAAACGAACCGGGAGGCGTGTCATCTACGTGCCAGCATTGATGAATTGAGCCAGTTGACGATGACGCACCTGGGCGAATTCAAGGAAACAGGTGCGGAAGGGATTGAACTTTTTTAACGCTGGCTGAAATCAGAAAATCAAACCGTTACGGTATTATTCTGGAGGGTATATAACTTCTCAATTTCACGGAGATTTATTGACATTCATCATACCCTGGTCCAGAATCATTTCATGAATGTGCACACCCTAAGGCGTTTCGATGATGAGCTGACCCAGCTTAAGGAGCGCGTCCTGTCCATGGGCGGGCTGGTGGAGCGCGCCATCGGAAACGCGGTCAAAAGCATGCTGGAGCAGGATGAAAAGCTTGCCCGAAAAACCATCAACAGGGATACCGTCATAAATACCCTGGAAATTCAATGTGACGATATCACACGCGGTATCCTTGTGCGACGTCAACCTGCGGCTACCGATCTCCGCTTTATTATTGCCACCATCAAGGTGATAACGGATCTTGAACGCATGGGTAATCTGGCCGTGAATCTTGCCGAGGATGCCATACAAATACTGGATTGTCCGCCTGCCGATTTTTTCCGCCTGGAAATAATGGGGAACCAGGTGCAACAGCAGACTAATCACGCCCTGGACGCCTTCTCGCAAGGGAATATTAATCTGGCCATGTCCGTCATCAGGGAAAACAGGGGCGTGGACAAATTATACAAAAACATGTATCGTGAGATGATTGACTGCATGCTGAATGATCAGCGTACCATTGGCACTTCCATCACGCTGTCCAACGCAGCCATGAACCTGGAACGTATCGCTGATCACGCCACTAACATTGCCGAAATGGTGATTTACATGCAGCGTGGGCACGATATTCGCCATGTTGATCCTCAGGCTGCCGCCAGGATACTTGCGGGTTGATTTGTTTCGGGAGGATACCATGGTTCGTTTGCTCATAGCAATACTCGCTGTGTTATTCGGCACAGCCGGAATCTATGCCCGGGCGAATACCGTTAAAAATCCGGACAACAACTCCGCTGGAAAGTCCATAGCGCATGAGGATGTTATCCCGGATGCCATACGGCATTTGGTGAAAGGGCCGGATGTGGATATCCAATCCCTGCGAGATCCCTTTATTTCCTATCTGGTGCTAGTTGCTTCCAGAAACCGGGAAGCGCTGGTCAAACGCCAGTCAAATCTGGCCAGCCACAAACATGAAGTGTTGGAAGATTTTGATCTTGCAGTGCTTAAGCTGGTGGCTACCATGCGGATGGGTGAGGATCGTGTGGCCATGGTCGAGGATGCTTCAGGCAAGGGGTACATCGTCAGACGCGGTGATTACATGGGGAAAAACAATGGCCGCATTAAAAACATAACCGATAATACTCTTTATCTGGTTGAACAGATCGTCAATCCGGCTGGTGATTTCATAGAACGGTCGGTGACCCTGACCCTCAGGAAAAGCAGTCAGTAAATCCAATCGCAGCAGCGTGATCGACGATCTGCTTCCCTGCTCTGGCTCATTTCAGTTCATGGAGTTTGGTTCATGAGAGTATGAGAGTGTCTGATATGGCGATCCAGCGCATATTCGAGCGTCTGCAAGCCGGAAATCCCAATCCCGAAACGGAACTGCATTATCACAATCCGTTTGAACTGCTTGTTTCCGTCATTCTGTCGGCACAAGCCACGGATGTGAGCGTCAATAAGGCCACGGCAACGCTGTTTCCTGCCGCCAACACGCCAGGGGCGATCCTTGATCTGGGAGAGGAAACCCTGAAGCGTTATATTTCCTCCATCGGGCTCTATAATGGCAAGGCAAAGCATATCATCAGTACCTGTGAAATACTGATACGTGAACACGATAGCCAGATACCGGATTCCCGTGAGGCGCTGGAGAAGTTGCCCGGCGTCGGTCGCAAGACCGCCAATGTGGTACTCAATGTACTATTTGATCGGCCAACCATTGCAGTAGACACACACATCTTCCGTGTCGCCAACAGAACCGGACTGGCATCGGAAAAAACACCACTGGCAGTAGAAAAGGCGCTGCTGAAGGTCATTCCGGACGCGTATATGAAGCATGCCCATCACTGGCTGGTGCTGCATGGACGTTATATCTGTACGGCACGCAAGCCCGGGTGCCTCATTTGTCCTATCTTTGATGAATGCCAGTGGCCAAAAAAAGGGCAGGGCTAGACGGAAAGATGCTTAACCCCAAGATCCGGCATGGGTGCAATACAAAAAAGTACGTTTAAATAAGAATTAGCTGGACTCACCGGATAACAGTAAGCGTCAAAGCGACCCCATCTACCGCTGAAATATAAAGTTGCCAGCCTTCGCCGCAGAAAAAAGCGGAGGCATAGTATGAAATCAGAACAACCAGCG
>VAOZ01201089.1_pt1 | contig 16402 bp, 15 predicted proteins | sample 3394041 | NCBI WGS metagenome assembly VAOZ01 (sample SAMN08290431, study PRJNA428436) | hydrothermal vent metagenome | isolation source: Deep-sea hydrothermal vent chimney | place: Indian Ocean: Southwest Indian Ridge
CTTCCATGCCCCTATCTGGCTGGCGTGAACGCTGTATTCCGAAGTGATCTCAGCTACCGTCTTTTGTCCCTTGATCGCTTCCAGGGCCACCTGCGCTTTCAGCGCTTTGCTATAATGTTTTCGTGTCATCCTCTTCTCCTTTCTGGAGAGAAACACTACCCTTGAATCCACCTTAAGAACCTGTCCTGAATTTGGGATCCACTATACTCCTGCTTCATTCTACATCACAATGCAAAGTCGCAAGCCCGACCCCGTTCTTCGTTCTTGGGGGTTGAACATCGCGCTGGTGACTTTTTACGAGGACATCATACTATACCGGATGGGCCGCATCAGCCTTGCGGCCCTCTGTATACGTGTATTTACGTTCAAGTTCAGGAGAATGCTTATGGGGTACAATGTATCATATATCCGCTGGTCGGGGTTGCTTTCCGTGTTGTTGATCAGCATATGCCCATTAGCCAGTGCGGCGCGGGCTACTGGCGCAGATCCGCTCACGCAAGCTGTTGACGAAGGGAAGATACTGTTTACGCATCAAACCTTTGGTGGGACGGGCGCAACCTGCGAGCAATGTCATCACGATGCCGGACGTGGTTCGACTGTTACACCGGATGGCCGCATACATCCTGCTATTGTTGGTGCAGCCGCGCTCTTTCCTCGATTCAATCTCAAGGTAAGGAAGATCATCACGCTGGAGGATCAGGTTCGCCGTTGTGTTGCCGGCGGATTGAGGGGAACACCTCCCGCATACGATAGCGCAGCCATGAGATCGATGATCGCTTACCTCACGTCTCTCTCGCAGGGAAAACGTATGCGAATGGGTGGTAAACTCGGCAAGTGATCCCCATCAACTCCCGGAGGCAAAGACATGGCATCACTGTTTGCACGGCTGAAGAAAGGCCTGTCGCGTAGTCGCGAAGGTTTATCGCACATATTGCCGGGGCGAGAAACAGGGAATCTGTCCGAGGATGCGTGGTTGGCCATTGAAGATGGCCTGATTATGGCCGATTGCGGTGCGGAAACTGCGTCGACATTGATTGCGCACGCAAGGAAAGCCAGGGATCCGTTCGCTGCACTGCGTGGGGCCATGCTTGAAACGTTCCCGACACAACAAGCTGTAACCTACCCTTCCGATAGTCCGTTTGTACTGCTGGTCGTGGGTGTGAACGGAACCGGCAAAACAACAACGATCGGCAAGCTGGCAAGCCAATTCCGTTCCGAACATAAAAAGGTGCTGATCGGCGCCTGTGACACATTCCGTGCCGCGGCCATGGATCAGTTGGCCGTGTGGGTGGAACGCGCGGGTGCCGATATGGTGCGTCAGGGCGATGGCGCGGATCCGGCGGCGGTGGCCTTCGATACGATACAGCGCGGCGTGGCACGGCGTTACGACATCATCATTATAGACACCGCAGGGCGCGTGCAGACGGACAAGGGGCTGATGGGGGAGTTAGGCAAGGTCAGGCGCGTTATCGGCAAGGCACTGGATGGCGCGCCGCATGAAGTCTGGCAGGTGGTGGATGGTGGCACGGGCCAGAATGCCGTGGCGCAGGTTGAGAAATTTCGCGAAGTAGCGGGAACGACTGGCTTGATTGTAACCAAACTCGACGGTACGGCCAAGGGCGGTATTGTATCGCAATTGGCAAGTCGATTCGGACTACCGATCCGTTATGTCGGCACGGGCGAAATGCTGGGGGATTTGATTCCCTTCCATGCGGAGGATTTCGTGAACAGCCTGTTGCCTGACGGAACATTACCTGCTTCAGGGGAAGATACATGAAAAGCCTATGGCGTGACGATGAAGCAGCGCTATATTCCGATCCACTGAGCCTGCGGGCGTATACCTCGCGGCTGCTGGGGCGCGAGCCGTCACTGGTTCTGCATGGCGGCGGCAATACGTCGGTCAAGACGATTGTTCGCGACGTATTGGGCGATGATATCGACACATTGTACGTGAAAGGCAGTGGCCGGGATCTGGCGACGATCGAAACCGGCGATTTCGCGCCGGTACGGTTGGATGCCTTGCGCCGCCTGGCCGAGTTGCCAACATTGAACGACACGGACATGGTCAGGGCACAGCGATCATCCATGCTCGATCCGTCCGCGCCCACCCCCTCGGTGGAAGCGATTTTGCATGCCCTGATTCCATTGACCTATGTAGATCATACCCATGCCGATGCAGTGGTCACGATCTCCAACACGCCAGAAGGTGAATCGCGTATTCGGGATTTATACGGCGATCGCGTATTGGTGATTCCCTATGTGATGCCCGGTTTTATGCTGGCGAAAACGATTCATGAATGGACGCGGAACGTGGATTGGCGTCAGATGGAAGGCATGGTACTGCTGCATCATGGCATTTTTACGTTTGCTGATGATGCACGGGAGAGCTACGAACATATGATCCGGCTGGTTTCCGGGGCGGAGGATTATCTGGATAAGCATGCCCCGGTTCAAACGGGATCCGTCACCACCAGGAAAAACCTGATCGGACTGGCGCGGTTGCGCCGGGCTGTCTGCAAGGCGCAGGGTGAGGCCATGGTGGCTCGACTGGATGCGGGCGACGAAGCGGTATCCTTTTCACTGGATGCGACTGCTGTTGAGGCCGTTCAGGGTGGAACGCTGACACCTGACCATGTGATTCGAACCAAACCCGCACCGTTGGTGGTTGGCGATGATGCTGAAGTGGCCGTGAATACGTTTGCCGGAAACTACCGGGCATATTTTGGTCAGCACGCCACTGCCGCGCTGACCTGCCTGGACGCCGCGCCGCGCTGGGCCGTGTGGCCGGGGTATGGATGTATCAGTTTCGGACACAGCGTAAAGGATGCCGGAATTGTGGCCGATATCGCGGCGCATACACGGCCCGCCGTGCGGCGCGCCGAAGCAATGGGTGGCTGGACGCCGATAAGTGAAAAGGATTTGTTTGATATTGAGTATTGGGAACTGGAGCAGGCCAAATTGAACAAAAGCAACCGCGTGCCGTCGCATCAGGGCAAGGTGGCGCTGGTGACCGGGGCGGCCAGCGGTATCGGCAAGGCTTGTGTCCACGTGCTTCGGAAGCAGGGGGCGGCCGTGGTGGCGCTGGACATGAATCCGCTTGTACACGAAATATTCAATACAGACGATTGCATGGGCCTGGTCTGTGACGTCACAGATGACAAGGGATTGCAGCTTGCCGTGGATGAGGCGACACGATGTTTCGGTGGGCTGGATATCGTGATTTCCAATGCGGGCATCTTCCCCCCCGACAATTATATTGCCGAAATGGACACGGTTTCATGGGATAAAAGCATGGCGGTCAATCTGACCAGTCATCAGCGATTGCTTTCTTTTTGTCAGCCATATCTGGCGCTGGGCATTGATCCGGCCATTGTCATCATCGCCTCCAAAAATGTACCGGCGCCGGGGCCGGGCGCGGCGGCCTATTCCGTTGCCAAGGCGGGGCTGACGCAGTTAGGCCGCGTGGCGGCGCTGGAAATGGCCGGGCAGGGCATCCGGGTCAACATGCTGCATCCGAATGCCGTATTTGATACGGCGATATGGACGGATGACGTGCTTGCCAGCCGCGCGGCACATTACGGCTTGAGCGTGACGGAATACAAAACCGATAATGTGCTGGGGGTAGAAGTAACGTCGCGGCATGTGGCTGAATTGGCTTCGCTCATGGCAGGTCCGCTGTTTGCCTGTACCACGGGAACGCAACTGCCCGTGGATGGTGGCAATGCGCGGGTGATTTAACCCGGACTCTTAACCTGCACTATTCATGAATCGTCGTGATGACGCCTGCCTGTGCGTGCCGCATGCAGACAGGCCTGGCTTTTGTTCGCAACGGATTGTCGGGGAGGGTGTTCGAAGCCGCGGTGCGGTAGCATTTGTGAATTATGCGGGCTAGAATCCGTCAGTCCTTAGCCATACTGGAGAAATGCCTTGCTATATGTAGCTGTACGCGCGGCCCGGCGCGCGGGAGATGTGCTGGTACGGATGTTTGATGAACGGGATGGATTGCGGGTGGAAGAAAAGCAGGATCGCGATTATGTCACCGAAGCGGATCGCAAGTCCGAATCCCTGATTATCCACGAAATTCGCCAGCACTACCCCACACATGGTATTGTCGCCGAGGAATCCGGAAGAAGGAATCCTGATGCGGATATACAATGGCATATTGATCCGTTGGACGGGACAACCAATTTTATCCATGGTTATCCACATTTTGCCGTATCAATTGCGGCATGGAAACAGGGCAAGCCACTGCTGGCCGTGGTGCATGACCCCATGCGTAATGAGACCTTTGAAGCCCAGAATGGGAATGGAGCTTTCCTCAATCGTCACCGCTTGCGTGTGGATTCGGGTACAAAGCTGACCGATGCCATCTTTGCCTCGGGCCTGCCACCTTACAGGCGAGAGCAGCTACCGGTTTTTCAAAAACGTATGGAATCATGTATGCGGGAGGTAAGTGGCTATCGGCGCGGTGGTTCGGCAGCGCTGGATTTGGCCTATGTAGCGGCGGGACGGCTGGATGCTTATTGGGAAGCAGGCCTGAGATCATGGGACATTGCGGCTGGCATTCTGCTGGTGCAGGAAGCGGGCGGTATCGTAACGGGGCTGGATGGGAGCCGCGTAAATTTGAAGAAAGGGGATGTGCTGGCGGCCAATCCGGTGCTGCATGAGGAATTCATACAGGTTCTTGCCTCGGCAGCCTAGTCCCGCCCTTGCTTGCTCCTTCGTTTGCAGCGAATTCCGCATCGGTTGACCATATGCGCGGCTGCGCACGCCTCCCTCGGAATCCGTTGCGAACAAAAGCCCCGCCTGTCTGCGTGCGGCACGCGCAGGCAGGCGTAATGATCACGACGATTCATGAGTCGTTCGGGTTAGTACCCTTCCTGATACAAGAGTAAAAACCCCGTGAAACCCGCGGCAATGATGTCGGGCAACCATGCGGCAAATCCGGGAGGCAGGTATGTTGCTACGGCGCTGATCTGAGCTGCGGAACCTACGACATAAGAACCAAGCCCCAGGCCAATGGCGGCTGCAATCCCCCATGAAGCCTTCCCGCCGCGGTTATCCGTATGCATGCACAGTGTGACGGCCAGCAATACCATGACCAGACACAATGCAGGCACGGCCAGTTTTCGTTGCATGGAGAAACGGAATTTCGCTGAGGCGAGACCGGCCTGTTCCAGGCTCCTTGCATAGTGCATCAGTTCCAGGAAACGCATATGGCGTGGGCTGGGCGGATCGGCCGTGCCCGGCCCCGTATCCGACACCAGTTGCAGGTGATCCAGGTGCTTCAAGGACATTCCGTCTTGTTTAGGGTGACTAATATCGACATCTGTAAGCGACCAGATGCCATGGATGTATGAAGCGCGCGCGGCATCCACACGCTCCTTCCAGTGACCGGCATCATCGGTTTTCAGCATGACCAGGCGGAACTGCGGCATACCATACTGTTCACCCAGCGGTTGCAGACGAAAGAAGCGATGTCCATCCTTTAACCATTGGATGCCGTGGCGCACATCCTGTTGGTGATGGATATTCACCCGGTCAATAAGATCAAGCCGCTGGTTGGTGATGGGGGTGACCCACTCACCGAGACTGAATGTAATCCCTGCAGCAAGCACGGCTACGGCCAGCAGTGGCGTGATAATCTTGTTGATGCCAAGGCCCGCCGCCCGCAGAGCCACCAGTTCGTGATTGTGGGAGAGTTCAGCGATGAAAATACTGGCTGCAAGTAACAGAATTGCAGGCATGAATTCACTCATCATGAATGGGATTTTGAGTAACAGATATTCAATCATCAAGCCGGGCGTCAGTCCATGACCCAGATAACGGGCTTTATCGAAGGATTCGGCAATCATAAAGATGGCCAGCAGGGTGGTCAGCGTGACGGTGACGCGCCCCAAACAGCCAAGGAAGATCCAGCGAAACAAAGTGGGCATGGGTCAGCAGGCTTCGACAGACGGCATGAACATCACCGGAGACTAACAGCTTGTGATTTTTCTTGCGATGAACTGGAACTGGCCGCGCATTAATACGTGCATACAGATTCCGCGGTGATACACTGCGCCGCACAAGTAAACGCGTTGTATTTGGAGGTATTTGATGCCTGGGAATGATCAGAATCCGCAGAATAATCCATGGGGGAGCAAGCCCGGCCAACAGCCTCCTGACCTGGATGAGCTGATTCGCCGTTTGCAACAGCGCTTCGCCGGTATATTCGGCGGCGGAGGTAGCGGGGGGGGTGGCATAACAGGGCCGAGCAAGGGCGTCATCATGGGCGTGGTGATCATCGCGCTGCTGTTATGGGTGGCCTCCGGTATTTATGTTGTGGCGGCGGATGAAGAGGCCGTGGTGTTGCAGTTCGGCAAGTTCGTGGCCATCGAAGGTCCGGGTCTGAACTGGCATTTACCCTATCCTGTTGAATCGGTGGAAAAGATACCGGTAACCCGCGTACAGCGACTGGAGGTTGGTTTTCGCACCCTGCCGGGAGGGCGTGTCCGTACAATTGATCAGGAAGCACTGATGCTGACCAAGGACGAAAATATCGTCAATGTCTCCTTCATCGTGCAATACAAGGTCAAGGATATATCCGAATATGCATTTAATATCGCACATATTACCAAGGCGGTGCGGGATGCGGCCGAATCCGCCATTCGTGAAGTGATCGGGCGCACCATGATTGATGATGTGTTGACGACCGGGAAAGCAGAGGTAGAAGTGGAGGTGGAAAAGTTGGTTCAATCCATTTTAAATAGCTACAGATCGGGTATCCTGATTACTGCGGTGAAGCTACACAACGCGCAGCCACCGGAACGCGTGATCAAGGAATTCAAGGATGTGGCCAGTGCGCGTGAGGATAAAGCGCGTGCCAAGAATGTCGCCGAGGCTTATGCCAACGATATCATCCCGAAAGCGAGGGGCGAAGCCAAGAAAACCGTTCTGGATGCAGAGGGTTATGCCGTTGCGGTCGTGGATCGGGCTCAGGGCGAATCCAAACGTTTTCTCAGCTTGCTGGATGCTTATCGCACGGCACCTGATGTCACCAGGAAACGTCTGTATCTTGAGGCAATGCAAGATGTCCTCTCCAAGGTGGACAAGATCATCATTGATAAGTCCGTAGCTGGGCGGGTATTGCCTTATTTGCCTCTGGACAGCATGCGCGGCAAGGTAGAGGTGAAGCCATGAGTACGAAGATGACGTTTGGATTGATTGCGCTGATACTCGCCGGTTTGCTTGCAAGCACGTGTGCTTACACGGTGAGTCAGCGCCAGCAGGCGTTGGTGTTGCAGTTCGGCAATCCAAAACGCGTCGTTCGGATGCCGGGCCTGCATTTTAAGTTACCGTGGGAATCGGTTACCCGGTTTGATCGTCGTCTGCTGGTTCAGGATGCACCGCCTAATGAAGTGATCACCATGGACAAGAAGACGATTCTGGTGGACGCGTATACACGCTGGCGCATTGATGATCCATTGAAAGTCTACCAGGTGGCACGCGATGAAGACGGCGTGGCCGCGCGTATGGAGGATGTCATTCGCAGTAAGATACGCAACGTGTTGGGACGTCACACGCTGATTGAAATCGTATCCGGTGGTGCAAATGCCACGCTACGGGCCAAATTGATGCGTACGATTACCAGAACAGCGAATAGTAATGTGCGAAATATGGGTATCAGTATCATGGATGTTCGCATCAAGCGCGCCGATCTCCCGCCTGAAAACAGTGCTGCCGTGTTCAAACGAATGAAAGCAGAACGCCAGCGTATTGCCAAGCAATATCGTTCCCAAGGTGCGGAGGCAGCCAAGGAGATTCGCGCCGAAGCTGACAAGCAGCGCAGGATTCTGCTGGCCACTGCGTATAAGAAGAGCGAAATTATTCGAGGTAAGGCCGATGCCAAGACAACCCTTATTTATGCGCGGGCATATGAGAAGGATCCGAAATTCTACGTCTTTACGCGTTCGTTACAGGCCTATCGTGATTCGATTGGTAAAGGGACAAAGATGGTGATTTCACCTGACACGGAATTTTTTCATTTTTTCGAGCATTCTGGAAAATAATCCAGTCAGCAGCACCGGAATGGTGTTGACATGAATGATTTGTGGGTGGCCCTGGGTCTGGTGCTGGTGCTGGAAGGTGCGGCCTACACCTTGTTTCCGGGAAGAATGATTGCGCTGATGCGGCAACTGCCCGATGTGCCGCTTCTCGTCCTGCGCGCGATGGGTATTGCGGCGGTCGCTATTGGCTGGCTGGTGGTCTGGTTCGTAAGGCATTAAGCGGGCTCATCCTGTTTTTTTACAATCATTTGATCCATATCGAAGCACATCAGCTGGCCCATGCGGCCAGCTGATGATGGATCCACCTGCGCCCATTGGCCCGATGAGGAGGGTATAGTCTGCCTTTAGCCCGAACTATTCATGAATCGTCCGGGATAGCGTCACCGGCCAATGAACGATTTTTCACATTTGATATGACCGTGCGCGTCGGTCACTTCAGGTGTCCTCCCTCGCTGTCATTTTGGCATCAATGAACCGGCGATGCGCTACGCCGATCAGGTCAGCAATCTTGCGTATCAGCTGTTCCTCATAAGCATCCACATGCCCGTCGGCCATGGCGACGCGCCACAGATCGCAGATGATGGATGTGCGTTTCTCAATCGGATATTCCTCAATGATGCGTGATGTGAACTGGTACAGATCGTGTGCCTTGTCCGCCGCGTTTTCTGCCCGATCAATCAGTTTGTTAGCTTCCGCTTCGGACAGTTCAAAACGCTGTCGTAACGAGGCTACGATCTCATTATACTCGGCATCGTCCAGCCGACCATCCATCATCATCACCTCAACCATCAGTGCCGTAACCGCCAGCGTAATGTCGTAGCCGCCAGTACCTGCACGGCTGGCGACCGGTGTTTTCCAAAGCTTTTTTAGTGTTTGAATCAAGTGGGATTCCTCACGACAGACTGCCAATCCAATAGAATAAATTTTTTAAGAAATGTAGATCGTTACGTCATACGCTTTTGCCAATTCGTGAAGCTCTTTGCCTACCAAAGAACGTAATTTTCTAACAGCCTCAGCCCTTTCCATTCTTTACTCCTATTGATTATGGCAACATTCCATAGGTTCCTGATCCTTCACAGACTATTAGTTTTGGCTGATCCTTGCGGGCAAGTTCGTCATTAAGCCTTGGTATGGCATATTCATCAAGGTATTCTTTTCCCAAGTCTATGCCTACAAATTTTCTACCGTGCCTTAATGCTGCAACTCCCATTGTGGCACTACCACAAAACGATCCCATGACAATATCCCCTTCATTACTACTGGCTATAACAATTCGTTCCATGAGGGATTCTGATTTTTGAGTTGGATGCTTTCCGTATCTCTTCTCTCCATTCCTTGGTGTGTTGATAGTAAGCGTCAAAGCAAGGGCATAAGCTGCCTGAATTTCTTTAGGGGGATAGTCAATTAGCTCCTCCTACCACAACATGTAGTAGTTTCTCACCATGAATACCCATGAGCCACCTCGGCTTAAGTAATCGGTTCGGTAATCACCGCTTGTTCTATCAGTCGCCGGAACACCAAATCGCGATTCCGAGATGTGCGCCAGTTGAAATGAAAGACGTAACAGCCCCCGCCTCGCGGCGACGCAGTTGGCTTCAATTTACGTTTCCCCCTGCAGGGCGCGTAGCGGACTTACACCGCCTCACAACATGGCATGCCTGGCACAAACAATATCCGACATTGACATTGAGGACATTGTCGTAGCGGGTATAGCGCCGGTACGCCCCGCCAATCCCGCGTGCCATGGAATCAAGGGGTGTAGCCGGGAATGTTGGCGGGATCAACATCGTCCATCTGTTCGGGGCTCAAAAACTGTTTACCATATCGAAGATAAACCTTTTCCCGTATCAATACGTCGAACAAGTCCGGATCAATCTGTCCTTCCCTGGCCATATAACCCATAATGGTTAATGATTCACGTAGCGTCTTGGCCTTCTTGTATGGCCGGTCACGGGCTGAGAGGGCTTCAAATATGTCGGCGATTGCCATCATCCGGGCTGGCAGGCTGAGATCATTTTTTGTCAGACCACAGGGATAACCCTTGCCGTCCATGCGTTCGTGATGTCCACCCGCATATTCAACGACTTCAGTCATTTCCTCGGGAAAATTCAGGGACTTCAACATGTCAATGGTGACAACAATATGGTTGTTGATGACGTCCCGCTCTTCCGGCGTTAGGGTTCCCTTGGGAATACACAGGTTGTATAGCTCATTTTTTGTCAGAAACGGGATGTCTCGACCTTGCGTATCCCGCCAGTGATAGCGGTGGGCAATGTCGTTGACATGCTCAATATCGGATGCCTCCATGTATTCACCGCCAATATTGCATTGATGCAAAAATACACGATCCTCTTCCAGACGTTTGGTAAAGTTTTGATATGCATACTCCAGTGCTTCCAGATGTGTATCGTTCGCTCCGGAACGGACAGCATCAAGCTGTTGTTCCAGCATGGATATCCGGCGACCCCGGCGGACCGCCTCGAAACGGGTGTCCAATAAATGAATCCGATCCCAGATCGTCTCAAGTTTGGTCGCTTTGTCCACCACATGCACCGGCGTAACAATTTTGCCACAATCGTGGAGCCAACCCGCGATGCGCAAGTTATACAATTCCTGCTCGTTTAGACTAAACTCCTTGAGCGGGCCCTTGTCACTATGGATGGCGGCATCCGCAAGCATCAGGGTTAATTGAGGAACCCGACGGCAGTGCCCGCCGGTATAAGGGGATTTCTCATCAATCGCATGGGCAAGCATTTCGATGAAAGAGTTAAACAGGGATTCAAGTGATTCGATCAGGCGTTTATTGCTCAGAGAGATTGCGACCTGTGATGCCAGTGACTCTCCCAGACTTTGATCCTCGGTGGAGAAGCGGGCAACATCTCCGGTTTTGTCGTCTATACGATTGATCAACTGCAATACGCCAATCACTTTATCCTTGTGGTCGATCAGCGGAATGGTCAGGAATGATTTTGAACGGTATCCCGTTTGCTGATCAAACGCGCGCGGCCCTGAAAAATTAAATCCCTTTTCCGTGTAAGCGTCCGCAATATTAACCGTAGTGCCATGCAAGGCGGCATAGGCCGCCACATTGGCGTCATTGGGTGATCCATCCGGATTAAATAAGGGCACCGGAGGAAAATCTGCCTCGACACCGGTTGTTCCCCCCATGGCGATGGCAAAGGAAACCGAACGCACCACAGCGAACGTCAAGACGTCATCCCTGCGAATATATAAAGTACCCCCATCCGCGCGGGTTAACCGGATAGCGCTTAACAGGATATATTCAAATAATTTATTGTGATCCTTTTCTACTGACAAATCCGCGCCAATCTTGCACAGCAATGCGATAACGTCCGTCGTATTCCGGTTGTTATTCCCCATAGCTTTTACCCCTTGACGCTTCCGACTGCATCCCGAGCCTCTTGCAACACTCGTGAGCGGCGATCCGCTTCCTTGAGTTCGGTGGCGGTAACAAGCCCGGTCAGCCTGCAGGACGCACGGGCAGGCGCGATCATCGCGGCGATTCATGAATAGTCCAGTCTACCATGTATGCCGATGGAACGGTAGACTGCACACCATGCGAATGAGCCATCTGTTTTCACCGACGCTGCGGGATGATCCGGCGGATGCCGAGGTGATGTCCCACAAGCTTTTACTGCGGGGCGGATTTATACGGCGGGTCACATCCGGCGTGTATGATTTTCTGCCGCTGGGCCTGCGCGTATTACGCAAGATAGAGGCTGTGGTGCGCGAGGAAATGGATCGCGCCGGCGCACAGGAAATTCTGATGCCCATGGTGCAGCCCGCCGAGTTATGGCGGCAGTCAGGCCGCTGGAATAAATATGGGCGTGAGTTGCTGCGCATTACAGATCGTCACCATCACGAATCCTGCCTTGGCCCGACGCATGAAGAGGTGGTGTGTGATCTGGTGCGCCGTGAATTGCGATCTTACAAACAGTTACCGATAAACCTGTACCAGATTCAGGCCAAGTTTCGTGATGAAGTGCGCCCGCGGTTTGGATTGATGCGCGGGCGTGAATTTATCATGAAGGATGCCTATTCCTTTCATGCGGATGATGAGAGTCTGGCACGTGAATATCAGAAGATGTTTGATGCCTATACACGGATATTTACCCGTCTTGGCTTGAATTTCCGGGCGGTGCAGGCAAACACGGGATCCATTGGCGGACGGCGATCCCATGAATTTCACGTACTGGCGGAATCGGGTGAGGATGTGATTGCGCATTGTTCGTCTTGTGATTATGCCGCCAATGTGGAAATGGCGATATCATGTCGCGAGGTTCCTGTTTCCGGCAGTGCCGATTTGGAGACCCTCGGTACACCGGGAGTGACGGCGGTGGCGGATGTGGCGGGAACGCTGCATGTGGATCCCGCACTGCTGGTGAAGACGTTGATTTATCGGGTAAAACGCACTGATACGGAAGATGAGATCGTGGCTGTATGCGTACGTGGCGACGATTCCGTGCAGGAGGCCAAGCTTACGCATGTGCTGGGCGCGGATGAACTGGCAATGGCCACGACTGAAGAGGATATGAAGGCCGCGGGCGGCATGACGGGGTACATCGGGCCCCAGGGCTTAACAGCCAGGGTGCTCGCTGATAACACGCTGAAGGGCGCAGCGGGCCTGTTCGCGGGAGCAAACGAGAGGGATGCGCATGTGTCCGGTCTTGATATGGCGCGTGACGTTCCACATACCGAGTATGCGGATGTGCGGGAATGCCGGAAGGATGATACCTGTCAGGCATGCGGCGGGGATATTCAGCTTCATCGTGGCATTGAGGCGGGGCACGTGTTTGAACTGGGGCGGCGGTATTCCGAACCGATGGGCGTTGCTTTTCAGGATGCAAATGGCAAGCGTTCCGTGGCTACGATGGGATGCTACGGCATGGGGATTTCCCGCCTGCTCGCGGCGGTAGTGGAACAATGTTATGACGAAACGGGTATGATCTGGCCGATGAATCTGGCGCCATTTCATGTTGTCATCCTGTCACTTGGCAGGAATGAAGACGTGATCAAGAGGTGCGGGCGCCTGTATGAGGGCATACGAACCGCCGTCCCGGATGTCCTGTGGGATGATCGAAACGAACGGCCGGGTGTGAAGTTTCGTGATGCGGAGTTAATGGGGGTTCCGATACGGGTGGCGCTTGGTGATCGGGGGCTGTCTGCCGGTACGGCGGAGGTGGCCATACGTGGCGGCGAGAGCATGGACGTGCCTCTGGAAGATGTTCCGGGTGTTGTACGCGATGAATTTGACGGGAGAACTTCCTGAACGCCAGGGAGCTTTCCATGCGCCTCGGAGGGATGCCGCCCAAGGCGATCCTGGTCGGAATCCTGATGGTGGGATTTCTGGCAACCCTGCCTTTCTGGTTGATGGGCACGCCGGAACAAAAACAGCGATTGGTGCAGACGACCGCGGCGTTGAACATCGTGGAAACAGATGTGGGTCTTCTCGACATGCAGCCGGAAGAGAAGGAGGATCTGCGGCGGATGCTGAAGCCACCGCACAAGGATGTTGTAAAAAATTTCAGGAAAATCGTCTGGATAAAGGATATTCGACAGGTGATCAAACCCTGGGTGCATGATCCCGTTGAAGCACAAACGCTGGCCCGCTGGGTCTATGTCTATGCTCATCGCTTTGACTTCTCTCCTGAACTGATTCTCTCCGTGATTGCCGTGGAATCACAGTTCGATCACTTCGCTATCAGCCATGTCGGTGCGCGTGGCCTGATGCAGGTCATGCCTTTCTGGAAGGAAAAACTGGGTTCAAAGGATGACAACCTGTTCGAAATCGAGACCAATATTCGTTATGGCTGTGCCATCCTGCGCATGTATAAGGATCGTTATGGCAGTCTTTCCAGAGCATTGGCTGCCTATAACGGTTCGCTTGGCGCGACCGGATATCCCGCGCGCGTCTATGCCCGGATGAGGCAATTCAAAGCCAGCGCGGCGTATCGCTGATTGCGTGGCATGGATAGAACCGGTTGTGCTTCCGATGAGGTCAGTACGTCCGGCGAAAGACAAACCGGTTCTCCAATACTTCAAAGGTCAGGTAGAAATTGACACGATCCAGCCCCCACGACAGGGGTAAGGGTCGAAAGGGTGCGGCAGCGTGAATGGCAGCGATGGCGCTTTCATTCAACTGCCGGATAGGACTGGGACGCAGGATTTTGATGCCTCCCAGCGATCCGTCCCGCTTAATCGTCAGACGTAGCATCGCCTGGCGCTCATTGACTGGATATTCACGGTAATTGGCCTGGCCCGGACGCCATTGTTCCTCCAGCGCGCGTACCAGCAAATGGGCGTAAGGCGCATACTTGACCTTGCGTGTGTTAATGGGGATATCGGCCTCGCGCGAAAGCTTCTTCTTCAAACGCCGTTCACGCTCGAAATCGCGTGACAGTTCCGCCATGGCCATACGGGATGGCATCAAATCGGCCAGCGGTATGGGTCGTCGTCGCCGTGGTTCGGGGCTTGGCTTGCGTTTTGGCGGTCGCGGCTTGCGGGCTTCCGGCATGGGGCCACGCCGCGCCAGCGTGCGGATGCGTCGCTGCGGTCCGGACCGGAATACGGGTGGCGGCGTATGCGACATTTGCGGTGTAACAGGTCGTTTCGGCTTACGTTGCTGAACGAGACGGGGGCCACGGGCCACCCGGGTCAACTGGTCATATGCATGGGAAGTCGATCCCCGAGCAGTCCTGTTGGAAAGAGCCTCGACCTTTTTTGGCGGTGTCGCGGGCTTTGCTTTTTCCGGCTTGAGCAACACCACATCCATGGATTTTGGCAACGCATGTTTCGGTAAAGGTCTGCTGACATACAGCCATGCAACCAATATGGCCAGCAGCACATGGCAAGCAATGGATGCCGCAAGGAATATGCTCCATCGTTTGCCTCCCGACGCATGTGTCGGTTTATCCATCAATTCCGGATCCGCGTGACGCAAGGATCATGCGAATCCATACGAAGACGGGAAGAAATATAAGCCCGTGGCGACCGAACTCAGGATGTCCATTACCCTACTCTACCATGGTATTGAAACGCTTTGCAGCACCGTTAATCTCCACAGGTATTCAGATTGGGCACACGGGCGGAAACTCTGTTTGCACCGAATCCCTTGTCCGTATGCATGGCTACGGCCTCCTTCCTCGGCAATCCGTTGCGAACAAAGTCCATGCCTGTCTGCGTGCGGCACGCACAGGCAGGCGCAATCATCACGGCGATTTATAATAGTTTAGGTTATGTTCGCAAGGTTTCCAAGTTGCCAGCATTTTCTATGGGGGTGAAGGCGTCCCTGATTTCATCTACCTTGATCTCTGTAATAGGGCGGCTACCAGGTCTCGGGAGCAGAGACCTCTCAATACGGGTTTTGGTGGTGCGCGTGTATCTGTCAGTGAATGACTGCTTGCCAAGCCACTCATACGCCACGGTTTCAAAGCTTGTAACCTTAGCCCTTCGCTCTGCCTGACGCGCAACGACCGGATCAATCTTTTCAGCCAGCAGCTTGCGCGCCTCGTAGCGAAGTTCCCGAGCGCGTCTCAATGTTATATCCGGATAACTGGCCAGGTTCAACGTCTTACGTTTGCCATTCAGGGCATATTCCAAGCGCCACTGCTTGCATCCCTTCCTCTTGAGTAACAAAATCGTAGGCGCTTGATTTTGTTACTCTTGGATTGGGCGCCGCGAAGCGGGGTGAGTCGCTACTCACTACCGGAAACAGGCCGCCACCGTCTCCCATCTTCAACATCTTTTGACCGTCCGGAACCTTTGCAGCCCTTATTTTTGCATCAAATAACAAGCCCTTTGCCATATCGCATCCCCGAAAATGTACGGTAGCTTTTTTCTCCATTTTTTGTGTTACCGTAAATTTTAGTGTATATCATAAAACTGTAAAGGACAAGGTGAGAGACAAAGGCAATAAAAAATCACCAGTTTACAGTGGCTTAGAGACGTTATTGGATTGTGCTAGATTGATGTATGGAGGCAGGAGCGGGAATCGAACCCGCGAATAAAGGTTTTGCAGACCTCTGCCTTACCACTTGGCTACCCTGCCTAAAAAACTTCATCAAAGCGCCTCTTGCAAAACGCTGGAGCGGGAAACCGGGTTCGAACCGGCGACCTCAACCTTGGCAAGGTTGCGCTCTACCAACTGAGCTATTCCCGCTTAAGGGAGGCGAATAATGCCAATCGCCCTCTTCCTGTCAAGAATGTGACAATTTAACCTGCACGATTCATGAACTGAAGTTTCACCGTTTATGATCTGATTTATTCACGCAACCATTCGTAATAATATAGCCACGGGGATATTTTGCACGGGTTTGGCCTTTTTCAAGCAAACC
>VAOZ01182973.1_pt1 | contig 16386 bp, 17 predicted proteins | sample 3394041 | NCBI WGS metagenome assembly VAOZ01 (sample SAMN08290431, study PRJNA428436) | hydrothermal vent metagenome | isolation source: Deep-sea hydrothermal vent chimney | place: Indian Ocean: Southwest Indian Ridge
ATCTGCCGATGAACAAGCAGGGAATGTACAACCTGTTCCAGCTCATCAACGCTATGTACGAATACCGTTCATTGATCATTACCACCAACAAGGACTTCACCGGTTGGGGTGACTTCTTCTTCGATGATAATGTCGCGGTGCCCGTGGTGGATCGTATTATCCACCACTCGCATATCTTTATGCTGGGAGGTGAAAGCTATCGTTTGAAAGCAAAACCGGGGCACTGAAATCGACCCCAAAGTGGTATAGTCTTAATGGCCGAAAATGGCCTGATTCTGTTGGCCATTGACAGCTTGCAGCACGTATGTGGGAAAATATAGGCTAGGAGTCTGTCGGACTTAGGGGAGGAAGACTTGAAAGCATTCCGAAGAGATATTTTTCTGGCGTCCGTATTTATCATCGCGCTGCCTGTTTTCGCATGGCTGCGCTGGGATCCCGCGCCCTGGCTTACCGCGCAACTGAAAACTCATGCTCTTTCCAGTTATGTGCAAGTAGCAAGGGTGAAGAAATCAGGGCTGGGACTGCGCCTGATCGGGGTGCGTATCCGAATCCATCAGGAGCCGGACATCAGTCTGATCAACCTGCGATTAAATCCTGCGTGGTCTCAGATCATCCGGGGGATCCCTGCTCTGCATGTACAGGGAACCATGGGCGATACCACCTTCGGGATAAATATTTCGATGCGGAATGACGCCATCTGGCTGAATGAGGTGGATGTACGCACGCGTGCCGACATGATCAAGGACTATTACCCGCAGGCAGCTATGCTGAATCTGGCGGGTTCCATGCGTCTGTCCGGTGACATTCAACTGCACCGAAGCACCGGCCTGCCCCTGACGGGACATCTCAAACTCCGATGGCAAAACGCCGCCTCGGGCATACTGAACGCAGACGCTCTGGGTGATTTTCAGTTGCTGTTATCGTCTTCCACCAAAGGGCGTTGGCAATGGCAGGCAAAAGGCGGATCCACGCTGTTGATAAACGGGAACGGCCATCTTTCGACAGTATCCCCAAACCCGGGTCTCTGGCGGGTAGATGGCAACGTCCACGTGCAATCCCGTGATGAACTTGCAACCCTGTTTGCTTCACTGGCAGGCTCAAAAGCCGGTATAATCACACTGTCCGGGAGCATCAATCATCCATCGCTTCACTGGCGGAAGTAATACCATGCTGTTCTCGGAAACAGTATGGAACAGCCTGCTTTTACCATTACGTGCACCGCGAAGACAGGTCAAGTTTTCTTGAACTCTTCCTTGCGCAATTCACGTGCCAAACGATCCAGCACGCCATTGATGAATCCTCGCCCCGGTTCGTCTGCATAGGCACGGGCAAGTTCCAGCGCTTCATTGATAATGACGCGATACGGGATTTCCAGGCGGTTGAGCATCTCCCATATCGCCAAACGAAGCACATTATGTTCAATATGGGCGATACTCTTCAAACTGTGACCACGTACCCCCTCACTGATCCACTGATCAAGGTCTTCAGACTGTGCCACCACACCGTGTACTGTTTCACACAAATAGGCTTCATCCTGATCGGATCGGCCTTCTTCGCGCATACGATCGGCAAGCAATGCCGGAATGACTGCGTTGTCCTGCCCGCCATTATGCCATGCGTAAAGTATTTCAAGCGCCGATTGCCGAGCCTTATGTCGGTTGGCCATTATAACCCGCCGAGCAGACGGACCATTTCAACCGCCGTCAGCGCCGCTTCCTCTCCCTTGTGTCCGTATCTGCCGCCTGCACGCTCCCTCGCCTGTTCCATGGTATTCACGGTCAATACGCCATTACCGACGCCAATATCGCCACGTCGTGCTATGGCATTGATGGCATCCATTACGCCGCGGCAGACATGATCAAAATGGGGCGTCCCGCCGCGAATCACACAACCCAGGCAAACAACGGCATCGAAGCGTCCCGAACAGGCCATGCGGGTTGCGATAGAACCGATTTCCAGGGCACCGGGTACATGCAGCACGCGCATATCCGGATCATGCGCACCATGTCTCTTGAGTACATTCACCGCCCCTTCCAGCAGTGCCTCCGTAATTGATCCATTGAAACGGCTAACCACAATTCCAATAGACAAACCACTGGCATCCACCGTCCCCGAAAGGTGAGGTGCATCAAGACTCATTCGGATTCCATCTTCAATAAATGCCCCATCTTGTCCCGTTTTGTTGTCAGATAAGCAATATTATCTTCATGAGCGGCCATTTCCAGATGTACACGATCTACAATTTCAAGTCCGTAACCATCCAGACCAATAATTTTCTTTGGATTATTGGTTAACAGGCGCAGCTTGTGCAGGCCAATATCGCGTAATATCTGCGCTCCGATACCGTAATCACGCAAATCCGCACGGAAGCCCAGTTTCTTATTCGCTTCAACTGTATCGTGCCCGGAATCCTGCAGTTTGTAAGCCTTAAGTTTATTCAACAAACCAATGCCGCGGCCTTCCTGACGCAAATAGAGAATGACCCCTGTTCCCGCTTTTGATATCTGACGCATGGCCGCGCGCAACTGCGAACCGCAATCACAACGCCGTGAAGTGAACACATCCCCCGTCAGGCATTCCGAATGTACTCGCACCATGCAAGGCGTATCGCCATCCGGATCGCCCATCACCAGTGCCACATGTTCAGCCTTATCTACGACATTGGAATACCCGATTAAATTAAATTCCCCGAATTCCGTGGGCAGGCGCACCTCTACCTCGCGTTTGACCAGTGAATCGTGTTTGAGGCGATACCTGATGATATCGGCAATACGGCCAACCTTCAAATGATGTTTGACGGCAAAGGATTTCAGTTCCGGCATGCGCGCCATGGAACCATCCTCATTCATAATTTCACAAATCACAGATGCCGGTTTCAGGCCTGCCAAACGGGAAAGATCAACGCTGGCTTCGGTATGTCCGGAACGCACCAGCACCCCTCCCGCTCTGGCCATCAATGGAAACACATGCCCCGGCGTCACCACGTCCGGCGGTCCTGACGCTTCGTCCGCCGCCACACGAATGGTCTGTGCGCGATCAAATGCGGAGATACCCGTGGTCACGCCTTCCGCTGCTTCAATAGATACGGTGAACGCCGATTTGAACTTGGCGTTGGAATCCTGAACCATCAGAGGGATACGCAGGCGATGAACTTGTTCCCCTGTCAGCGCCAAGCAAATCAGGCCGCGTGCATGCGTTGCCATGAAATTGACGGCTTCGGGCGTCACCCATTCCGCCGCCATGACCAGATCGCCTTCATTTTCACGATCCTCATCATCCGCAAGGATAATCATGCGCCCCGCACGCAATTCCCCGATCAATGTTTCACAACTGGTAAGACTCATTTCTACTCCACGTCCACTGGTGTGCATGATTCATGATGAAGCCGCATCAACCGCTCCACATAGCGGCCCATCATGTCGATTTCGATATTGATTCTATCATCGATCCGCAAAACACCCAAATTGGTGTGCGTTAGCGTATGGGGAATCAGATTCACCTCAAACGCACATCCATCCACTTCATTCACGGTCAGGCTCACCCCGTTGATAGTCACCGAGCCTTTTTTGACCACATAATGCGCCATGTTCTCCGGAATGGAACAATGGAACAGCCGATGCTCACTCACGGGTTGGATATCATCAACCCTTCCCGTGCCATCAACATGACCGCTCACCATATGCCCGCCAAGCGCATCGCCCATACGCAATGCCGGCTCCAGATTAACCTTGTTGCCTTCCCGTGCCTGTTCAAACGTTGTCAGGTTCAGGGTTTCCAACGATAACGCGGCTGAAAACGTCTGATGGCCAAAGTCCACCACGGTCAGACAACAGCCATCCACCGCCATCGAATCGCCCCGGTTCCAGTTCACCATATCCAGCGAAGTATGAAATATCATACGGGCCTGTTCGGGTTCGCGCTGAATACGTACGATAATGCCAACATCCTGGATGATTCCGGTAAACATAAGAAGGAACCCTAGCTTTCCTGCCCCATGCACGCACCATGAATGTTCCCGCTGTGCTGATGGTTTCGGGCTTTCAATCCTAACCCTTCGAGCGATCTGACGTTCGGCCAGCTGGACTCTGGCGTTTTTGTGCGGCGGGGGCTTTGTTTGCAACGGGTTTCAGGGAGGGCGTGCATGGCGCTGTATCATGTTCAACAAGCCCGACCCCATCGTTGCAACACAATCCGACCTTGACGTATGGGAGGAAATGCAAAAGCTTCGCGTAACGTTGTTCGATAGAGGGTCAGGAACGATATTATTTTCGCTGGGAATTGCGTATTAGACAATCAACGGAGTCAGCCTATTCATGAATATCAAACACAATATTTTCCCTTTAATCCTTCTCGGCCTCGCCGTAGTTTTTGCCGGCTTTGGCGTGTATCAGTTGAACAAGATGCCACCCGGTCGGTACCCTAACGTCCATGGTAAATTTTTCTTGCACGGCGTTGATGGCCCTGTTACCTCCAAAGATATGTTGGGTAAGGTTGGTGTGATTTATTTCGGCTATACTCACTGTGTTGATGTTTGTCCTGACACCTTGTTAAGGATTGGGCGTGCGCTCAAATTACTGAATTCAAATGAACTGGCCAAAGTGTTCCCGGCATTTATTACGATAGACCCAAACCGTGACAGCCCTGAAGTGACGGAAAAATATGCTCACCATTTTGATAATCATATTCTGGGATTAAGCGGTAGCACGAAAGAGATTGAAGTGGCCGCGAAATCTTTTTTAGCCGGGTACAAAAAAGTGGCGCCGGGCCAAAAAGGCAACTATGTTATCGGCCATGTGGCCGTCATCATCATTGTCCGTCCGGATGGCAAGATTGGCGAGTTTATGAGTCACAGCAGCGAACCGAAAGACATCGCAAATACGATCCGTCACTGGTTACGCTGGACCTAACCCGGAGGGGATTCTTCCAGGGGTCATATCTGCGTTACGGTGTTTGGCAAGGGGACACCCTTTTTGCTTGTGCACAGTCCCTTGGTCTGACCCATCAGGAAGCATTCTGGAGCGTGATTCATGTGACTGCGACTGAATTGTACAAGGGTGTCTATCGTTTGCTGGATCAGGGGGGGTGGATTCGGGTGACGCAATCGAAGTCAGGCGCAAAGGGAAACTGATGCGAATCGAGCCTGTCGGCCATCTGTGATTATCTCCCGGCGATGAAGGCTTCGATGCGGGTTCTGATTTGATCCCGTACACGACGAAACGAAAGCATGATTTCCTCGTCACTGCCACCGGTTTTGGAAGGGTCGTTAAACGGCCAGTGCTCGCGCCTTCCCGGAATATAAACAGCCGGACATCGGGTGTCGGCATGGCTGCACACCGTAGCTAAAAAATTCACAGTTCCAAGCAGTCCTGGATCGAGGATTTTTGATGTTTGGCCGGAGATATCTACGCCGACTTCGCGCATCACGGCCACAGCGCGCGGGTTCAGCCCATGTGCCTCAATGCCGGCCGAATAGACATCGAAACGATCTTCTGCCAGATGCCTCAACCAGCCCTCAGCCATCTGTGAGCGGCAGGCGTTGCCGGTACACAGGAACAGGACGCGGGTTTTGTTCATTGATGAATGCTTCAGGATATGGAGGTTGGCGTGATTCCTGATTCATACCATGTTTTTGAACGGTTGACGATGGCTACAACGGAGAGCATCACCGGCACCTCGACCAGCACACCGACAACGGTGGCCAGTGCCGCGCCTGATTGAAAGCCGAATAGCGAAATAGCCGTGGCGACAGCCAGCTCGAAGAAGTTGGACGCACCGATCAGCGCAGATGGCCCGGCCACCGAATGATCTACGCCCAGCTTGCGGTTCAGCCAATAGGCCAGCATTGAATTGAAATACACCTGAATGGTAATCGGAATCGCAACCAGCAGTATAATCAGCGGTTGTGCAAGAATCTCCTCACCCTGGAATCCAAATAGTAGTACCACTGTCAGTAGCAGGGCCGCCATTGAGACCGGATCCATCAGATGCAGCACGTCATTCAATTTTCCGTTAGTCAGAAGCACCTTGCGGCCCAGCCATGCGATGGCAACAGGGATCACGATATACAATAGAACCGAAAGGAACAGCGTGTTCCACGGTACAGTAATGGATGCGACACCGAGCAGCAGACCGACAATCGGTGCAAACACGAAAATCATGATGATATCGTTCAGTGCCACCTGTGAAAGCGTAAACTGCGGATCACCATTTGTTAGTCGCGACCAGACAAAAACCATGGCGGTACACGGGGCCGCCGCAAGCAGAATTAAACCGGCGATATAGTCATGAATCTTTGCCGGATCCAGCAATGGAGCAAACACATGCTGCAGGAACAACCAGCCAAGAAAAGCCATGGAAAACGGTTTGACCAGCCAGTTAATGGCCAGTGTTACGCCAATGCCGCGCCGGTGATGCCAGACTTTGTGCAGTACCGAATAATCAATCTTCAGCAACATCGGCAGGATCATCGCCCAAACCAGCAGCGCGACTGGCAAGTTGATATGCGCGATCCCCATACCGCCCAGCGTATGAAAAATGGGGGGGAACAGTGAACCAAGGCCGATACCGATAACGATGGCGAGACATGTCCAGATCGTGAGATAACGGGAAAACAGCCCCATGGTTTTTGCCTCGGACATGCGATCCTCCTTGATTCTAAACGTTTATGGCGAAACAGGAGGTGGATTATATCTATTTATGCGAATAAGTCAATAAAATATACCTACATCCAGGTTTGCTTCAGGCGTTCGTTGTCCTGTTGAAAGGTATCATCAGATGAAACTTCAACAACCAACGCAGCCAGTTTGCCCGCCAGGCCACTGGCTAAACGATAATGCATCCATTTGCCCTCGCGCCGGGTTTGCATCAGTCCCGCATGACGCAGCACGCCAAGATGCCGTGATACGGTGCTTTGTGGCAAATTCAGGGCGTCAGTCAGATGGCAAACGCACAATTCATCATGGTTCGCCAGCAGCTTGAACAGACGCAGACGAACAGGATCGCCCAGAGCCTTGAAGCTATCCGCAAGACGGATCACTTCCGTTCCGGCCTGGTAAAAGAGGGATCAGGACTTGTCGCGCGCATCGTCATTCACCGCCATTCAATGAATAATGAACATGATCTGCCATCAGGCCAGTGGGCGTGGCATAACCAGCCAAACCATTCAATCCCGCGCCCCGGAATACCAGGCAATAGCCCTCGATCATCGTTCGACCAATAAGAGTAAATCAGCCTGATGCCGGGAGATCAGGGCATCCACCATTTCGTCCATTGCGCCACCAAGAATCTGATCCAACTTGTACAGGGTGAGATTGATACGATGATCGGTGATGCGGCTCTGCGGGAAATTGTAGGTACGAATACGTTCTGAACGGTCACCGCTGCCAACCATGCCACGCCTCACCTCGGCGCGTTCGTTGTGTGCTTCCTGTTGGGCGGCGTCGAACAGGCGCGCCTGCAATACCTTCATGGCCTTGGCCTTGTTTTTATGCTGACTTTTTTCATCCTGACAGGTCACGACAATGCCGCTGGGAATATGTGTGATACGCACCGCTGAATCCGTCGTATTCACACATTGTCCACCGGGCCCGGAAGCACGATATACATCAATACGCAACGCTTCCGGGTTAATCTGAACGTCCACTTCATCGGCTTCCGGCAGGACAGCCACCGTGCAGGCACTGGTATGAATACGGCCACCTGTTTCGGTTTCGGGAACGCGCTGCACCCGGTGTATGCCGGATTCGAACTTGAATTGTGAAAATACACCCTGACCTGTGATTTGTGCCACGACCTCCCTGTAGCCGCCAATACCCGTCACACTGGAGGACAGTATTTCTACTTTATAACCCTTATGTTCGGAAAATCGACAATACATGCGAAACAGATCAGCCGCGAACAATGCCGCCTCATCACCCCCTGTTCCGGCGCGCACTTCAAGGATGACATTGCGACTGTCGTTCGGGTCTTTGGGCAGCAGCAGCACCTTCATTTGCTCCTGAAGCGATCCCGCTTCGGACCTCAGTTCATCCAGTTCCGTTTCTGCCATGATCCGCAACTCAGCATCGCAATCGGGCTCATCCAGCAGCTGCTGATTATCACTGATTTGCTGTTCCACCGCCTTCGCTCGCGTAACAACCTCGGCAATCGGATCAATTTCGGCATATTCACGGGAAATCCGGACATATTCCCCGGGGTTGCCAATGAGTTCCGGATTGGCAAGCTGTACGGTCAGTTCTTCCCTGCGGCTGAGAATCTCATCCAATTTTGTGTTCATTGGATTCCTGCGTTCGTTTGGGCATTTTATGATCCAGATCGAACAGTGTGCGGGCCGCGCCCATAAACAAATCGCCCTCAATATCTTCGGGCAGGGTTTTCAAGGCTTTGAGGGTGGGATGGATGAACCGCTTCATCAGAGATCGGCTGAATCGTTCCACCGCTTTCAGCTGATCTTCGTTGAGCCCGTTCAGATAGCGTGCTTTCTCCAGTTCATCACGGCGAAGCATATCTATCTTCTCCTGAACACGGCGAATAAGCGGTACGGACTCCAGAGATTTAAGCCATGAAAGGAAGTTCCGCGCATCTGCTTCAAGGAGGATGCGCGCCGCTGCTGCTTCCTTTTCACGGTTTGCCCGATGACCCTTGACGACTTGTTGCAAGTCGTCAATGTCATAGAGATAAATACCGTTTAGTTCGCCTACGCGGGGGTCAATATCGCGCGGAACGGCAATGTCAACGAGGAACATGGGTTGCTGGCCACGTTTCTCCATAGCCCGTTGCATGGACTCCGGCAACAGTACATAAGTATTGGCGCCCGTGCTGGAAATGATGATGTCCGCCGCATCCAGATAATCATCCAGTTGATCAAGGGTTAATGCATGACCGTCAAACTTTCGTGAAAGTTTCATCGCGTGTTCCAGCGTACGGTTGGCGACGAGGATCTCCTTGACTCCATTGCTTTGCAGGTGCCTGGCGGCCAGCTCAGCCATTTCGCCAGCACCAATTAGCAGCGCTTTCTTACCGGTCAAATCGCCGAAAATGCGTCCCGCCAACTCTACAGCACAAGAAGAAACATTCACAGCCTGCCGACCGATGCCTGTTTCCGTGCGGGCGCGCTTGGCTGCGGAAAATGTAGCCTGAAACAGGCGATGCAGGACATGTCCCGCCGTGCCGGCGGCAAGCGCACGCTCATAGGCGGATTTGACCTGGCCGAGGATCTGGGGTTCGCCCAATACCAGTGAATCCAGACCTGTTGCCACGGCAAACAGATGATGTACGGCGGATTCGGATGTGCGTGAAGACAAGTGTTCCAGCACCGCATCCAGTGGGAGTTCCGAGATTTCCGCGAACCACTCGCATGTCAGGGCGATGGCTGCATCCGGATCGTGGGTTACCAGCATAAATTCAACGCGATTACAGGTGGATAACAGAGCCGCTTCACGTATAGGCGCTTCCGCCATAAACTGTTGCAGTAAGGCGGGAATATCCACTTCGGCTATTGCGGCGCGCTCGCGCAATGCAACCGGCGCTGTTTTGTAATTCAGGCCTACATGGCAAATCCGCATGATTGCGCAGCCTAAGCCTTATCCAGCATGGGGTATAGTCCGTCTGTCTTCCTGCAGGATCAGCGGTAATTCAGTATTGTCTTCCTTGTCTAATAATACAACATCCATGCGCCCCGTTGTCTCCATGTATACCACCACCATGGGTAGTTCGAGCAACCGGGGGCGTACATCCACGTCTGTTGTCGAGCATATTTGTATCACCCTGCCGCGTAAAGCATCTGTGCATTCACCATGAATGGTGCTTGATATATATAAGGAAAGGATAGGCGTACCACTCGCTTCCAGCGATTGCATATGTTTTGTCAGGGATGGGTCGGGATGATGGCTATGGTCGAATGGATAAACAGTCTGGATAACACCATGCCGGCCACCCAACAGGCCATAAGTACCTGATGGCAGCGCATCGAGGGCGCTATGCAGCAATTTCTGGGTTGCATGGCGCGTGATGAAGAGACTGTTCCGCGCATGGGTATGGTTTGGCATGACTGAAGATTGCTGGTGATTGCGGGATCGGTCAATGCTTGACAATCTTTTTTCCGATGAGTACAAACCGCCTGAGCGGGAGGTTCGCTTTTGTTTAAATCCTTTTCTGTAATCCTGATCTCTGATCACGGCAGTGTTCGATCCCTGCGTATGTCCTCCCGGTTGCTTGTCCCGCTGAGTGGCGCATTGTTGTCATTGCTTATATTCGGAGCATGGGGTGGATGGCAGGCATGGCGGGGAGAAGCAAGGGATCGTCATGTGCAAGCCTTGGAACATCAGTTGGCCGTGATTCAGGATCGTCATCGGGATCAGCTTGGAAAACTGAGGGTCAGAATGGATGCGGATCGTAAACAGATGGCCGTATATGTGCGCAATATAGGTATGATGCAGGCACGTCTGGATGCCCTGGGTTCGCAACTCGTTGAGGTTGCTTCACTGGACGCATCTGAATTCAATTTTGACCTTAAACCTTCCATTGGTGGTTCGCGTGTGCAGACCATAAATGTGGATCCGGATACCATTAACGATGCATTGGATCGACTGGATTCCCGGATTTCGCACATGGATATCCAGCTTGCGGCCATTGACTACCTTCTGGAAAGGAAGCGCGTGGAGCAGGCTGCAAAGCCGCATGCATGGCCGACCGAAGGCGGATGGATAAGCTCTCCCTACGGCATGCGCATTGATCCCTTCAACGGAGGCTGGGAGATGCACCGCGGCATTGATATTGCCAACCGTTTCGGTGCGCCTGTCCTGGCCGCCAGTCGCGGTATCGTCACCTTTGCCGGTAAGATGAAGGGATTCGGCAACATGATAGATATTGATCATGGTTATGGATATATGACACGCTACGGTCATATGTCCAGTATTGCCGTGCATCCAGGAGACGAAGTAACTGATGACCAACTGATTGGAAGAGTTGGATCAAAAGGGCGTTCTACCGGCCCGCATCTCCATTATGAAGTCCATCGCTATGGACGGGCTCTTAATCCGGCCAATTATTTGCCGCGCGGATAGCATCTTTGCGAGATGCTACGCTCGTCATGGAAACAAGGAGCTATTCCGGACTTTTTACGAAAATACCGCCTATTCCTCGACGATGAATGGTAGCCTTACGTCGTGATTCTGGATCGGTATATCTTCCGTTTGTGGCTGGCGCCGTTTTCCGGTGGACTGGTATTGGTGACCGGTATACTTCTGCTGGGTCGGGCGCTAAAATTACTTTCTCTGGTAACGGACAGTGGCGCTCCGTGGGGTTTATTTGGACAACTTATGATTTTTGTCCTTCCTTATTTTGCGCTACTGACCGTCCCTGTCGCTTTCTTTCTCTCCATGCAGAATGTAATCGCGGGGCTCCAGCAGGGTAGTGAAATGGATGTCATGCGCGCAGCCGGACTTTCCTATCTGCGTATCTTCCGTGGCCTCATCGGTGTGGCCGTCCTGCTCTACCTCGGGTTGACTTTAACAGCCATGGTTTGGCTTCCGAAGGGACAACTATCCTTCCATAACGTGCTGAAACAAATATACAGCCTCAAGGGATCACCGGATTTTACGCCACGCCGTTTCTCCCGTGATATGAACCAGATTACATTTTATGTGGATGGAAAGGACAAGCAGGGTCGCTATCATGGCGTCATGGTTGAGGATGGCCGTCCCGGCGGCCCGGTTTTTTATCTGACGGAAATGGCCGAGATTGTGCCGGTTTCGGGCGGCGTGCGTTTGCGTATGTGGAACGGCACGCGATTGGAGGGGCATGGCGCGGATCAACGTGTGCTGGCCTTCAAAAACTATGACGTCAGCCTGCCTTTGGGTAGTTTGAGTGCGGTAAAGTTTATACATTCCAGCGACTATGTGATTATGATGACACCATCCGAGCTTTGGCATCGGCTTCAGCAGCATCCCACACCGGAGGCACTGGCCGAGTGGAATCGGCGGCTAATCCTGCCCACAACGATGCTGGTATTATGCCTGTTTGCCCTGCCTTTGTCGCTGGCGCCCAAGCGTGCGGGTCGTACGGGTTCGTTTCTGCTGGGAATCGGCCTGTTGATTTTATTGTACAATACGCAACTGGTGTTGCACCGGCAGGTTGAACTGGGGACGTTTCCCCCATGGGCCATGTGGGCGGGGCAGGTGATCTTTCTTTTTTGGGGCTTGTTATTATGGCGAAGGACTGAGCAAGGACGATTGCCTGCATGGCTGGCATCCGGGGGTGAAATTTTTTATTTCATGCATCAGAAGTTGACGCACTGGATTGCCCATCGTATGGGGAAGACATAGCGGCCAGTCCCGCTCCAAGCAGCAGGGTCGCAAGAATGCCGGAAAAGTGCTCTTCCAATCCTGGCCCGGATATGCCATATACAGTCATTGCAATGGCAGGGAGGGCCAACAGGCTGGGTGTATCATTCTGGTGCCAGTTTTCTTTCCAGCCTGTTCTAATCCAGACAAGGAACAGCAACATAAGACAAACGAGGCCCAAGGGGCCCCAACGGCTGAAAACCAGCAGGTACATGCTGTGCGGATGGGCGGGTGTCATGTTTGACCCATATTGTAAATCAGGATGTACATGTTTAATGCGGGCAGCGGTGACAGGATATCCTCCCGTTCCAACACCCATGGGAATATGCAACTGCCAGGCCAGTATCGCGGAATACCACAGCGACCACCGCGGTTCCGCGTGGGCAAAATCCTCTCGTTGTATAGCCCGAAAGCTGTTCCAGGTCCATATGATTCGCTGTTTGCCTGGGCCCAAGGCCAACACGGCAACGATCATAATCAGGGTAAACAGCGTAATGACCGTTTTAACCCATGGCTGCAAGCGTAGCACCTTCCACACGACGACACAGAGCAAAACAGCAACGATCAGGTAGCCGCTTCTCCCTGCTGCCAGCAAGATCATGAGTGTTGCCCACGCCGCCAACAGCCATGCGCTCCACCGCCTCCATGCACGGTATAACAGACCTCGGTGTAAAAGCCAGGCGGCCCATATGCCATAGACAAAGCCAAAACCAATGTGACCGATGTGACCCGTCGGATCCGTAACGCTGGAACCGTCAGCGGTGAAATGAACCCAGTGAAACAGCTGGGCAAGACAAAACAGCAGATGACAGGAGAGTCCAATACTGAGAAAAACCATGAATATTTCTTTCCTGCGGGGCGTCTCCAGCGTTGCCGCAATAGCCGGCACGCATAGCCAATACCATTGGCGTGAGATGACATGCATTCCCCAAACGCGGTCGACGCTCCAAATTAGTCCCAGCGGCAAGAGCGCAAGATACGCAACCCATACCAGGCTCAACGCACGTTGTTGTTTCCATATGGTTTTTGCACCGGAGAGCCATTTTCCATTAAATAAACAAAGAAGAAGCGCAGCAACCAGAGCAATATTGGTCGCCGCTACCGAAAAAGGGAAAATAGCGGCGGCCATACAAAATATCCAGAAATCAGGCTGCGTTAGATTGTTCACTGCCTGAGATGTCGACCATATCATTTGGCACACTCTCCCAACCTGCCTTGAATTTCTTTCCACACCCGTTGCACCTGCATGCTTTGCAGGCAGTCGCTATCGCTTTGCGCGTGCCGGTCGCAGCCTTCGAGTTGACAAGGCACGCAATGCTGTCTCCCCTGAAGCAGCGAAACATTTCCGGATCGTTGTATGCCATGTTCCGAACGTGCCTGCCACGGCGCTTTTCCGTCAAACGTATTGGGCCACGGCCCCCAAACGCGCGGATCGGTCGGGCCGAACAGGGCAATGACCGGCGTACCTGTGCTGGCGGCCAGATGGGTATTGGCGGTATCAAGCCCCACATAGGCGGCCGCATGATGGGACAGGCAGGCCAGTTGCCGCCAGTTCAGTGTTCCGGCGAGTACACACACTTCGTTTTTGTCATAGCCTTTGGCCAGATCACGCGCCTGTTCTGTTTCCGCGGGCGAACCCGTGATGACTATCCGAAGCCCTGCCTCCAATATCGATTTGATCAAATCACGCCAGCCTTTTTGATTCCACCATTTGTACGCCCGGCGCGCAAAAGGGTGTAGATGCACATAGACATCTTTTTCTGTCCATGGCAACTGCTTCCAAACCCGTTTCGTATCGTCATCCGTCCATTCAATGCCAACATGTGCGTGCGTTGGAAGAGCAGCATGTTGACCGAGACGCATAGCGCTCCAGACCATGTGCTGCCCGTCTTCATAAGGAATCCACTGGCTGGAGAGATAGCGTTTCCAGGCATGCTGTTTTTCCCTGGCCGGAATGAGTGCATACACGTTTCGGGATGCGGCAAGCGCCAGAGCCATGGGGCGATCGGATGCTGTTAACACGAATGCGGCATCGTATTCGCGTCGCAGGCGCATGCCCAGAGCCAGTTGCGCGCGCCATGACATCGTGGCATCCACCGTGTAAACGGTATGCGCACAGGGTTGAGCTTCCAGTATGTCTTGCGTGCCGGGTGAAACGATCCAGTCCACGGCATAACCGGTCCGGGCAAGTGAACGGGCCAGCGGTGTAGCGAGCAGCACATCACCCAGATAACGACAGACGACAACGAGCGCACGCATATCAGCCCCTCCAGTAGTAAACGGTGCAAAAAATGACGATGCCGATCAGGAATGCGGCGACATTTTTATGTTCGCGGTGTCTGAAGACCAGGGACCATGAAAAGGCCCCTGCCACCTTGGTAGCCGGTGTTATACGGGGGAAAAACAGGGGAACGTCAACCGACCAGCGCCGATAGTCTTCGCCAAACAGTTTATCCATACGTTGTGCTTCTTCATAAATAACCGGTCGATAGATCATCGAAAAGGCGAGCAAGGCGAGTGCTGTGACCCATGCATGGCCCGCCATGACGCAGAAACCGATCAGCAGCAGAAGGTTAGCTACATACAGTGGATTGCGTGTATGTGCATAGGGTCCGGAAGTCGCCAGTTCACGATTTTTGTCGATATGTCCACTCGACCACATACGTCCCGCTTCGCCGAGTACAACCAGCGCTCCTCCAAGCACCAGCAGAACGGGTGTGGGATCGGCCAGTACGATGAGCAGTACCGCAACGGGTACCGTCGCTACAATGCGATGGCTGGCGAACCATGCCTCGATATTGCTGTACCAGTCTGGAATCAGAGCACCTCCGGGAACGTCTGTATTCTATCCTGCATTATTCATAAATCACCGTAATGAGCGAGCCTTGGCACGATCATTACGACAATGTATCACGGTAACAGTTTTACATCAGGTAGGGAGAGCCATTACTGACTCCCCCTCCCGCCGCGACCGCACATACACATTGCAATCATCAGCGTAACGGCAGAAACAATGGCCTGCGCTTTGAAGGCGTTTGTCCAGTTCGTCCAGCAGAATGTTTGCCAGTAGCGGTCTCAACGGCCCGCCTTGCAACTCGTCACCACCCCTGAATTCATCATACCGCTCTCAAACCAACTGCGAATCAGCTTCAACAGTCGCTTGTCTTGAACCTTCCTCGCCAGTCGTGACATCAGTAGGTCGTGATTCACACGGTCGAAAAACTTCGACATGTCAATATCGGGTCTTGGGTTCAATGTCGATCCCTGGGCTATCCTTGTGTTGCTTGCGAATGTCTGGATGAATAGTATACGTATCATGGAACGGTAAATAACGAGAGGGAATCATGGCTTTAGTTGCTTCGGTACATGTAAATTCAGGATGGCTTATGCCGGACATAAGATTGAGCGATGTCAATGGACGGGCGGTCAGGCTCCGGGATCAAATGGGCGACAACGGGTTGTTGGTGGCCTTCACTTGTAACCATTGTCCTTATGCCCTCGCCGTATGGCCGCGTTTGATGCGCCACGCAGCCGCATTGCGTCGGAAGGGGGTAAACACCGTAGCGATTAATCCGAACATCCACCCTGATTACCCGGAAGATGCCGTTCCCGCCATGAAAGAGAAAATTGCTGCATGGGGGATAGCGTTTCCGTATATCGCGGACGAGACGCAACAGGCAGCACGTGCATTCGATGCACAATGTACGCCGGACTTGTACCTCTTTGATATGGGTGGAAAACTATATTATCACGGGCGCATTGATGATTACTGGAAGGACGAGGCCAAAGTCACGCAGGAAGAACTAATGCCGGCCGTGGATGCGATGCTTACGGGTCAGCCCGCACCCCGGCCGCAGCATCCAACCATTGGATGCTCCATTAAATGGCTGGATGCATGATCCGTCGAATGCGCCTCCCGTCCGGAAAATTCGATACAAAAGAGCCTCTTGCAAAACTCCGGGTGGATGAGCGGCAATCCCACTTTGAGACCATTTTCGGGATTGAATGAGCTGCATGGTGGTTCCATGGAGCGAAATTCAAGCTC